>JACCEC013034472.1_pt1 | contig 11213 bp, 6 predicted proteins | sample 7450121 | NCBI WGS metagenome assembly JACCEC01 (sample SAMN15323455, study PRJNA562643) | freshwater metagenome | isolation source: river surface water | place: USA:Blue River Watershed | collected 2017-08-18 | reverse complement strand
TGCACAATTCGAAACACGTAAAATCTTTTCACAAATTAAAATTGAAAGTGAAAGGGCGAGTAGAGATATGGCGAAAGAATTTGGTGAACCATTATGGTGTCGTGATTTTGGTATGAGAAACACACACTTAAGAGCAGTAGCACCTACACAATCAAACTCTAAATTAAGTGGTAATGTTAGTAGTGGTATTGAACCTTGGGCAGCTAATGTATTTACCGAACAAACTGCCAAAGGAACATTCATTAGAAAGAATCCTGAATTGGAAAGAGTACTCCGTAAAGTTGGAAAAAACACTAAAGAAGTGTGGGACCAAATCTTAAATGACGGAGGTTCTGTGCAAGGGTTAGACTTTTTAGATGAATGGTGTTTTGTTGACGGTAAGGTCGTTATGTGTTCTGAAGTTAAACAAGAAGAATCACACAAAACTTCAAGTATCAAAGAAGTTTTCAAAACATTCAAAGAAATAAATCAGTTAGATTTAGTAAGACAAGCCGGTGTTAGACAACAATACATCGACCAGGCGGTTTCATTAAATTTAGCGTTTCCCGCAACTGCAGACCCTAAATGGATTAATCAAGTACATTTAGAAGCGTGGAAACAAGGTGTGAAAACTTTATATTATATGAGAACAGAATCAGTATTAAGAGGTGATATTGCAGCACAAGCAATGAACCCTGATTGTGTTAGTTGTGAAGCTTAAAGATAATGGGAGACTCCCTCAAAGTTACTGTCGTCAAGGCGTACCTTGAGCTTCCAGGTTTTGAGAATACAGGGGGTGAATATCAAGACACTAAATTAAACCCAACTTCGGTTGGGTTTTTTATTTATTACCAATTTAGTATTCTTTATATTTATTGATATGGCGGTAAAATACGGAATAGATTTTCCATTTAGAGACAGTAAAGAAGGTCATTTTTTAAAAATGACAACAACACCCGATAGAGAGGTTAGAGCCAATCTAATACATCTTTTATTGACTAGAAAGGGTAGTAGATATTTTTTACCTGATTTTGGAACTAGATTATACCAATTCATTTTTGAACAAAATGATATGGTTACATTTGGACTTATAGAAGAAGAAATAAGAGAATCTGTTAAAAAATATATTCCAAATTTAGATATAACAAAGTTAGAAGTTATATCTGCAGAAGATGATCCTGATAATGTAAAAACATTTTCAAATGATGAAGATACTCGTTTATTTAGAGTTTCAGACCAATCAACAAAACCACATACCGCCAAAGTAAAAATTGAATATACAGTAAATAACGGAGCCTTTTCATCTTCGGACTTTATAATTTTAAACATTTAAAATGGGAAAGAAAATATCATATGCAACCAGAGATTTTGCTGGATTAAGACAAGAATTAGTAAACCTAACAAAAGAATATTATCCTGATTTGGTAAAGAATACCAATGACGCGTCAATTTTTTCTGTATTGTTAGATTTAAACGCGGCGGTTGCGGATAATTTACATTTTCACATTGATAGAGTTTGGCAAGAAACTATGTTGGATTTTGCTCAACAAAGACAATCTTTATTTCATATTGCGAAAACGTATGGTATTAAAATACCAAGTAATAGACCGTCAGTAGCTTTATGTGATTTTTCAATAAACGTACCGGTAAGAGGTGATAAAGAAGATGAAAGATATTTGGGAATTATTAAATCTGGTGCACAAATTTCAGGTGGAGGACAAATTTTTGAAACATTAGAAGATATCGATTTCTCAAATCCATTTAATAGTAAAGGTGAACCTAACCGTTTAAAAATTCCAAATTTTGATAATAACAATACATTATTATCATATACAATCACAAAACGTGAAGCTGTTGTAAATGGTGTTACAAGAATTTATAGAAGAGTTATTAGTGAATTAGACCAAAAACCATTTTTAAAAATCTATTTACCTGAACAAGATGTTTTAGGTGTAACGAGTATTATACATAAAGAAGGTACATCATTTGCGGGTAACCCAACAAATGCGGAATTTGCATCAACAACAAATAAATGGTATGAAGTAAAAACATTAATACAAGATAAAATCTTTGTACCAGACCCAACCTCAGTATCAGATAAAGACAATTTCAAAGCTGGCACATATGTAAGTGTCAACAATAAATTTGTAACAGAATATACCCCTGAAAGTTATTTCTCAATTACTTTTGGTTCAGGAACTGTTAATCCATTGGATAATTTGGATAACTATATGAACGGCTCACTTAAAGTGAATTTGGCAAGTTATTTGAACAATATGTCTTTAGGTGCAGTACCTAAGGCGAATACGACATTATTTGTAAAATATAGAATTGGTGGAGGTAAAGATTCAAATTTAGGTGTTAACATTATTAATAGTGTTGACAATGTTGAATTTGATATCAATGGACCAAATGAGACATTTAATACCCAAGTTCAACAATCTTTAAGAGTTTCTAATGTTACACCGGCCATTGGTGGAGCCGACCAACCTACTATTGAGGAATTGAGAAATATGATTGCATATAACTTCGCAGCACAAAATAGAGCGGTAACTTTAAATGATTATAAATCTTTAATTGAAACAATGCCATCAACCTTTGGTGCACCAGCTAAGGTTAATGTAATGGAAGAAGATAATAAAGTTAAAATTAAACTATTATCTTATGATGATTCGGGAAATTTAACAGAAACAGTTTCTAATACATTAAAAAACAATATTTTAAATTATCTTTCTGAATATAGAATGATAAATGACTATGTTGATATCACAAGTGGTGAGGTCGTAGATTTAAGTTTAGAAATGGATTTAATTATTAATAAAAACGAATCTCCTACCGATATTATTAGAAGTTCAATAGAAAAAACCATTGAGTTTTTTGCAATTGAAAAACGTAAAATGGGTGACCCTCTTTTTGTGGGTGATTTAATTAAAGAAATTGGTGGGGTTACGGGAGTAGTTAACGTCGTTGATATTAGAGTTTATAGTAAAATAGGTGGTAATTATTCAAGTTCAGAACCTGCACAAGGTGTAAATCAAACAACAAGATTGATTACACAATCTGATATGACAATCTTTATGATGTCAAATCAGATATTCCAAATTAGGTTCCCAAATGTAGATATAAAAGTAAGAACTAAATCATTAGGAACGACTACATATTAAAATGTTTTTTGTGTATAATAGTAGAAAATCTACAACTTTCTATTTATTATTAGGATGATACAAAAGCATAGAATTTCGACAAATATTGGTCAAGACCAGAAGGTAACTGTCGAGTTAAAACAAGATTACGATTTACTTGAAATTTTATCATTAAAATTCAGTCAGAAAGACGCATATACATCTTTATGTGCGGATTATGGTGTTGTTTGTGGTAGAATTAGTGTAAATAATGGTTTTGGTATTCCTAATGCTAGAGTATCTATTTTTGTACCTTTAAGTGAAAAAGATTCACAAGATCCTGTTGTAGCGGCACTTTATCCATATAAATCAATATCAGAAAAAAATAACTCAAATTATAGATATAATCTATTACCATCAAGAAAACAACACGGCGGACACGAACCAACGGGAACATTTTTTGACCAAACAGATATTTTAACAAGAGAAGAGGTTTTAGAAGTTTATGAAAAATATTATTCATATACGGTAAAAACAAACGACGCTGGTGACTTTATGATATGGGGTGTCCCATTAGGTGAGCAAATTATCCACGTTGATATAGATTTATCAGATATTGGTTGTTTTTCATTGAGACCCGACGATTTTATAAGATTAGGAGAAGGACTCGACAGATTTAAAAATTCATATCAATTTAAGGCGTCCGAAGATTTAGATTCCTTACCTCAAATTGTTTCATTTGAACAAACAATAAATGTATATCCATTTTGGGGAAATCAAGATTTATGTGAAATTGGTATATCAAGAACTGATTTTGATTTATCAAGTAGAGGTGTTAGAATTGAACCAAAGGCATATTTCTTAGGTTCAGTTTATAGCGACCAAGGTGATAATGCAGTTAATAAAAACTGCACGCCGGGTGGTAAAATGGGTAGAAAATGTGATTTAATTACAGGACCTGCGGTTATAGAAGTAATTAGATTTACAAATAGATTAGATGAAAACAATAGACCTATTCTTGAAAGTTATGAATTAAATGAAGATGTTGATGAAGATGGTTCATTTGTTTTACCACTTCCAATGAATTTAGAATATGTTTACACTAATGAATTTGGTGAAATAGAAACAACTAACGACCCTAACAAAGGTATTGCAACAACGGGTGTTTATAGATTTCGTATTTCAATGAAAAACGAATCTTTAGGTCGAGTTAGAACAATAGGAAATTACTTAGCACCAAATATTAGAGAATTTAGAAATACAGATGGGTCGGTTAATGAAAAATCATATAACTGGTCTTTAAAGTGGGAAGACTATCCGGCTGAAGCGGTAAACGATAATATTATTTTTAATAATACATTAGGGTCATTTTATCCTAAAGATTATTTCTATAGAATGAACTATAATAAAGTTTATAGTTTATCGTCATTTATGGGCTCTTATTTCTCATCAAATGGTATTAGTCGACACACATATTTGGGTCTTAAGATATATCACCAAAAGCGGAAGAAGATTGTGAAAGTAATGTGGTTACACCACCAGTAAATTGGGGTATACAGAAATTTAATTTTGCAATTTTACTTGCAATAATTGTAAATGTATTTGAAAGGATTTTATATTACGCATTTGTCTCAGTAGTCCAAGTTTTAATTATTCCATTTCAATTTTTGATGGATAATATAAAATTCAATATTAGGGCATTTGGAGGATGTTTACTTTGTTGGGAGCCTTTTGCTTTTTTTGATAGTTTAGTTATTGAACCATTACAAAGATTTGGAACTGTTAGATTAGGTATTTCAATATACCCCGAATGTGAAACTTGTGATAACTTAGACTTTAGTAATAATGCTGTAACAACAATAACTGACCCGGCACAATTATACACATCAGTAATGTCTGGTCAATATGTTTTTCCGGTTTCATTTGTTTCATCTTGTTTTAGTGGATTAGATTCTAAGGCAATGATTTTTAGAACACCGAGTTATGGACAAGGTAGTTACTCTTGTGCGGTAAACAATAATCCAAATATTAGTATGTTAAACACGTTGGCGAATGACACAACTAATAGATATATAATTAAGGCATCATCAACAGGTAATTACACAAATATTAGTGTGAGTAAATCACAATTAAATGGATTTGATTATTATTATTTTCTTGATAGCCAAAGTATTTTTGGTAGTTACCCAACAGGACCACAAGCATTTGTAATATACGATTCACAAGCGTTATTAACATCATCTGGCGGTTCACAATCATCATTGAATTCTGAATTAGAAGGAGGATGTCAACAATATGTTACGGCATATGATGAAAGTATGGTAGCGAAAACATATTGTGTTACAAATCCAAATACACCATATAATTCATTAACAACAACGATGTTACAAAGTGGAACATCTTGTAGTGGTGGTAAAATTGTTGCTGGACAACAAATTGGAAAGGACAGTAATCCTGGTGGAACTTGCTCAACTAAAAGTGGATTTTCTGAATTTAGATATGGTTTATTCACAATCATACCCGCAGCTAAAACAGATAATTGGACTTCAAATTATAAAGCAATCGGCGAATATGCCAGAAGAAAATTAGTCGGTAAATTATTTTGCGAAGGTATTGTAAATTATTCTTATTTGGATAACTGGTTAACAGGTTCATTTTATTTCTTCCCATTCAAAGCAAAAGTAAGATGGGACGATGAAGAAAAGTTAGATTTAAATTATAGAAGAACAAAATATTGTGAAAATTTAGTATACTTTAAAGTAAACGATAAAAGATTTTATTATAGGTCAGCATATACACAGGACGGAGGTAATTTTTATAGAGCATATGGTACTTTAGGTCACCCAACAACAATTGTCGATTTAGGACCAAGAGATGAATTCATTAAAGAAATCTGTACAGACCCATCAATGGACCCGAATTGTTCTGTTGTTAGAAGTATTGGACCATCATCATATCAAGATTTTAAAGAATTTTTAGGTCTTTATATAAATTATAAAATGGACACGTTAGGTGCGAATGGTGATTATACTGACTTCTTTGATAATAATGGATTTGATTCTGTAATGCCAAATAAAATGGATGGTTATGTTTTTAATGGAGACGCATTACAATTAATCTCAATTAACTGCGAAGCTGGTATTGAACAATTTGATTTACAAAATAGAAAATATGCAGCATATAACCCAAGAGTTTTGGATGCAGAACAACTAGATTCAATTTATAATAGTAGTGCCTTCCCGTTGAATTTTTATTTAGATGGAAGTAGTGTTATTAGTGGAAGAACAACTGATGGGGATGGATATCGTGTTAGGGCTTGTTTAAATGAATTAGGTAGATTAACTGAAGCGGCTCAAGATGTTCCATTCTATTTATGGGAGAAAAATGGTGCAGGATTCGGAAATGGTACTGACCATCATTGGGATTATGGTAATGTTTTAGTAAAGCCATTACAGGGTATGGAATACAATTATAGTTTTACAGGAGATACTACACACAAATATATTTTATTCCCAATGACTGAAGATTCTTCAGGTACTGGAATTACAATTAGTAATATTACACTTAGCGAACCAATATATGATAGAATTGATGACGCTGATAATCATACAGATTTTAATTTACAAGAAGAAGGTTATACGTTTCTTTATGTAACAGGAGGAACTGTAGATAACCCATCAAGTGGTGTATTATATACAAGAGTTGGTTCATCACCAAATTGGAATTCAAAAAGTTGGAATTCAGATATTGATTATATTATTAAACCAACACAAACAAATTATAGTGGGACAAGACAAATCTTGTCAACACCATTCCAATATTATTTTGGATTGAGACCGGGTAAAACTGCGGTTGATAAATTTATGCAAAGATTCGGGCCTAAAGGTGCATTCAAAACTGCTGAATAATGGAACAGAAAAAACAAATTATATTACCAACCAAAAGGTATAGCAAGGCACCTGATGAAGAATTAGATTTAAAAGTAAATCTCGAAACTTCAGAATCATTATTAAGAATCGGAGATAAAGATATCGTTTTAGATATTGCTAAATTATATGATGACGAAAGAAATAAAAGTTCAAATTATAAAATTTACGGTAAATTAAAAATGGTTTTTAGAAATATGTATAGCGGTTCTACCGAATATTCGTATTTGTTAAATAGACTTTATTTAAATGGTGATGGTAGTGATAATGTTTTTGATGGATTTTTACCATATGATGAATTTGCATTTTTAAGAAAAGATGTTTATCGAGAAGCAAATAATGTTGCGTCTTCAAACACATTGGGAAATTTCTCACCAATTTTTAGAAGTAGTGGGTCGACATTACACCAAACAATTACACCAATGTCCGCACCTTACCACAATTGGAATTTATACTTAACCTATGTTCACGGTAAGAGTTCAACACATCCAATGAAATATACATTAACAGGTAGTACTGTTTCTACATTTAAATCTGGTGACGGTATACCTTTTAGAGTAAACGATAAAGGTAATTCATATGAATTAATCAGTCCTGTAACTCACGGAATGAAATCAGGTGAATACATTGTTTTTAATAGTGGATTATTTCAAAGTTTAGGTTATTCAGTAAACAATACGTTTTATATTAATAGTGTTGGAAATGAAACATATGATTCTGAAAATTATGTTGTTAATATTTTAAAATCACAAATTAAAAGCCAATACCAACCATTACCATCAATTATAATAGGAAAGAGATGTTTGGATGTTAATAACATTTCAGGAACCACATCTGAATATTATGTACATAAGCATAAAACATTAACAGATGTTGGTGGATATATTATGGACCAAGTTGGTTTTGAAACACCAGTATTTGAAGATGAAAAAAAATTACTTTTTGAAAATGCTGCAGGTGAAAATGATGTTTTGGTTGAAAGAAATAGAATGGAATCGGTTTTATATGATTTTAAAGAGCCATTAATTTTAAGCGGTTTAACAAATAATTTAGGATACACACCAACGGAAGTTTACGTAACAACAATTTTTAGAAATGGAAATGGCTATTTTAATTACCCACCAAAAGTAGGATATAAATTTAATTTTCACAATACTTGGATTGACGAACATTTTAGTGGCACAACATCTAATGAAAGTGTAATTTCAGGAAAAACATTTGAAAAAGAATCAATAACATTTACAAGTGGTAACACTTTATCAATCGGAACAATATTAACAGGTGCATTTGTTGAATACAATAGGAAAGAAGTTAAAGAAAGAATTATTAGTGAGGCATATCATAAACTAACAAACCCGACAAGTATTTTTGATTACGGTCAAGATGATACCGCAATTTATTCGGGGTCATCAGCAAATAATATGTTTGGTTTATATTTCCAACCGCATCATAGAATTAAATTAAGACAATTATCACCTTACACCGAATCCGCCAGAACAAACGACATATATAATTTACCCGAAAATGCATCTTATGATTCTGACGCTAAAATATGGAGATGGAGAGATTTATACGACCACGGTTATTTTGATAGTGATGGTTATGGTACGAGTTTTCCGTTTGTAAATGGAATTCATTATGTTAAAAATAATATTAATTTCTATTTAAGAAATGAGGCATCATATACAAATAAAACCGATGGGTTAATTGATTTTAATAATAGAAAAATTGATTGTTAATGAAAATATTAAGAAAAACCGAAGACTTACATATTGATTTAAATATTGAAACTGACTTTCAAACAAATGCGGGTTGGCAAGAAAATATGCAACAATTTGAGGATGAAGTTCTTTATGAGATAATTAATCCAATTGATAATTACGAAACTATTAGATATATACATAAACCATATAGTGGAATTACAAGTTTTAGTGGCGATACACAATGTGATATATGGTTTTATTTTTATTTTTTAAATCCAAATACAAGTGACTACACTTCAGGTTTAGATTATAGTCACGTGGGAATCACACCACAAGAAAATGCAAAATTATTAAAAGCAACATCTGAAAGTTTTTTCAGATTGGAATTTTATAAAACACCATTAACGTCAAATGGTTTATCTTATCAAGCACCGACTAGATATAATAGAAGATTAGTTTTTGCAAAAAACTTATCACTACCATTAGGTGAAAAAGTTTTTTATGAAACAATAAGAAAAAATATACACGTTCCTGTTTTTATGGGTTCAAACTATAGAAACAAAGAAAATATGTATTTGTTTTGGTTTCAAGATGATAGTGTATTGGAAGAAACGAATTTAAGTGGAGCCACATTAAATACAAATACATTCTTTATGACTGCTAAGTTTTTTAATAAAACTGACGGTAGTATTACAGATTTTACCAACACACCATTTGATGGCACATATCAAATAAATGATGTGTCGGATATGTACTATCAAGTTGATATAGATAAAACTGATTATTCATATAGAATATATAAATTTAACGGAACAGTTTCACAATATAGTAATAGAGTTGGAATTGTTACAGGTAATACAATTGATGGAAATGTTGGTGTTTCTCCTATAAGATTTTATGAAAGGAGAAGTGGTATTAATATTGATGCAACATTAACACCAACACCAACAATGACGGTTACACCATCTATTACCCCTACCATTACACCAACAATAACGTTAACACCAACGCCAACACCAACATCCGGCGGCGGAGGAGGTTCTACAGTTACATACATTTATTACAAATTAAGACCTTGTGAATATCAAGGACAATCAGGGTTCTTAAATGGTGATTATGATGTTTGGTCAACAGGTTATCTATCTTCGGTTTTTGATTCAGGAGATAGGGTACAGGGAAGTCCTGGTTATTATTATGTTGTTGTTGGATCAACAACAACCGACCCAACCCCTGGAGGTCAAAAATATAGTGTTGGTGGAACGGAATTATTTGGTTGTCCTGAACCTGAAGCACCCGCGGTTCCATTGTATACACAAATAACACTTGTTAGAGGAGGAACAAATACTTGGAATAGTGCAGTAGCAGCAAGCTCCCAATTATGTGGACATTCACCAAATTATGCATTTAATTATATTGGTGGTGCAACAACCGGTGGTAATATATTCACAAAATATATCACATACGAAGCCGGTGGACTTGTACCATCCACAACGTATACAGTATATAATACTGAAAATAGAACACCTGGTGATGAATTTAATGGTAACAATTACAAATATGGTGTAATGATACCATCATCAGGAGGTACGATAACACATATTGTTGAAGTTTCACCACAAGGTACACTACAAAATTGGTCCGATTGTGCGTCATAAAAAAAAGAAAATAACTTATTTATAGTAGGTGAAAAGAATAAGACATAATATAAGAAGAAAACAAATTCCAATTGTAAAACTTGTTAGTACAACAAGTCAAAATTGGTATGCTTCTGATGGTAGTCTTATACCTTGGTCCGGATTAACTGATGGTGGACCTTCTGTAGGTGATGTTGTTCAAAATTTATCAGGTAATACTCAAAACGGTTTAGTTTCTGAAGGTTACTATAAGTATAGTGGTACAACACCACAATGGGTTCAAGTAACATCAAACGGAGACAAATATGATGATTTACAATTACCCATACCATTATTATCTTCAGTTGACGAATTTGGTCCGATGGTACCATTTGATGGTAAAATTACTGAAACTGAAAAAATTAGAGCAACATTTGCGTATGATGTTAATTGTGGAGATGTTACAATTTATAACACAACAAATTTAGGTAAGGCAAGTGGTTTATTAAATGCAACCTTCACAGTTAATTGGGGTGATTCTACAACATCTCCATTACCTGTTTATCAAAGTGTAACAAAATCATATTTTAGTGGCGGAGTAAAAAATATCACCGTTACGTTAGATGCACCTTGGGCAACAACACAGGCTTTGGCTTGTATAACTGTTGAATGTGAGCAATTCCCTACACCAACAATTACACCTACTATTACGGCAACAATAACGAAGACACCAACAGTCACACCAACCGTAACATTAACACCTGTATATGAGACACCAACTCAAACACCAACAATTACACCAACAATAACAGTAACAAAATCTGTTACCCCAACAGTTACGCCAACAAAAACAGTTACACCGACAATTTC
>JACCEC010800524.1_pt1 | contig 11215 bp, 8 predicted proteins | sample 7450121 | NCBI WGS metagenome assembly JACCEC01 (sample SAMN15323455, study PRJNA562643) | freshwater metagenome | isolation source: river surface water | place: USA:Blue River Watershed | collected 2017-08-18 | reverse complement strand
TAGGTGGTAGATTAAGAGCAATACCTTGTAGTTGTAGACACTTAACATCTAAAATGTTGGCGGGTGACTGCTTTGACCAAGTTATTGTATATCCTGGATTTAAAGTTATATTTTATTCAAATATAGATTATAATTTACAAAATTGTGTAATTGATAATACCTATACAAATAAAATTATAACAAGACAAATGATTAGTATAAATGCAATTGATTCTTGTAAAATATATTATCAAGGAACTGAAATTGTGTTAAATGGTATATCCAATAATACTGACCCTACAATGATTGGAAAAAATAAAACTGAAACATTTACAGGAAATAGTAGTGTTATAACCTAATTTAACCTAATTTGTTTGTTTTCATATCTTACAAGGTTTGAAACTCTTTCTATGAAACTGTGTAACCCCGTGTTCTTTAATTCCATCCATATGTTTCTTTGCTCCATATCCCATATTGGTATCAATCCCATATTTTGTAATAAGGTCCGGATGCTCTTGGCAAAATTCTAAGATATAATCATCTCGAGCAACCTTTGCTAAAATCGACGCAGCAGCGATAGCTGAGAAGGTAGCATCTCCTTTTTCCACACACATATATCGATAATGGTCCATCATTTTGGTTTTTGGATTATAAGCAAATACTGGTTTAAAATAATTACCATCAATTAATAATTCATATTTATATTCTTGTTTGTCATTGGAAAACTTATTCTGGCTGTTTGCGATGGTTTCTAAAATAGAACGTCGCATTGAATCCATTGTTGCCTGTAAAATATTAATATCATCAATCTTTCTCTCATCCGAGAAAGTGATAGAGTAAGCGATAGCATTTTGTTTGATATATTCAGCCACTTGTCGAATTTTCTTTTTACTGCTGAACTTTTTACTATCTTTCATTTTGGAATGGTCGAAGCTATCATCTTTGGGTAAAATCACCGCAGCAGTATAAACACGCCCTAACAAAGGGCCACGTCCAGCTTCATCCACACCAAGCTCAAGAACATCTTCTGATTCATTGAAAAACTTTTGAAGCATTTTATTTTCAACTATTTTTCAATGAATCTTATATTATTTTAATAATATCAATTTTTATTTTTTTATTATTTTTATGCCTCTATTAATGGAGTACTTCTTGTAAAATTATATCTTTCTCTTTGTAATAATTTTTGATGCATTTTAATTAATTTTTTAGTGGCATTTATTTTTTTTTGTTCTATTCTTTTTCTTTGATTATTTAATTTTTTTTGTTCCAATAATTTCTCTTTCATCTCTTTCTTTTTTTTCATTTTTAATTCTTCTAGATATTTTGCTAATTCATTCTTTTTTCTCTGTTTATTTTCTGGATTATTTGCTTTTTGTATAGAAAGATGATATCTTTTTATTCTTTCTCTTTTATTTGTTTGAGATAATTCAGATAAAGGTAATTTTAACTTAAGAGAAATTCTAGAACCTGTTTTAGGTTTATTACCAGTATTAGTTTCAACTGGATTTTCATTTGTTTTTTCATTTGTTTTATTATTTTTTTGTGTTCTAGATAGAGATAGAGATAAAGATTTTTTTATAGGTTGTTTAGGTTGTTGTGAAGTTGGTGATTCATTTATATTTTCGTTGTTTCCTTCCATAATAGCGGATAAATCTGCGTCTAAATCTTGTAATGGATTAAATTCAAATTGTCTAACTATTGGTGATGTATTAGTTGAAAAAGATTCTGATATTTCAGTCATACTTTTATTACCTTCTAATTTAGTTAGTTCTGATAATTCAGCTAATATTTCTTCTGTATCCACTTGCTGAGGCATTTCATCTGGATATACTGCAATATCATCATAATTTGCAATAAATTCTTCCATAATCATTTTATAAAATCTAAATTGATAAAGTGAGTATTTATTACTGTAATATTGTTTAAAAATTTGATTTACAAATTTTTTTATCTCATTTATAATTTTATCAGGAGAAACATCTATATCTTCAAATACAATTGTTTTTATATATTTAACATAATCATAATCAAAATCAGCAACATCATCTATGGTTAACATATACTTTTTTAATTTTGGTTTTGTTTTTTTCAAATTAGAATCTATTATGATTTTATTAAACTCATTGATTTCATTTAATAAATCAGTATTAGAAACACTTTTACCTAATGTTTCAGGTAATTTTAATGTATTGGTTAATACTTCTTTTAATAAATATTCATTTAATTCAATTTTATAACTATTTTTGAATATAGAGATAAAATCATTTGTAATTAAATTATATGACTTCTCAAATATTTTTTCATAAATAACATCAAAATATAATTCGCTTAATACAGAATCATTTTTTGTAATATCTCTACGAGTCTTCGCAACACCACCTTTCATTACATCTCTTTTGGTAACTTTATTAAAATATTTTTTGAATAATTTGATATATGTGTTTGAACCATAAATTAGGCTTAATTCTTTATCTGTTGTATAACTCATCACAAATTTACAAAACTTATCTCCATAAATTTGGTCAATCTCAGTTCTATCATATTTTTGAATTTCAGTTATGTATTTGTCTATTTCAGAATTTGTACCACTTAATATAGTTGTACTTAATACAGTTGGTAATTCATAATCTGAACCATTATAAGAAAATGATTTTTTGTTATTAGAAAACAATTGAAAAAAACGTTGAATCAATGTAAGTTGCCCTTTTAAAGTAATGGTCGTATGTTTATTATCTGGGTCAAATTGATTCATTATATCTTTCATCATATCTATGATTTTTTTAAGACATTTTGATAAAAGTTTTAAATTCACTATAACCGCTTTATCCACAATCAATACAATGTTTGGAACATTTACTAATGGAATCTCAATAGGTGGTTTTTTTATTTTTAAAAAATCGTCTATTGTACTTTTAAATCTCACCATAGAATCTAAATAGGGTTGACAATCCTTCTTAACTAATGCTTTATAATTTGACGCATTCGTATCTTCTTTGATATAATAATAATTTAAATATTTTTTATTTCCACCCTTAGTAGAACCTGATTTTTCACTAAATACAAAATTAGCTTCAGATAATAAACAATTAAAAGTAAATCCTCTATCATTTGTTAAACATATGATCGCACCTGATTTATTTTGATTCTGTGTTATGAAAAAAGATTGTAATGTATCGCCTAATTCTTTTGCCCATAAATACATATCAATCTCTTTTTTATTTGTTGACTTTGTAATTTTATCATTTTTTTTAGAATTTCCAGAACTATAAGTATATGGATTAGTTGGCATAAAATCTAATCCAAAGAATTTAAATGAATTAAAATCAGTACTTGATTTTCCTGTATGTGTTTTACCAGTTTCTATCGAAGATTCTAATGTTGTCTTATTTATACTACTTAAACCAACTTTCTTTAAAAAATCATCATCCATACTTACAATTTCACCTAAAAACATATTTTGAGGTGATGTATGTGGGTCAAATAAAGATGCTCTTGTATAAAACATTCGTTTTTTCTTATCAAATGTATCTTTCTTGGTTGGTCCTAATAAGTATTTTATATCAGCATTAGTAGCATCATATATCATTCCGTCTATACTTTCGACTTGTTTTTCTACATTATCTATCTCGGTTTGAGTTGGTGTTCCTCCTATGTTTAATGTAATACAATACTTATTTAATAAACTATCTTCGATTTTAATTGCAAAACTTAAAAAAGCACCTTTTGTAGTTAAATTCAATCGATTTAAAAAATCACTAAACATAAATTTAACAGACCCTGTTGAACTAGCGTCGGAATAATTATTAAACATTTCTATTAAATAATCTAACTGAGGTTTATTATTTATTTTATCATTTGCTTTTAAAGAAACATCCAAATCTTTTAATATATCACATAATCTTAATAGGTAAATACTATATATTGATTCGGTTACTTCATCTGGCGTTGGATTTGTTTTAATAATTATTTCACCAGTTTGTTTTACAAGGTCTAATTTCAATAACCTATATTTTGTTGTCATATATAAATTTATAATATTTTGAATTTGGAAAAAAGTAATTAAATGACTGTAAATTTTCATCTAAATCATCTATAAATATAATTTCACTCACTCCATCCAAGTCTATATATTTACTTATGTATTCTCCTTTTGATATTTTATTATTTGTATAATGAATTGGATATTGATTTGGATTAATAAAAATACTAAATAAATCTGATTTCGTCATTTCATCGCTTTTTATGTTTCTTGCTGTTAAAAAAATGAAATTACTAGATAAATCTTTTATTTTTTGAGTTAATTGAAAGAATCCTTTCACATCTGTATGGTGTGGTTTATTGTTCATTTTATGTGTATTGTACAACAATGTTGTAATATCTATTAACTCATTCGGTGTAAAATCTTCAACAAATGCATCTATTAATTTATTATGAAAATAATATACACTTCTTTGAAAATGAATCACTGTTTCATCAATATCGCAAATGATTAATGTATTTGGTTTTGTGATTTGAATGGATTCAAATGAATTTATTACTTGATAATTTTGATTAGAAATATTATTAGAATTATTAGAATTATTAGAATTATTAGAATTATTAGAATTATTATTAAACATAATATAATAATTTAAAATATAATATTGGAAATAATTTAAAAATATTAATACAGGTTATAATAATATTATAATATGTATTTTGAATATATTTGGATTGATAATAATGGAAAAACAAGAAGTAAAACAATGGTTTTAAATACAAATACAGAAGATGTTTTAGATTTGGAATCTTTTGATTTGAATCAATTACCTGTTTGGAATTATGATGGTTCTTCAACTGGACAAGCCATTGGTAAAAATACTGAAATCAATTTATACCCAATTAAAATCGTTCGCGACCCGCTAAGAAAAAATAATGATGGTGGTAATGGTGGTGTTTTCAGTTATTTAGTTCTTTGTGATATTGACAAAAAATATAGTACAAGAACGAATCCTGCTATTATTTTTGAAAAATTAGAAGATTATGATTTCTGGTTTGGATTAGAACAAGAATACTTTATTTTATATGGAAATGTTTCACTCGATAAAAAACAAGGTAATTATTATTGTGGTGTTGGTGGTCGTGACCCAATCGAGAGAATCATTGCGGAAGAACATATGAGTGCGTGTATTTATTCTGGATTAAATATATCTGGAATTAATGCCGAGGTGGCAAATGGTCAATGGGAATTTCAAGTAGGTATTGCCAGAGGAATTGATGCTGCGGATCAATTGTACATCGCACGCTATTTATTAGAGAGAATCTCCGAGAAACATAACCGTGAAATATCTTATATTCCTAAATTAGATTCTAAAACAAATGGTTCTGGGTGTCACGTAAATGTAAGTACTTCGGATACAAGAGGTGAAAATGGGTTAGATCATATTTATACTTATTTAAATAAACTGGCTAGAATGCATCCTGTGCATATTCAACGTTTTGGAGAAAACAATCGATTAAGATTAACTGGTCGTCACGAAACATCCGATTATGATACATTTTCTTGGGGTGTTGGAACACGCGATACATCCATTCGTATTGGAAATAAAACAAATCAAGAACAAAAAGGATATTTTGAAGATCGTCGTCCTGCAGCGAATATGAATCCTTATATTGTTCTTTCTCTCATTGCGGATTGCTGTTGTAAATGAGTGTTAGTTTGTGTTTGATTTTTATACATAAATCTTGGATAATGATATACATATTCTAAACCTAAATGAGCTATTCCGTGTATTCCAATTGCGATAGAAAACAACAAGATTAGTTTTTGTTGTTTTCCTTTATTTTTTGTAAAAAGTAATAAAATTGCTATAAATATTAATATACCACTTATTGCGTTCGCTAACATCGACGGAAACATCATATTTTTATTTATGTATATTTATTTTTATTCAAATTATTTCTTTGTTCTTTTTTGTTTTTTAGATTCTTTTGATTTTTTAGATTTTTTTTGCTTTTTTAATATTCTTTTTAATCTTCTAATTGTTCTTTTCTTTATTCTTCTTATTGCTCCTAAATTAATATTATGACTTTTTATACTTTGCTTTGATCTGGTTCTTATAGATTTTGTTTTTACTGTATTCAATAATGATACTGGTGATTTTGTTCTAAGACTACTTATATTTGGTATTATTGTTCCTACAGAATGATGAGAACCTTCGTTATTGGTAGAATATGGTAAGGTTGTTGCAACAGAATGATGAGAACCTTCGTTATTGGTAGAATATGGTAAGGTTGTCGCGACAGAATGATGCGAACTTTGTGAAATTTGAGAACTCGGTGAATTATTTGAACCCACTTCTCTAGCAGCTTGTTTTAAATTTTCTATTTTATCTAGGTCCCAATTTGATGGAGCCGTTGGATAAACTCCATATCTATTTGCGTGATTTCTAAAATATCTTATTTTTCTTCTTCTTTCTTTTGCCATATTTGATTTAGTTTCTTTTACCATTTATTATATAACTTATACAAATAATATATTCTATATTCTATTTGTCTAATCATTTAATTTACGTATCATTATAACTGTTCCAAGTTCTTTTTGTTGTTCTATCTCATAGATCATTCCTAAATGATTCAATAAATGAACAAAGGTTTCTTGAAACAATGGATTAAAAAACTTAGATAATACACATATACCATTTGGTTTTAACATCGAATATAATTTTAAAATCAAATCTTTGATAATATCATTTAATTCTTCCGTGGTGGATAAACGCAGTATTTCTCTCAATTCTATTACTTCCTTTGAATTATATGTTTTTGCAAATATATCTGAAATATCTAGTGTTTGAAGTACATACCAAATTCCTCCGCAATCTATTAAATAGATTTGCGAATAAGTATTTTTATGTTCTTTTACAAAAGTATTATCGAATATATCTTGTTGATAAGTTCCGCCGGGTAATAAATCTATGGTATGAATAATAGGTTCATTTATTTTCTCTCTTTGAATTAACTTCTCCATTTCATTTCCCCAAAAATGTTTTGTGATTAATTCGCCATTATTATAATGAATCAAACGTGGATGTGCACCGATTAAAATAAGAGACATTTTTATTAATTTTATTCTTGTTGTTTCTTGTTGGATTATTTTTATATTTATTTTTTTCTTGTAATTTAAAAATTAAAATTGAATTCGAAATAATAATCAATGTTTTTATTATTTCAAATCTATTTCAAAACAAAAAATGTCACTGATGTCATTAGTAGCTTATACTTATACAGATTATTGGTTAACAAAAGGAAACACTCAAACTTATTATCCTAATTATGGTTATGTTGGTAGTGGTTTCTCATCGGTTTGTTATACTGAGTATGAATATAATGAACAAATTAACAAAAATCGTAATAAAATAAAGTTTAATTGTAATAATCAAAATTTAAAAAAACTACCTTTGGGGCGTTATGAAATGGAAAATAAATTAGATGTATTAGTATGTGAGTATAATATGATTACTCAAATACCACTCATATCGAATTTAAAAGAATTATTTTGTAGTGATAATCAATTAACTAAGATTCCTTCCTTACCTTTATTAGAAATATTAAATTGTAGTAATAATCCAATTAAAAAAATTCCAGTCTTACCTAATCTAATTATGTTGTACTGTTCAAATACACATATTAAAATCATTCCCTTCTTACCTACTTTAGAATTACTTGATTGTCGTAATAATTCTATTACAAAAATTCCTTTGTTACCTAATTTAAAAGAGTTATGTTGTGGTAATAATAAATTAACAACATTGCCTTGTTTTCCTATTTTGGAAAAATTAAATTGTGAAATGAATCAATTGATTGAATTACCTTTATTACCTAAGATACAAAAGTTATTATGTTTCAAGAATGAAATTAAAAAAATTCCATATTTAACTACTTTAAAAATTTTAAATTGTGATCAAAATAATATTGTTATTATTCCGTTATTACCGAATTTGGTTGAATTAAATTGTAGAATCAATTTAATTAAACATATTTATTCCTATCCGAATTTGACTGAATTAAATTGTGAATCCAATCAAATTGAAATTATTCCTTCTTTACCAAAATTAACAAAATTCATTTGTATTTCAAATAGAATCAAAAGAATTCCGTTATTACCTAATTTAACATATTTAGATTGTCGTAATAATTTTATTACAGATATTTCTTCATTACCTAATCTAGAAGGCTTATTTTGTTGTTGTAATAAATTAAAATATATACCTCCTATGCCTAATATGCATAGATTATGGTGTAGTAATAATGAAATTATAAAAATACATTTCTCAACCACGTGGTTATATGATATGATGTGTGATAATAATCCTATTAATTTTGTTATTAATAATAGATATCAAAAATTAATTATTTTGAATCGTTTTATTCGATTATGTTTTATTTTAAAATGTAAAAAACGTTTGTTGAATTTTCTCTGGGATAAAGTAAGACGTCCTAAGATTGAAGCAATGTATCATCCAGATAATTTACGTAAATTGATTGAAGAAAATATAGTCAATAATGAAAATGAATTTGAAAATGACTGGGAAAGTGCAGTTGAAAATTTGGGAATAAGTTATTTATGATTAACTATAACTATATTATTACAAGAATACATTTAAAAAACAATCTTATGTTAATATATCAGACTTACAATGGAACGTGATTATGCATTGGTAAATGATACACTTGTTCATATTCGCGATTATCATAAGTCTAATGGAAAATTTAATGGAAAATCTAATGGTGAATGTTGTTGTGTTGAATACGGTCATAAATTAATTCCAATTCAAGGAAAAAACAAATGGTATTATCGTCATCTTGTTTCTAAAGATATTCTTCAACATAAAAAAGATATTTGTAAAAAAGAATGGACACAATACGGCCTACCTTCTTTCGTTTTTCAATTTGATTATATTTCTAGAGAAAATGTAAATTTTTTATTGGAAAATAATCCCAGTTTTATTTGGATGATTTATATCGAAAATGACGTTCGTGTAAAAAAAAACAATAAACATACTTATCTAGAATTTATTAATAATCATTGGAAATATGAAAGTTTTATCAATTGTCCTTTTATCTATTTACAAATTAAAAATAAAATCTATTGTATTTGTCCTGCATTAGTTAAAAGTCATATGATTGATGTGGTAGAGCCTATTTCAAAATATTATTTTGTTCGTCTTCTAAAAAAAGGTATTCAATTGGATTATGAACCTATTCCACAATCTACTCTTTATATTAAACAACAAGGCGCGGGAAATGGTAAAACATTCGGTATCATTCAAATGTTACAACATCCTGCGTTTTTACATTATAAAAGGTTTGTGTTTGTTTCCAAACAACATTCAGCTCGCGCTATTATTCACGCGGAATTTCTTGGGCAATTTAATGCTGGATTACTTCGGATTACTAATGTTGTCGATAAAGAAATGAATAAAAAATATATCATTCATTATAGAAATCATCTTGGTGAAGATTGTTCTCTCATTATTGCGACCATTGATTCTTTTATGTATTCCATTGGAAATAAAGACAATAAAAATACAGTGGATTATTTTGAATCTATTGTGAAATCTATCATTGATGATTCTTTTATTAATTGTGATGCGTCGGGTGTAATTCAATTCACAGATGTAAAACCCAAGTTAAACAGAGAAACAATGTTATTCATTGATGAGACTCAAGACTTATCACCTTTTTATGCGGATGCTATTTTAAAATTAATGGATGAAAAATATGTTGATGCTTATATTGTTGGCGACAAACTACAAAGTTTGGTGAATGAGAGAAATGCCTTTACTCGATTTATTGAATGCGACTTTCCAAACAAATTGATGGATATTCCTGCAAATATTTGTCGGCGTTTCTCTCATCCGAAGTTGATTGAATTTGTGAATTATATGGTTCCTTTTGAAAAACACGGATTGATTCCTATTACTCCTTTCTCTGAAAAAAATGATAGAGAAATTGCGTTGGGGTTTATTTGTGATACTTCCGTTTCTAAAGAAAGTAATGAAAATAATGATTTGATTGAATTAATAATGAAAGAATACGACAGAGAAGTATCTACTTATCATTATGTTCCTGAGAATTTTTTAATTGTTACTCCATTTGTTTCTGTTAATCCTTTGGTAAGTGAATTAGATATGGCCATCAATGAATATTGGAAACATAAAATGGAAGATTCTGAATATATTTCACAACTTAATAAAAATAAGAATGAATATTGGATTTCAAAATTAAAAGAAAGAAATAAAGAGAGAAATAATAAAAAAGAAGAAAAAGAAATAAAAGAAATAGAAAATGAAAAGGAAACAGAAGAAAAAGAAGAAACAGATGAAGAATACATTCGTTATTCTATCTTTCATAAATCCGAGGAAGGTACCACGATTTCTCTCGATGAATCTAACCACGCAACTCGCATCGTTTCGATTCACTCCTCCAAAGGTGATGGTCGTGAAGTGGTTTTTGTGGTTGGTTTAAAAGAAAGTTCGTTGAAAATTTATGCGGGGCACGTGGATAGTTTAATCTATGATTCTCTGTTACACGTTGCGATTACTCGTATGAAAAAAAGTATGTATGTGGTTTATAATCCAAAAGATGAAATTGGAAGACGTATTCAAACATATCGTCAATTAAATGATGATTTTTTTGACTGTGAAGGAATATATGATTTCAAAATTAAACCAGAACTAAGTTTAAATTCATTGTTACAATTTGATAAAAAAGTGTTTGTAAATTTATATGATCATATTCCTTGTGATATGGTAGGTGAATTTGGTTGTGAAAAGGATAATAGTTTTTTTAATATTCGTTATTATGCTATGTTAATGAAATCTTGTTTATCCTTTTTAAAATATGGTTCTGATATTGTAAAACAACAATTGTATGTTCGTATTATGAAATCTTGTAAAAGTTCATTGGTCATTTGTGATAACTGGCGAAAGTATAATCTTTTATTAAATCAAGTAACTCCGCGATTTATCGATGGTAAATATGAAAAAGAAATGGATTGTATTCCTTTGGTAAAACTAAAAGGCATACTTGATTTACAATATTTCTCTATTTTGTATGATACCATTCAACATATTCAACAGAAACTATTAGAACATCGATTTGAACTATGTCCTTTTGAATTGGTGGTTTTATATTATATGGAACAAGTTTATAACCAAGGAGAGAATACAGAGATTACGATGAATGAACTTTA
>JACCEC012455848.1_pt1 | contig 11217 bp, 7 predicted proteins | sample 7450121 | NCBI WGS metagenome assembly JACCEC01 (sample SAMN15323455, study PRJNA562643) | freshwater metagenome | isolation source: river surface water | place: USA:Blue River Watershed | collected 2017-08-18 | reverse complement strand
ATTGTTCTCGGTTGTACAGATTTCAATGCGTGCAACTTCAATCCTGATGCTAATACAGATGATGGATCTTGTTTAATTGCCTCCGTTGAAATTTGTGATGGCGCAGACAATGATTGTGATGGCATAGCAGATAATGGGCTTCTTTTTGAATATTGGTATGCAGACTATGACAATGACGGAATTGGAAATTATTGGGATAATTACTACAGCTGCGCGGGTAGTCCTGGTTATGTGAACATCATGGGTGATTGTGATGACTTCGACCCTCTCATTGCAACAGGAACACCTGAAGTTTGCGATGATATAGACAACGACTGCAATGGTATAACTGATGACGGATTGACTTTTCAAAATTGGTATGAAGATATCGATGGTGATGGTATAGGAAATTACTGGAACTATTATTACTACTGTACTAATTTCCCAGGATACGTTGCCATCACTGGGGATTGTAATGACTATAACCCAGCTGTAGGTACAGGAAGTGCAGAAGTTTGTGATGGTTTCGATAATGATTGTGATGGTTATACGGATGAAGACCTTTATCAATATTGGTTTGCAGACGACGATGGTGACAATTATGGAAGTTACTGGAATTACGGATATTATTGCGAAGCTCCAATTGGTTTTGTCAATACAGATGGCGATTGTAATGATAACAACAACACCATCTTCTTTTCTGCTCCCGAGTTGTGCGATGGATTAGATAACAATTGCGAAGGCAATTACGATGAAGGGATTTCAGAATATTTCTTTGAAGATGCAGATGGCGATGGTTTTGGTAGTTGGAATGGCATCTACACTTGCAACCCTCCAGCCAACTATGTCAATAACAGCAGCGATTGCGATGACAACAACGCCGATTGGAATACTTTTATTGAATATTTCTTTGATATCGATGGTGATGGATTTGGTGGCCCTGAAAGTCAAAATTTTTGCGAAACACCCCCATCCTACTATGTCGACAACAGTTTAGATTGTTTCCCTTCCATTATCACTTATGCCGATAGTGATGGTGATGGTTTCGGGACAAATGAAATGACCGCTTGCGGGGTAACTAACTTCTTTGATTGTGAGGATAATGATGCGAATGTGTCTCCCAATGCTATTGAAATTTGTGACGCATTGGACAACGATTGTGATGGAGTAGCAGATGATGGATTGAGTCAGAATGTTCTATTCTTTGATAATGACGGAGATGGATATGGTGGATATGAAAATATCATAGTATCTTGTAATGTCAACTTACCCAATTACACTACCAATAGCGGAGATTGCAATGATGGTAATACGAATGTGAATCCTGGTGAAATAGAAATACCTAATAATGCAATTGATGAAAATTGTGATGGTAATCTTGTAGATGTTACAGGTGTTTCTGACAACAATGAAGGGGAAATAACATTGTTTCCCAATCCATCGATTAACTTCATTGACATTAACAATTTAAACGGCCCAACAAAGCTTACAGTAACAGATTTATCAGGTAGGGTTATATACCAATACTCAACTGTTAATACCCGTCACACCATAGATTGTTTAGATTGGAACTCTGGATACTATTTAATCCAAATTCAAACAGCACTTGAAACTACTGTAATGAAATTTGAAATCATCAAATAGAAAAACTTGTAAAATCAAAAAAAGGGCTGGATAAAACCAGCCTTTTTTTTTGGGGGTGGTTAAAAATCACTGATTTATTTTTATTAACCTCAATCCATAGCTGTTTTTATCCACGCCCTTTCCATTTTCACTTCGAGCTGCCACACGACACTCATGACGTGGAGACTTCCATGACCCACCTCTTAAAACATACAATTGAGAACGATCAGCCCCTTTTGGATCTTTTTTGTTTTTTTGATCTAATCGGTAATCGGCATATTGATCTGCACACCATTCCATAACATTGCCCGTCATATCATAAAATCCCCAAGCATTAGGTTGCAACTCCCCCACCACATGTACTCTACCATCGGCATTCTCAGCAAACCATCCCACTTGTTTGATACTATCTGCTCCCGCATATAAAGTTCCTTTTGAAGAGCCAGCGCGAGCCGCATACTCCCACTGTGCTTCGGTTGGCAAAGAATACAACTCCCCCGTTAATTCATTTAATCGTTGAATAAACAGTTGTGCCATGGTGTATGATACGTTGGTCACCGGATTGTCTTTCCAAGTTCTGTCATCAGAAGGATTGCTGCCCATCACCATTTCCCATAAACGCTGGGTCACTTCCATGGACTGCATAGAAAACCCACTCAACTCCACCTCGTGTTGTTTCTCATCATTCGATCTCCCTTCTTCAGAAGTCGGACTCCCCATCATAAATGTCCCAGGACTACATTGAATAAAATTACCGAGAGCTTCCTGTATAGCTTCCTTCTTGGAATTTTGAGCTAAAATCTGCATTGAGATCAGCAGAAAAAAAATAAGAATCGCATTTTTCATAAATTCAAATATAACCTATTCTTCCTTTGCTGCCTCCTTTTGCAATTGTGCAATAAACTGCAAGGCCTCCATGGGTGTCATCTGATTAACATCCAAACGCTTGATTTGATCCTTCACTTTATTCCATTGTGGATCTTGCATTTCAAAAATGGCCAATTGCCCATTGGCCGCTGCTATCACCTGTTGCTGATGATCCGTCCGCTGTGATTCCAATTGCTTCAGCATTTCCTTTGCTCTTGACAAAACCATCTTGGGCATTCCTGCCAATTGAGCTACATGAATACCAAAACTATGATTACTGCCTCCTTCTTGTAGCTTTCTGAGAAAAATGACCTTTCCTTTTTCTTCCTTCACAGAAACATTAAAATTGCGAATTCGAGCATATCGATGCGTCATTTCATTCAGTTCATGGTAATGTGTGGCGAACAATGTTCTTGGTCGATGCAACGGATGTTCATGCAAATACTCTGCAATAGCCCAAGCAATGCTGATTCCATCATAAGTACTGGTGCCTCTACCAATTTCATCCAAAACAATTAGACTTCTTCCGCTCATTTGATTCAAGATACTTGCCGTCTCGTTCATTTCCACCATGAAGGTAGATTCTCCCGCAGATAGATTATCCGATGCACCTACCCGAGTAAATATTCTATCCACACAACCAATCCTGGCGGAAGAGGCTGGGACATAACTTCCCATCTGAGCCATGAGCGTAATCAACGCCGTTTGTCTCAGCAAAGCGGACTTTCCACTCATATTTGGACCTGTGATCATCATCATTTGACAATATTCAGTATCCAGTGAAATATCATTGGCAATGTACTGCTCTCCATTGGGTAGCAAACGCTCGATAACTGGATGTCTTCCCTCCTTTATCTCCAAAACACTGCTGTCTTCTACTATAGGTTTGGAATAACCATGGATAATAGCAGTGGTAGCAAAAGAGGTTAAAACATCTAATTCTGCTAACACCTTAGAGTTGTGTTGTAAGTCCACTAGAAAATGACTACAGTCTTGGATGATTTCAGCAAACAATTTTTGCTCAATGCTCAAAATTTTCTCCTCTGCTCCTAGGATCTTCGTTTCATACTCCTTGAGTTCTTGCGTAATGTAACGCTCAGCCTGAGTGAGTGTTTGCTTCCTGATCCAATCCGTTGGCACCTTGTCCTTGTGAGTGTTTCGAACCTCTAAATAATATCCAAAAACATTGTTGTAGGAAATTTTCAAAGAAGAAATTCCCGTTCGCTCCGTCTCCCTTTCTTCTATTTCCTTCAGCTTATCCTTTCCATTGGTCTGTAATGTCCTCAACTCATCTAACTCAGCGCTGACACCTGAGGCAATCGTCCATCCTTTTCCTATAACATGAGGGGCGTCTTCATGAATTTTAGATTTTAATAGAGCTTGTAATCCACCCAAATCTTTGAGCAAGTTTTTGACTTTTATTACAACTTCACTTCCTCTGCTCCAATTTTCTACTATTCCTAAAGCCCGATTTAGCTGAACCAATTCTCTCGGAGTAATTCTTTGGACAGCAATGCGAGCAGCCATTCTTTCCCAATCTCCCAACTCTTTCAAATCCAATCTCATTTGCTCCAATTCATTTGGAAACTGCATCCACTGCTCCACCGCATCCAAACGATGTTGAATAGACTCTACAGAGCGCAATGGCATCATGATCCACCTTCTGAGCATCCTAGAGCCCATAGGATTTTGGGTGGCGTCCAAAATATCCACGAGCGAAGTCCCTCTTTCGTGGGACGAGGATAATAACTCCAAATTTCGAATCGTGAAAACATCCATCCCAACCCATTCTTTTTCCTCAATTTTCTTGACTTTTACAATATGCCCTAATTTGTCATGCTGAGTATCTTTCAAATACTGAAAGATTGCACCCGCCGCACTGATGGCTACTGCATTTTCCTCTATTCCAAATCCTTTGAGATTAACCGTTCCAAAATGTTGATGGAGCTGGTCTCTGCCAAAATCCTCCGTGAAAGCCCAATCATCCATTCTGAATAAATGGTAGCCCTGTCCAAAAAATTGCTGAAAATCTTGATCTCGATGTTTTTGAAACAACACTTCTTTTGGCTGATAAGCATGAAGTAGCTTTTGTACATAAAACAAATTACCCTCTCCTATCTCAAAAGTTCCTGTGGATAAATCCAAAAATGCTATCCCCCAATTTTCCTTTTGTTGGGCTATTGCAGCAAGAAAATGATGATCCTTTACATCAATGGTTTTCTCATTGTAAGATACTCCCGGAGTCACTAGTTCAGTGATTCCTCTTTTTACAATTCCCTTGGCCAATTTAGGATCCTCTAATTGATCGCAAATGGCCACTCGGTAACCCGCTTTTACCAACTTGGGCAAATAACTATCCAACGAATGGTGAGGAAACCCAGCCAAATCAACAAAAGCAGCGGCTCCATTTTTTCTCTTGGTCAAAACTATTCCCAAAATCCGAGCTGCGTGCACAGCATCTTCACCAAAAGTTTCATAAAAATCACCCACTCGAAAAAGCAAAATCGCATCAGGGTATTTCACCTTAACGCTATTATATTGCTTCATCAAAGGGGTTTCTGCTATCGTTGATTCTGACTTTGACATTGAATTCGTTGTATTTTAAATCAAAACTGCCGACCCCAATGGAATACGGCAGTTCTGAAATCAATTAAAATCGTGAAGTAAATGTAGCTTTTAACCTATCAATTTGTATTACCAAAAAAGCTAGGATTGTTCACATTATTTCAACATCGTTTCCTTTCTCAAGCTCCACCAAAAAGGCAGATACAACAAGCCGTAAGAAATCGCCCCAATCAATTCCAGCTCCAAGAGATAATAGGGCCAGTCATGCAGCAAGTCCAAAAAAGATCCCCCTGTGGGCTTTTGCATCAAATAGCCATAATTAGCCGATGTCCACCAATTGAACAACATCGCCACTGCCATATAGATTTGGGAGGCCACCATCACGCGCAGCCAAGCTCCCTTTTGAGGCTTCAACTGAAGTCCAAAGACCGCATACATAACCCCCAACACCAAACCCCCAAGGCCAATGACAACAGTCAAATACGTTAAATGAGGAAAAGCCTCATGAATGTCAGGGGTGATGATACCATGAATACTACCTGCCATCACCCAAAAAAAGGCCAACTCCGCCCAACGTTGTCTTTTATACCAAAGAGCAGCAGCGGTGATAAAAACCGCCCAATTACACAATTCCAATGGCAGATCATACTTTAATTCCCAAAATCCACTCATCATCCTGTATCCCTGATAAATCAGCCAATTCAGCAGTAAAACCAACGCTATTCCCTTAGCAACATTCTCCTTTTTATTTTTATCGCCATGTTTCAAAAAGCGAATCAATATTATGGGAGCCAACACGGTAAAAATCAGAAACAACAGGTGTTCCGCTTGCCAATAGGGGTAATAATAGGGAGCTTCCATCAGCCGTTTCGATAAGGAGATTTGGTATCCTCATCCATCAACATCGATCGATAATTATCGTATCGGAACGATGGAATTGACCCGCTCTCAACGGCCTGAATTACCGCGCAACCTGGCTCTTCGATATGCTGACAGCTATTGAACTTACATTGTGGCAACAAAGCAAACATCTCTTGGAAATACAATCCAATTTCTTCATTAGGAATATCTACTAATCCAAAACCCTTGATGCCCGGTGTATCTATGATGTATCCATCATTCTCCATTTCAAAAACCTCAGCAAAGGTGGTGGTATGTTGACCCTTCTCACTCCAATCCGAAATCTCTCCTACCTTGATCCTCGTGTCCGGAATAAAATGTTGAATCAATGAAGATTTTCCTACTCCGCTATGACCCGAAAACAATACCGTTTTTCCTTGGATAATGCTTCTCAACTCGCTCATCCCCTCACCATTCACTAATGAGGTTTTCATTGCTTGGAAACCAATACTCTCATATTGATGCGACAGATTCAAAGCCTCAGTTTGTTCTTTTAAATCATACTGATCCCATTTATGAAAAAGCAAAACAACAGGGATATCATAAGCATTGGCCGCTACAAGAAAGCGATCAATAAATCCAGTGGTTGTCTGAGGTCTAGCTACAGTAACTACTAAAAAAGCGATATCAATATTTGCGGCTACCACTTGGGCTTCTTTGGAAAGATTTACCGATTTCCGGATGATATAATTTTTCCTCGGAAGTATTTCCACAATACTCGCGATATTCCCCTCCTCTTCATGTTCAATTTGAATTTCAACGAAATCACCAGCGGCGACAGGATTGGTGGTCTTCAACCCTTTTGTTCGAAGCTTTCCCCTGATACGACAACGATAATAAACGCCATCTTGACCCTTTACACTATACCAATTCCCTGTAGATTTTAATACTCGTGCCTGCATTTCAAGACAATGCGTCTTTCAACTGCAACAACTCTTGTCGTATGCCTTGAAGTCTTTGAATGATCACCTCTTTATCCGCACTCGCTTCTTTCTTCTTGAGCGCATTCTTAGCACCCTCTAAGGTAAAACCTTGCACACGAACCAACTCATGGATATGGGTAAACAATTCGATATCCTTTTTTGAATACATCCTATTGCCCCGAGTATTCTTTCTAGGGTGTAATTGAGGAAATTCCTTTTCCCAAAAGCGCAACAATGAAGTATTTACTTGAAACATCTCTGCCACCTCTCCGATAGAGAAATAGATTTTTTCAATGGTATTGGTTCTGTTCAACATCAGTCAAATGATTGTCCCGATTGAGCTGCCCTTTCCAATAAAGCGGCATATTGCTCCGGCGACAAATCGTTGTAAAAATAATACGCGGGATTGATTTTTTCGCCATTTTTTATCACTTCATAATGTAAATGAGGACCAGACGACACTCCGGTGTTACCTACATAGCCGATTACCTGCCCTCTTTTCACCTTCTGACCCGGCCTTACGGCCATTCTGCTCATGTGAGCGTATAGCGTTTGGTATCCAAATCCATGGTCAATCACCACGTGTAGGCCGTACCCACTTCCTCCGTCTGGTGATTTCACCACTCCATCCCCAGTGGCATAAATCTCTGTTCCAATATCCGCTGAAAAGTCCAACCCAGTATGCATTCTAGCCACTCTATATATGGGATGAATGCGAAATCCAAAACCAGAGGCCATACGATTCAAGTCCTTATTATCTACAGGCTGAATAGCAGGCAGACTGGACAAAAATTGATCATGACGAGTGGCCAAGCGCTTGATTTCGTCATATGACTTACTTTGCGAAATCATAGCCAACTGCAAAGCTTGCAAGCGTTTCTTGGTTTCTAAGATTCCTTCTTTTGAAGCGAAACCCTTTAAATCCTTAGCTTTACCGCCATAACCAAACGACCTTTCGATAGGATCTGCTCCAAAAATAGATCTGTAAATCTCATTATCCCTTTTTTGTAATACTTCAGTATATCTATCCAAGGTATCCATTTGCTGCCGGATACTCTTCACCTGGACTTCCAAGAACTTTACCTCTTTCTCTAAACGGCTCGTTTCAGGATCCTTAAAAAAGGAAGCGTACAAAACCACACCAAATCCTCCAATTACCAAACCCGCCAACAAGTACCTAACACCCACCCACACATAATCACGTACAGTGAAACTGATCTGCTCAAAATTGAGCGTCGTAGGATTAAATATGTACTTGAATTTGGGCAAAACACTATTTCCTTTCCGACAAATTTAATACTTTCTGCACATTTTGACCGTAGTTTTGCAGGGTACCAAAATTTTGATATGACCGCTCAAGAAATCAGACAGCAATTTTTAGCATTTTTTGCTCAACAACAACACACCATTGTATCCTCTGCCCCCATGGTCATCAAAGGAGATCCCACCTTGATGTTTACCAACGCTGGTATGAATCCCTTCAAGGATATTTTTCTGGGCAATGCACCCGTGATTCATCCTAGAATTGCTAATACCCAAAAATGTCTTCGCGTTAGCGGAAAACACAATGATTTGGAGGAAGTGGGGGTAGATACATACCACCATACCATGTTTGAAATGTTGGGCAATTGGAGTTTTGGAGATTACTTCAAGCAAGAGGCCATTTCTTGGGCTTGGCAGCTATTGACTGAGGTGTATAAAATCCCTAAAGATCAATTATACGTTACGGTTTTTGAAGGAGATGAAAAAGAAAATCTCGCCTTTGATCAAGAAAGCTACGACATCTGGAAACAATACATTTCGGAAGACAGAATTTTAAGAGGAAACAAAAAGGACAATTTTTGGGAAATGGGAAATATGGGGCCGTGCGGCCCTTGCTCAGAAATTCATGCCGACATCCGACCTTTAGAAGCTCGACAAAAAATAGACGGTAAAACATTAGTGAATAATGACCATCCTCAAGTCATTGAGATATGGAATAACGTCTTTATGCAATTCAATCGGAAAGCAGACGGCTCCCTTGAATCTCTGCCCAATAAGCATGTAGATACCGGAATGGGATTTGAACGCTTGTGCATGGTCCTTCAAGGTAAACAATCCAATTATGATACCGACGTTTTTTCTCCCTTGATTCAAAAAATTGAGAGTTTAAGCGGGTTGTCTTATACTGCAACTGATTCTAAAAAAGATGTGGCTATGCGAGTGATTGCTGATCACGTGAGAGCCGTATCATTTGCCATAGCGGATGGGCAACTGCCCTCCAGTGCTGGAGCTGGTTATGTCATTCGCCGCATATTGAGAAGAGCGGTGCGATATGGTTATAGCTTTTTGCAATTCAAACAACCTTTTATCCACCAGGTATTTCAAGTTTTGGAACAACAAATGGGGGCCGCTTTTCCAGAATTGACCAAAAACAAATCTCTAATTCAATCTGTCATCAAAGAAGAAGAAGAAAGTTTCTTGAGAACTTTGGAAAAGGGAATTGAACTATTGGACAATGTGATTCAAAATCATACCGACAAAGAAATTTCAGGCGCCATTGCATTTGAATTGTATGACACTTTTGGATTCCCCATTGATCTAACACAACTGATTGCCTCTGAAAATCAGAAGAGCATTAATATTTCGGAGTTCGAGCAGCATTTACAAGCACAAAAAGAAAGGAGCCGAGCGGCTACCAAATTAGAAACAGATGATTGGGTAGAGTTACAATCGGGCGAAACCACATTTATTGGATATGATCAGCTCACAGCCGATAGCCAATTGTTAAAATACAGGCGAATCAAAGCAAAAGGAAAGGAGATGTATCAATTGGTGCTCTCTAATACGCCGTTTTACGCAGAAGGGGGAGGCCAGGTAGGTGATCACGGAAAATTATATTTCGGAGAGGACGCCGTAGAAGTAGTTGATGTGAAAAAAGAAAATGGTTTGATCGTTCATTTTACTGAATCATTGCCTCCACATCCTGAGAAGCCCGTACACGCCATCGTGTCGGCGGATTGGAGAAATCATACTACGGCACATCACACTGCCACTCACCTTTTGCATGAAGCACTCAGAGAAGTTTTGGGTACTCACGTTGAGCAAAAAGGTTCATTGGTCAATCCGGAATATTTGCGTTTCGACTTTTCTCATTTTGCAAAAGTTCCCACCGAGGAGTTGAGGCGCATTGAGCAATTGGTAAATGAGCGCATACAAAACAATTTTCCACTTATAGAAAATAGAGCCGCTACGATAGAAGAGGCCAAGCAAAGCGGAGCCATGATGTTGTTTGGTGAGAAATACGGAGACAAAGTACGCATGATTCAATTCGGTAATAGTATTGAGTTGTGCGGGGGCACCCACGTACCGAACACGGGCGCTATTCAACGATTTAAGATACAATCAGAAGGGGCAGTAGCGGCCGGTATTAGAAGGATTGAAGCCATTGCCGGTAATGTAGCCGAATCTTGGATTGAAGCTGAGTTGTCTCAATTGGATGAGGTGAGAGAAGTATTAAAAAATAAAGATGCGATCAAAGGAATCAAAGATCTTCAAAATAAGGTCAACGAGCTACAAAAGCAATTGCAAGATTTGCAACATTCCCAAGCCATGCAGGTAAAAGCAGAATGGAAAAAGCTCATCACTCTCCATGGAGATCGTCATCTGCTTTTTGTAGAATCTACATTAGATAGCGCCTCTATCAAAGACATTTGTTTTCAATTAAAAGCAGAGTACTCTTCCTTTGGGATGGTGGTTATCTCTAAATCTAATGATAAACCGATGATCACAGTGGCTTTCAGTGATGACGCTGTGAATAATTGGAAATGCCACGCAGGCCAATTGGTGAAGGAATGGTCCGCATTGATCAAAGGGGGAGGGGGTGGTCAGCCCGGCTTTGCCACTTGCGGTGGAAATGATATGAATGGACTTGGTGTTGTCTTAGAGACGGCTAAAAAAGTTCTCATGGCGTAAAAAAAAAAATAAATATCACCCATTGACTTAAACGCCTTCCGCTCAATCTTCTGATTATTGAAGCCCATGACAATGTATGCCCCTTTCAATTAATATGGGCTGAGCCCTTTTGAGGTTTCTTCTTTTCGTTTCTTTATTCAAGTTAACAATTAGCCCCCTTCATTTTATAATTTCTCATTTTCATTCGGTGCAAAAAAAAGGGGTGTCCCGAAGAACACCCCTTGATCTATCTTTCTATTGACGATTATTTCACGATCATTTCTTTGGTCATGTGAACATCTCCTGCAGTCAAAGTGTAAGTGTAAATACCGGCACCCAACTCATTTACATTGAAACGAACTGAATGGGCTCCAGCTGGCTTCATGCCTTCATTGATGCTCATCACCTCACGGCCTGTTACATCTCT
>JACCEC010311621.1_pt1 | contig 11218 bp, 6 predicted proteins | sample 7450121 | NCBI WGS metagenome assembly JACCEC01 (sample SAMN15323455, study PRJNA562643) | freshwater metagenome | isolation source: river surface water | place: USA:Blue River Watershed | collected 2017-08-18 | reverse complement strand
TAAAATAACATTTTCCAGTTGTTTTTATATAGTCAATTCTAAATTTGACAAAGATATATACATACTATGGATTCACAATTTATTCACTGTAATCAAACAAAATAAAGATTCTTGTAATCTCGTTTTTTACACGGATGAAACGGCACTGTCTTACATTAAAGAACGGATCCTATTTGAACCTACTGATAACATTAAAATTATTATAAAACCAGTGTCAACCTTTTACACCTATAAATATAAAAGAGAATGGATACGAAATCATATCCATAATGAACTCTTAATTGAAACCAACTGGCAATTAAATATGATATGGTCTGAAAAAATTGCGTTTGTCAAAGATACAATTGATAAAAACTATTTTCATACAGAATGGTACAGTTGGTGCGATGCAGGTTACTTTCGAAATCGAAGTATCGATTTACCAACATATTTTTTGAAATCCAATTGGCCAAACATAACCGTTGTAAATACTTTATCCAAACATAAAATTGGATATGGATGTGTATTCCCACAATCATTCAATGATTTGATTCCCATCATAAATGATAAAAACGAATTCGGATTACCTAGAGAACCTATTCCTCAAAATCAAGTATCTATTTCGGGTGGGTTTTTTATTATTCATAGAAACAAAATCAATTGGTGGGCTACGACTTATTATAAACGATTAGAATTATATTTTGAACATAACTATTTGGTAAAAGACGATCAAATCATATTAGTAGATTGCATTGTAAACAATATGTCCAATTTTTCTTTATGCATAGAAAATAACCCCCATTATGACGCTTGGTTTATGTTTCAAAGAATTTTGTGCAAATCACAGGAGGGTATATTGAGTCCAATTGTTAACCCACCTCAACCTATAATTGAAGATACTGTTGTTCAAACAACAGTGAATAACGGTATGGTCAGTATACTTATGCCTATTTATAATGGAATTGAATTCATTAATGAATCCGTTGCATCCATTTTAAAACAAACATATGACAATTGGGAACTACTTATCGGTATTAACGGACATCCTGAAAATTCATATGTTTACAAAATTGCAAAACAATATGAAGACTTTTGCAATAAAATCCGCGTCATCGATTTTCATATGTATAAAAGCAAATCGAGCACATTAAATGCAATGCTTCCTTTATGTAAGGCAGATTATGTTGCGATTTTAGATGTTGACGATATATGGGAACATGGAAAACTAATGGCCCAGAAACCATATATGTATACATATGATGTCATTGGCACAAAGTGCGTATATTTTGGCGAATCAAAACCAATTATTCCAAATATTCCCGTTGGAAATATTTCATCGTTTAACTTTTTAACTGCGAATCCGATCATTAATTCCAGCAGTTTGATTCGAAAAGAATTATGTCATTGGGAGGAGATTTTTGCAGTAGAAGATTATAATTTATGGTTATCATTATGGGTACAAGACAAAAAATTCTTTAATGTGAACGAAGTACTTGTGCAACATCGAATTCATTCCTCATCCTCTTTTAATTCCAAAAACAGTAAAAATGAACTAGAACATATCCTTACAAAACATGCAAATATAATGAAAGAGCGTGCTACGAATAAATAATCGGTATTCTGTATTTTATGTTTTGTATACTTTATAATAAATATTTTATTATAAATTTTTTGATTGGATTATGGTTACGGATTATGGTTACGGATTATGGTATTCCATTTATGCTACCATTTTCATTTTGATTTGGGGATGACTTTCATAATTCGACACTTCAAAATCCGACACCTCATAATCATTTATATTATCCCTCACTTGTTTAATCGACACCGTTGGAAAAGGATACGGTTCCCTTGTTACTTGCAAATGCGCCCCCTCCATATGGTCATCATAAATATGCGCATTCCCCATAAAATAAATAAATTCATACGCCTCCAATCCACAATGCTTTGCCAATAAGTGCGTCAAAAAACTATAGGACGCGATATTGAACGGCTGTCCAAGCATCACATCTACGGAACGCTGATACATTGTACAACTTAATTTATTCCCATCATGTACATTAAATTGACATAATAGATGACAAGGTGGCAGAGCCATTTGGTCCAGTTGACAAGGATTCCACGCAGTCATCAGAATACGACGACTTGTTCTTGTTTCTGGATTTTTAAGTTGATCAATGATTTGCTGCAATTGATCTACCCCTTTGAAAGAAACAGCATCTTTATATATATCAGGCTCTTTATCATCTTTTATGAGTTTAGTACCTGTTATACAATTATAGTTTGCATTGTAATTTCGCCATTGGTATCCATATCCCGGACCAATCAATCCCTCTCGCATCAATGGAAGACCTCTTGAATCCAAAAATTCTCGGGTCGTGTTGGCATCCCAAATATGCACTCCCTGTTCTTGCAATAAATGATTATCGGTTTCTCCTCTTATAAACCACAACAATTCTTTCAAACACGTTTTCCAAGCCGTCTTTTTTGTAGTTAAAATAGGAATGATTCCATCTTGCAAAGAAAACCGCATCGAATGCCCAAATACACTTTTGGTTTTCCCATTTCTACCAGTTTCCCAGTGCCCATTCTCTATAATTTCATCGATAAGATTCAGATATTGATATTCCGGATGAGAATACTTTTGTACATTTTTAAAAATCGTATACGATACATTTGGTGGTGAATTCGTATCTGTAGTTGGTGTTTTTAAATTGTGAGTGTCTTCAAGCAAATGTTCCATTCTTTTTGTGTTGGTATTAATATTAAATAGTCTTTAACTAACTATTCGTATTTTTTGTAATGATTTGTTCATAAATATTATTTATTTTGTCTTTAGTATTTATTATATGTCTCAGTTGTCTTTTACATCTTTGGCTTCATACCAGTTACCCCCTACTAGGGCTGCTCCGCTAACAATATCTCCCGCCGTAACGCCTACAATTTTATCAACCGGTGATTATGTATATTCGTTACCTACTGGTAGTAATTATAGTGTTGTTTTCCTACAAGGGGTTACAAGTGTTAGGTATCTTGTCGTTGCTGGAGGTGGAGGAGGAGGAAGGAGTTTAGGTTCTGGAGGTGGAGCAGGAGGTGTTCTGAGTGGCACGTTTGCGCCTACAATTGGTAGTACATATAATATGACGGTAGGCACAGGAGGGAGTGGAATGACCAGTACAACTGCTATTCCTAACAACGGAAATAACAGCGTAATTAGTTTAGCAGGAAATAGTATTGTTACCGCAACCGGCGGTGGTGCGGGTGCTGGGCAATCATATGCATTTGGGGACGCTACCCGTGCCACAGGAAAATCGGGTGGATCTGGAGCGGGAGCATGTAGATGGCAAACTGCAACTGGTTCTGGAATTTCCGGTCAAGGAAATAATGGAGCCGCGCTTGTGCAGTCTGGAAATAAATTTTTATCTGGTGGTGGAGGTGGTGCGGGTGGTGCAGGTGTAGTTGGTGCAATTGTAACTACACCGTATGTTCGTTCAAATGGAGGTAACGGAATATCAAATAATATAACAGGAACTGCGGTTACTTATGGTGGAGGTGGAGGCGGTGGTAGTTACCTTGATACTGGCAGTTTAACCACCGCATCAAACGGTGGTTCCGGAGGTGGAGGAAATGGTGGTTCACAGGTAGGAACAGGTACTGAAACGGCTCCAACCTCTGGTACGAATGGTCTTGGTGGTGGTGGAGGTGGTTCTAGCGGGTCAGGCGTGAATGGTGGCAACGGTGGAAATGGTGTCATTATATTAAGATTGTGATTCGTTTGTTTAATAATAACTATATATTATATTTATTATTTATAGAATTAACTTTATTTATTTATTAAAGTTATATTGGATTTCATAAAAAAACGCATACGGTATACAAAGAAATGGAAGAAAAATCTGGAATTTTGAAAACTTTTTTGGCGAAATCAAAAACGGACATATCTAAAAGATATGTCCAAAATCAAATTCAATAGAAAAGTTTTTCAAAAATCATCAAAAATTCACTTCGCTCGAGAATGGGTTGATCCCTGTTTTTTCCTTTCAAAATGCAAACCTGTCTTTTTTTAGACATCCAAAAAAATCGGACATATCTCCGAAATTCCGTATGAAAAAACTATAAGCATTTCTCGGGGATATGTCCGATTTTTTTATATACCGTATATATTTTCACAAGAATACCGTATATATTATATACGGTATTCGCTCTATTTTCATACGGTATATATTTTACATACCGTATGCGTTTTCTATCTCATTGGGTTCTCTTTTTTGTTTTGGTACATATACAACAGACGCTATTTTTGGAATCATTCGTTTCCAAATATCCGGATTGTGCATTTCATTCATTTCCGTTTGAATCATCGATATTTGTTGCAATAAATCGGCGTGTCTCATTATATCTCGTTCATTTATCCACGGATAAATAAGTGACTGTGATTTTGTACTTACTTTTTTAATCATCGTATTTGTTAATACATAATCCGTATCCTTTACCCATTCATTATTCTGTTTGGCATGAATGACTTTTCGCTTTAAATCGGAACAATGAATGGGACGCTGATTCATCTCCATACGAATTAATGAATCATTCACTATTTTTGCAATCCCATTCAAATACCCCTGCTCCCCAATATATTCCAACTGCGAATAATCAATTTGTATTGTATCCGTAAATTCATCAATTGTCATCGCATGTTGACAAGTATTATTTAAAAACACATCAATATTACAATGATAATAATTTCGAGTTTGATGAATATGAAATATTTGAATCGGAGCCGGCTGAATTGTATCTATAATCGTTTGCATCTGTTTACACATAAGTTGATTGTTTGATTGTAATATGTGTTTAACTGACTGTAGATGTGTGTTATAATTACATTTTATTTTTGTTTTATAGTTACACGTCTTACAATAAAAAATAGACTCCTCTATGGATACATTTGTTTGATGCTTTTTTTCATGCTTTTTTGTTTGATGCTTTTTAGTTTGAAGATGTCTATTATAATCCGTCATACATTTTACTTTAATATTACACAATTCACACGTTAGTTCGGGCATCTACGTTTGAATATAGTCTCGTTTTTATCTATTTTTCCAAATAAATGCCTCTACCATTCTTTCTTGAATTCTAAATTCATATACAATAATCATTACAGTCAATACAATTTGTATCATATACCCGATGGTTCGAGGCATTTCAGAATCCATTTGACTATGAATGTATTTACATAGATTGTAAATACAATACCAAGTGATTAACAAATTAAACACTGTGTGTATACACAGAAATAGAAATTGTTTCATATTATTTTTGTTGGTTTGTTTTGTTGAAATGAATCGATTTTTTATTTCAATTTTATTTATGGATGGAGTCTTTAGTCTTTGTCAAAAGTTGAATTGAATTTAGTAGTCTATTGTATTGTATTGACTACTTATTTATAGATTCATGGATACTATTCTTTCCGATTCGAGTTTGCAAGAATTATTTCTTCAAACACTTACAGACAAAGAAAAACATGCATATACAATTGCCCAAAATCATTTGGGGTGTTCATTCTCATTAGCAAAAGCAAATGGATATGTGAAATGGAAAAAACAATACCTTGAAAAACTCGAAAAACTTGAAACAAATATAATAAAAATCAAAAACAGTTAAACATAACCTTGGACATAATATGAAAGTATCAATAATCAGTATTCCATATTCCATATGAATCCATCCTATGAATTAGACCCTATGAGCGATGAACAACAAATTATTTTTAACCATATTCAAAACGGACATAATGTCATTGTAGATGCCTGCGCCGGATCCGGTAAAAGCACCACCATATTATCCATTGCCACCTATTCCCCACAAAAACAATTTATTCAATTAACCTACAACTCCATGCTATGTAGCGAAATTAAAACAAAAGTAGAAAAATTACGTATCCCTAATTTACAAATATATACATATCACAGTTTGACTGTCCGTTATTATACTCCCGATGGGTATACCGACACCGTCATGCGAAAAGTATTGCAAAAAAATATGCCATTATTACATTCCATTCATCCTTTTCACGTATTGGTGATTGACGAAACCCAAGATATGACCTCTCTTTACTTCAGACTTATCGTCAAATTCTGCACCGATTACAAGAAAAAAATACAACTCCTTATTTTGGGAGATTTTATGCAAGGATTATACGAATTTAAAGGCGCCGACATCCGTTTTTTAACGTGCGCCGACGAAATTTGGAAACCTTTCTCAAAATTAAATTCAGACATATTCCATAAATGCACATTGCGAACCTCTTACCGAATCACCAAACCAATGGCGGATTTTGTCAATAAAGTCATGTTGGGCGAAACTCGATTAGAAGCCGTCAAAGATGGTATCCCTGTCATGTACATCCGTCAAAAAACAATGGACGCCGAAAAATACATCATTTATGTAATCAAACAATTATTAGCAGATGGCGCTGTCCCCAGCGATATTTTTATTTTGGGCGGATCCGTGAAAGGCCAACGCAGTTTAATCCGTAAAATGGAAAATATTTTAGTTGAAAACGGAATCCCCTGCCACGTTCCCATGTTTGAAACCGAAAAAATCGATGAACGCGTCATTAACGGGAAAGTGGTTTTCTCAACATTCCATTCCGTAAAGGGTCGACAACGCAAATATGTATTCGTCGTCGGATTTGACCATTCCTATTTCACCTACTTTGCGAGAACATTAAACCCATTACACTGTCCCAATACATTGTATGTGGCTTGTACTCGTGCGACTCACGGGTTGTGGGTGTTTGAACGGAATGACCCGTATTTATATGACAGACCCCTCAAATTCTTGAAATTAAATCATTATGAAATGAAATCACAACCCTTTATGAAATTTCAAGGAATGCCACAATTAACATTCACCAAATGCCCTCCTGAAACAGTGACCAATAAAAAAATAACCCATTATACAACCCCGACCGACCTAATTAAATTCTTATCTGAAGATATCATTGAAGATATTTTACCTATTCTCGAAAGCATCTTTACAGTCGAACAAGAGAAAACACATGTATTAGATATGATCCCATCTGTTATACAAACCAATAAAGGATATTTTGAAGATGTAAGCGATTTAAATGGAATCGCCATTCCAATGATGTTTTTCGATATTTTACAACAACACCATTTGTTCACTTCACTGGATACTGTTTCCATTCGAGAAGGCGGCAAAATCCTACATATGATCATCACATCTATCTTAAACAATTCCCATGACAACGAATATTTGTTTTTAAAAGAGAAAATAAAAGAATTACCCGAAGAATGCACCACGATTTACCATTATTTACATTTATCCAATATGTACGTTTCCGTACGCGAGAAACTCTATTTTAAATTGAACCAAATCCAAAAGGATGAATATAATTGGCTGTCGAACGAAATGATTTCCACTTGCTTTGATAGAATGAACACGATTTTATCAAAAGAATGCATCAACGAACACAATGAATTCACCGCAAACATTGAAAAAACATTTATACAACCTCAACACGAAGAAATGTATGATGTCATTGACCGCATTTTAATCGAATATTTTCCAAAAGAATTATTTCGTTTTACCGCCCGCATCGACTTAGAAACAGATTCCACTGTATGGGAAATTAAATGTACAACCGATATAACCGCCGAACATTTTTTACAAGTTGTTGTATACGCTTGGCTATGGAAATGCGCAATGGACGAAAAAGAATTTAAAATTTTGAATATTAAAACGGGCGAAATTTATAAGTTAAATGCAACATTAGAACAATTAACCACCATTATGGTAGCGATTTTAAAAGGGAAATATGGCGAACCTGAAGAAAAAGAAGATATTGATTTTATATTAAATTGTCAACAACATATCCATAATGTAGACAATAATTGTGAAGATAACTTTGAAGATGATGTAGATCATACCGGTATAGATGGTTTCAGTGAAGAGGATTGCAATGATTTTGATGGAGATATGGACGCCATATATGCATTTGATGGAGATGTATTTGATGGAGATGTATTTGATGGAGATGTATTTGATGGAAGACTTGGTTGCGACATATTTGATGATGATTCTTCTAATTCTTCTAATTCTTCTAATTCTTCAGATTCGGATTATATTCCATCTGATACAGATACAGATTCTGGATCCGAACCATCATCTAGATCTCCAACTGTATCTCTATCTGCATCTTCTGCATCTGTTTCCTTATCCGTATCCGTTTCTGATTCAGATTAATTAAACGACGACAAGTTTGTCATTATATATTTCGTTGTAAAACATTGTAATATTGTAAACGATTGCATATAAATTGCCGATGCTGGCAAAGGCGTTGTCGGCAAAACACCTCCTAATATTTTTGGCGTTCCCGATGCAACAATCACCGTACCATTTTCAGAAGATGCCGATACAGTTGACGCATAATACGCATGCTGATATACTAATACCGCTGAATACTGATTTAACGGCTGATTATTCGGTAAATTAATAATATTGACTGTAAAATTAGTAGATGGAACTGACCCCGTTATATAAAATACACTTCCCAACAAATAATTAATCGTACATACTCCCGACACAATTTGAACCTCCGTCAATTTCTCCGAAATACGATTAAACACTGTCAACCCAGAAAAAGAGGCTCCTGATAAATCCGCTTTCAAATCTAATGCGGCACGGGTCGCATTTGAAACCGGCTTCAAAATATCACTTGTATTGTTCACGGCGGATAAATCCACCGATGCCGGATTTAACGTCCGTAAAGATAATAATCCATTATTATCACTCATCAATACTTGACCGGAAACACCCGTATTATATTTAATTTTGGCCGAAGACGACAAAAAGTTTAAATTGTCATTCATATTAATAACACCTGTATACGATGCTCCTGTTAAACTCGCTTTCCCATTTAACGCCGTAATGGCCGCATTGCTTAATGGCTTGTCTGCATCCGATGTATTGTTTACATTATCCAACTGAACTACAGCAGGTGTTAAAGTTTGCAGACTGATTATTCCGGTAGAATCACTTGCTAACACTTGACCTGAAACACCTGTTGAAAACTTGAGTACAGAAGATGACGATGTAAAAATAATACTTGAATTCGTAAAAATGTTTCCTCTAAAATTACCACCGGATAAATCCGCTTTTAAATTAAGGGCCGTTTGTTGCGCAGCGGAAACCGGCTTCGACAGATCTGAGGTGTTGTTTATATTATTTAATCCAACATGCTCTTTTGTCAAATTGACGAGTGTTAAAATTCCACTATTATCACTTGCTAACACTTGACCAGAAACACCGGTCACATATTTGATTTTGCCACTTGTAAATTCCAGATTTGAATTGGTATAAATTGGACCTGTAAAGGTGGCTCCAGACAAATCCGCTTTCAAATCAAGTGCGGTTTGTTGTGCCGTTGATACGGGCTTTAACGCATCACTTGTATTATCTACATTTTCTAATCCTACCGTTGCCCCTGATAATGCAAGTAAAGTCAATACACCATCATTATCACTTGTCAATACTTGCCCCGCCGTTCCAGATGTATATTTGATTTTACCAAGCCCCGATAATTCTATATTCGAATTGGTATAAATCGGACCTGTAAAAGTGGCCCCTGATAAATCTGCTTTTGAACTAAGGGCCGTCTGTTGTGCTGTTGAAATCGGTTTTAAAATATCGGATGTATTGTCCACATTTCCTAGACCTACCGATGCCTTTGTTAATGATGTAAGCGTCAATACACCACTATTATCACTCATCAATACTTGTCCTTCTGTTCCATTCTCATATTTCAGTTTTCCTGTTGTCCGAAGTTCAATATTCGAATTGGTGTAAATCGGACCTGTAAAGGTGGCCCCTGATAAATCTGCCTTTGAACTAAAGGCCGTCTGTTGTGCGGTTGAAATCGGTTTATTTAAGTCCGATGTGTTGTCCACATTTCCTAGTCCTACCGATGCATTTGATAATGATGTAAGTGTCAATACACCACTATTATCACTCATCAATACTTGTCCTTCTGTTCCATTCTCATATTTCAGTTTTCCTGGTGACCTGATTTCAATATTCGAATTGGTGTAAATCGGACCTGTAAAGGTGGCTCCTGATAAATCTGCCTTTGAACTAAAGGCTGTTTGTTGTGCTGTTGAAATCGGTTTATTGAGGTCCGATGTATTATCCACATTGGCCAAATTCACCATTGCTTTCGTAATCCCGGTCACTGTTCCCGTGAAGGCTGGACTGTTGAGAGGCGCTTTCAAATCGAGGGCTAACTGTTGGGCTGTTGACACGGGTTTGTCTAGATCCGATGTGTTATCCACATTTCCTAAGTTAACCATCTCTTTCGTAATCCCGGTCACAGTTCCTGTAAAGGCTGGACTGTTGAGTGGTGCTTTCAAATCGAGGGCTAACTGTTGGGCAGTGGACACGGGTTTATTTACGTCTGATGTATTATCCACATTTCCTAAGTTAACCATTTCTTTCGTAATTCCTGTCACCGTCCCAGTGAATGCTGGACTGTTGAGGGGGGCTTTTAAATCTAGCGCTTCTTGTTGGGCAGTGGACACGGGTTTATCAAGATCCGAAGTGTTATCCACATTGGCTAAATTCACCATTTCTTTCGTAATCCCTGTGACGGTTCCTGTGAAGGCTGGACTGTTGAGTGGCGCTTTCAAATCAAGTGCTAACTGTTGGGCAGTGGACACGGGTTTTAAAACGTCGGATGTATTATCCACATTGGATAAATTCACCATTTCTTTCGTAATCCCTGTCACTGTTCCTGTAAAGGCTGGGCTTTCGGTAGGGGCTTTTAAATCAAGTGCTAACTGCTGGGCGGTGGACACGGGTTTGTCTAGATCCGATGTATTATCCACATTGGCTAAATCCACCATCTCTTTCGTAATTCCTGTCACGGTTCCTGTAAAGGCGGGGCTTTCGATGGGCGCTTTCAAATCGAGGGCTTCCTGTTGCGCTGTGGACACGGGCTTATTTACGTCCGATGTGTTATCCACATTTGCCAAATTCACCATTTCTTTTGTAATCCCGGTCACTGTTCCCGTGAAGGCGGGATTGTTGATAGGGGCTTTTAAATTAAGCGCCGATTGTTGGGCTGTAGACACGGGTTTTAAAACGTCCGATGTGTTATCCACATTGGCCAAATTCACCATTTCTTTTGTAATCCCTGACACGGTTCCAGTAAAGGCTGGATTGT
>JACCEC010277712.1_pt1 | contig 11218 bp, 7 predicted proteins | sample 7450121 | NCBI WGS metagenome assembly JACCEC01 (sample SAMN15323455, study PRJNA562643) | freshwater metagenome | isolation source: river surface water | place: USA:Blue River Watershed | collected 2017-08-18 | reverse complement strand
TCATTTACTTCTGAAGCCGATTTGGCCACCGCTTAAATCATGAACAAACCTGTCGACCTGCACGTAGATCAGTACAACACCGACGCACTGCTCTACATCACCAATCGCCCGCCTCTGGTCTTTACTGAAGGTCATGGCATGTGGCTGACGGATCATCATGGCAAGCGCTATCTTGACTGGCTGCAGGGCTGGGCAGTGAACTGTCTGGGGCACTCGCCACAATGCATCCAGGATGCGCTGGTGGCGCAAGCAAAGAAAGTCATCAACCCCTCACCAGCGTTTTATAACGAACCTTCGATACATCTCGCGACGCTACTGACTCAACATTCTTGCTTCGATAAAGTGTTCTTCGCCAACAGCGGCGCTGAAGCCAACGAGGGTGCAATCAAGCTGGCACGTAAATGGGGCAATCTGAACAAAAATGCTGCTGGCGACAATCGCTACGAGATCATCACCTTCAATCACAGTTTTCATGGCCGTACGCTGGCGACCATGTCAGCCTCAGGTAAAGCGGGCTGGGACACCATGTTCGCACCGCAAGTACCGGGCTTTCCCAAGGCTGAGCTGAATGATCTGGCCAGTGTTGAAGCATTAATCACCGACAAAACCGTGGCCGTGATGTTGGAACCCGTTCAGGGTGAAGGTGGTGTGATTCCTGCGACGCGCGAATTCATGCAGGGCCTGCGTGCGCTGACGCGCAAGCACGGTATTCTGCTGATCGTGGATGAAGTGCAGGCCGGTATGGGCCGTACCGGCAAATTGTTTGCGTATCAGCTCTCTGACATCGAACCCGACATCATGACGCTGGGTAAAGGTATCGGCGGTGGCGTGCCTCTGGCTGCTTTGCTATGCACCGAAGCCTGCGCCGTGTTCGAGCCCGGCGATCAGGGCGGGACTTACAACGGCAATCCGTTGATGACCGCGGTCGGCGTAGCGGTACTCGAAGAATTGCTGAAACCCGGTTTCCTGCAATCGGTGCTGGATAAGGGAGCGTATCTGCGCGAAGGCTTGCTCAAGCTAAGCGAGAAACATGGTCTTGAGGGAGAGCGCGGCGAAGGGCTGCTGCGCGCGCTGAAACTAGGCTCGCCGATAGGCAGCAAGATCGTTGAAATCGCACGCGATCTCGAACCACAGGGGCTGCTGTTGAATTCACCCCGGCCGGATTTGCTGCGCTTTATGCCGGCGTTGAATATCAGTTTGGAAGAAATTGATTTGATGCTGGAGATGCTCAGCGGCGTCATTGATACTGTATCAAATTGATGCAATCCCGTAGGCTAGTCAGCTTAACGGCGGCGCTTGTTTTGTAATTGATCAAAATAATCAAATGGCTCGTCCTCATCGCCATCGATATCAAGCGGGGGCTGGACAATATTTGTCAAAAATCGTTCCATAATGGCGCAGTCCGAGCTAGCAAGCATGCATTCCACATTCTTTTCCTTAAATTTTGAATTTAAGCCCTGCAAGGCTTCCCACATTGCTTTATCCAAAACATCATTACCCGTTATCTCAAGAACGACTCGCCCTTCCAGCCCGTCCAAATGCTTGATGAAGAAATTTTTTACTGAATCGTGCGTCATCGAGACGAAGTCGCGTTCGTTGATCGCATACAGTTTACTTGATGGCATTTCGCAGGGGGGCAACTCCAATGCAGAAATTCCCCACTGCTGCTGTGTTCTCGAAAAGATTGTTTGTACTTCTCCATTTATAGCACTGTCTTTATTAAAAATCAGATCACGAATACGCCGAAACTGCCTCATCCCAGATGAATTTAACGCTGATGCACATCGGTCAACCGAGCTGAAAGTCAAAAACGCGGTGTCAGCAGTTACAGTACCAGGATCGCCCGCGTAAAGACTAACTTGTGATAATTCTGTTTTCTTCAGTCTAGATACATCGTTTTCTGATTTGACCCGTGATCCATACTCGCCTCCGACATCATCAACAATAAGGTTCAGACTGGGAGGCATTGACGCCAAGCTTGTATTGGGAATTTTATTAGCATCGGTTTTATTTTTTTCAAAAATCTCACGCTGCGCCAGAACCCGAGAAAGAAACCATTCATCCGGCGTATCGCCACGAGCAATCGTTACCTTCGTTATATTTTTGTTTTCACGAATCGCTCTGTCAATTTCTTCGATCAGAATCCGCAGATTGTTGTCGGATTGAATATCATGAAAACGCGAATTTTCTGCGTACTCTGGCTGTCTATTTTTCACCCTATGAACCGGAACGTCATATATCGGGCTAAGTACCACATGACCTGAAGCAGCTTTCAAAGCGGTTCGGTAAGCACACCTGAGATCATGTCCATTAGGATTTTTTTTACAAACCACAGAGACACTCTTTTCACTCCCTAAACTTTTATCGTTACTGACATACGGGAAATTTTTCGTCACAGATTTTGGCGTATGAAAGCTCCATGCAACAAATTTATCAGCTTCAATTTCTGAAACCTTTGCATCGGTTACCCCGAATTTACTTTGTGAATTTTTCGGGATACGAAATAAACCGTTTTTTTCTTCATTTTTTAGAATCTCTGTTTTTACCACCAGATTATTTCTAAACTCACTGACAGTCCAGAAATTTTTTTCAACGATTGAAGACCCAAGAATTTTCATAAATTCCGGCCGACTTTCAGCAAAATTTTTTAAAAAATCACGGGATTTTTTTCTGCTATCTTCAATTTTTTGTTTATCTTCAAAAAGAAATCTTCGAAGCCTTTCCCCAAGACCCACTTCACGAAAAACGATTCTTTTCTCACCATTTTTTCCATCTACTTCAGTAGCTATCTCTAATTCTGAAAAGGCGCCAAATGACTTAAGCTTCTGCCGTAGCGCCTCACTTGATATATTTTGATTCGTACGTATTTCGGCCATTTTCTTACCTTCGTACTTTATTTCGAAATTTAGAATTACGATTGGTTTATCTGGATTTGAGAGGAATATATCAATCTTCTAAATCTTACTCATCGCCTCTAACCCAACCAGATCGCGCATGTCGGAGTGAAAATCTCCATTTCCATTCACAAGGGCTTCACGGATGTTCTGATAGCGACCGTCAGCAATATCGACACCAATTTTTTTACACGCATTCAAAATAAGATTGGCAAGCGGACTTGCCTCGTCTACCTTCATTTCGTCTGACATGACTAGGCGCCTCAAGCGATCCTGAGGGCCAGATTTTTTTACGTAAATAACTTCCTGCCCGTTTTCCATCGTATGGTACTGCGAAGGCGGTGAACGAAAATTGCCTAACTTTCTCATTTCACCCTGAATAGCCCCAAGATTCATCCCCTCAGTAAGCCTTGCCACTTTCGTTAAATTCATATGCGCTCCGTAGACAGCGTGTTCCAAAAAAATTCATGGGTGAGATGAATCTTCAGGAACCGGCATAACGCATAGGGTTCCTGTAACAACAGAAACTAGTACGCCCGGAAAGCAAAACGGCTTGCGCTTACAGAATTTCAACAGGAAGCGGAACTTAGATCCTGTCTCGTTAGATCGATGGCAAGGGTGTAGCGGAGAATTTGTGCAGCTCGCTCCGCGTCCGCGAAACACTACTAGCTTGCAAGCCAGTAGGCTCGTTGCAAAGGTACTTACGAAGACAGTACAGCTGCTACAGCGACGAGTTGAAATGCTGCCAGCGGCCTAACAGGACGGACTTTTAGTATGCCGACTACACAAATTTGGAATATTTCGCGTGAAACTTTTCAGAATAAATGGTGACGATAACGAGACACGCATCAATTTATAGAATCTCGAAAAAACTATTTTTTCAAGAAGATTTATTTTTTTGGATTTGATTATGAAACTTGAAAATTCTCGAAATAACATGCACGTTCTAGCTCAAGCGGCCGACGGCGAGCAAGCGTTTCTGAAAACGCCAAGTGGGAAATTCAAGCAAGATACTTTTTTTGAGCGATCACTAGGCTACGGAAAAAAATTGCTGGCAAAAATACAAGGGCGTTCTTATGAACTTAAAAAAATAAGTTTTGAAAATGCTAAAAATGAGGTGCAAGCCAAACTAAGCCGGCAAATGCATTATTTTTCTGGAGTTACAGAAACTAATGACGACGACAGACAGTTAATAGATGGCATGTCCAAAAATTTTATCGAAAAGCAGATGCCTGAAAAAGTGAGGAAATATATAAAAATTCCTTCCAATATACGAGCAAGACAAAACCAGGATAAATTTCAAAGTGCATTAACCGCCATCGAATCTTTAGAAAGCATTAAAAATTCAATCGAATCAAAGATAAAAAATCAGATACTAGACGAAAAATATTTCCATCTAAAAGTAAAAAACACGAATGAAAATATTCTTCCGTATGAAATTGATACGACGACTATCGATGAAATATCGAGCCTTGCAGCAGGTTTGATTAAAAACCATGGCGAATCCATGCGCAATGCAATCATCCTGGCGAGGTTGATGAAAAGTGATGAGCTGAAAGATGAGGGGGATACAGATACCAGCTACCAGATTGCCAAAAATTTTGCTGATTCATATCTATTCAAAATTAAGGAAAAGATGATGCCGGAAGAATTTTCAAAAAATCTAATCGAAAAAAAGAATGAGATTTCCATCCAAAAATTTTTGGATTAATCTCAAATACCTCAAGAAAGCACCCGATTTTATTGAGGGAATTTTCAAACTGATCTTGTTTGCACTTGGCAGTTTTGTGTTTTTCATTAGAAGAGTCAACTACATAATGAAATAAGACAGTAGTTGTACAGCCAACGCCACTGGATTCAGGCTTCCGCCGGGAGCGAGTGGGGGGCGGATCGCATGCGATTCGCCCATGCAGCGGTCATCACATACTGGTGATGACGATTTTTAGGCCAATAGCTCTTTAAATCTGATCATTGTGCATACCAAGATTCAGCGCCCCCTATTTATAGATAGTCACGAGGTTACTGCACTGCTTTCACAACTACTTAAAAATCTCATTTTTTTAGATAAGTGCTGATTTATTCGCTTTTTAAATTTTAGTTTTCCATGAAATTAAATTCTTGTCCTTCCAAAGGTTTATCCCGCTAATAGTTTTTCCCACCAAAGATTTTTCCCACCAATGATTTTTTTATACGATTAACCAGAAAAAGCGAATACATCAGTACTTCTTGAGTAACCGATTGAAAATTTACTACCTGAAAAAAGCAAAACGGCCTGCGCAATGGCAGGCCGTTGGGGGAGGAGTGCTGAAGTTTATTTTTTTGGAATATACAAATCCGTAATGCTGCCCAGCCCCATCTCTGCCGCAAACATCGGCGTCTCGGACAAGGTCGGGTGCGCATGAATAGTCAGCGCCAGATCTTCCAGATCCGCGCCCATTTCCATCGCCAGTACGGTCTCGGCCAGCAATTCACCAGCATTAACGCCGACGATGCCCGCACCAATGATGCGTTTGGTGGTTGGATCCCACAACAGCTTGGTCAGACCATCTTCACGACCCATTGCCAGTGCCCGACCGGATGCCGCCCAGGGGAAGCTGGCTTTCTCGAACGGGATACCTTTAGCTTTGGCTTCGGTTTCAGTGACACCCATCCACGCGATCTCGGGATCGGTGTAGGCAACCGAAGGAATCGTCATCGCATCAAACGCAACCTTGTGGCCTGCAATGACTTCGGCGGCAACTTTGGCTTCGTTGGTGGCTTTGTGGGCCAGCATGGGGTCGCCGCAGATATCGCCGATGGCAAAGATGTGAGGTACGTTAGTGCGCTGCTGCTTGTCTGCCGGAATGAAGCCGCGTTCGGTGACGATGACACCCGCTTTTTCTGCGGCGATGTCTTTGCCATTCGGACGACGGCCGACTGCCATCAGCACCATGTCATACAACTGCGGTTCTTTCGGTGCAGCGTCGCCTTCAAAGGTAGCGAGCAGGCCGTTGGCACGTGCCTCAAGCTTCGTGACTTTGGTCTTGAGCATGATCGCTTCGTAGCGCTTCTCTATACGCTTTTGCAGCGGTTTGACGATATCGCGGTCGGCAGCAGGGATCAGGCCATCGGCAAATTCGACCACGCTGACTTTGGCACCCAGTGCGTCATACACGCAGGCCATTTCCAGTCCAATGATGCCGCCGCCAATGACCAGCATGCGCTTGGGGATCTGACGCAACTCGAGTGCGCCGGTGGAGTCGATCAAACGCGGATCGTCATACGGGAAGCCCGGAATCTTTACGACAGATGAGCCCGCCGCAATGATGGCGTTTTTGAAGGCGATGGTCTTGTTGCCATCGGCAGTTTCAACCACCAGCGTATGGGATGACCCAAAAGTACCTTTCCCAGTAATGACCTGAACTTTACGCGCTTTGGCCAGACCGGATAAACCACCGGTTAGTTTTTTGATGATGCTTTCTTTCCAGCTGCGCAGCTTGGGCAGATCGATCTGCGGCTGCGACAGGTTCACGCCAAAGTGCGACATCTCTTCGGCTTCAGTAATGACTTTAGCTGCATGCAGCAAGGCCTTGGATGGGATACAACCCACATTGAGGCAAACACCACCAAGCGAGGGATAGCGTTCGACCAGTACGACTTTCTGACCCAGATCGGCAGCACGGAAAGCGGCGGTGTAACCACCCGGTCCTGCTCCCAGCACCAGCGTGTCGCATTCGATATCGGCCTTGCCATTAAAGCTGGCAGCGACCGGAGCGGAGGCTGCTGATGCTGTTGTTGAAGCTGCTGCCGGTGTTGTCGCCGACGCTGCCGCCAGACTCGGGGCTGCAGTCGATGGCGCAGCCGCTACGACTGGCGTTGTACCCGCAGCAGACTCGCTGACTTCCAGCATCAGGATGAGTGAGCCCTCTGCGACCTTGTCGCCAATTTTTACTTTGAGTTCTTTGACCACACCGCCATGGCTGCTGGGAATTTCCATGCTGGCCTTGTCGGATTCGACCGTGATCAGCGATTGCTCTGGCTTGACGGTATCACCCGGCTTGACCAGCAATTCGATGACTTCGACTTCCTTGAAGTCGCCAATATCAGGAACGTTAATTTCTATCGTGCTCATGTCTGTACTCCATTATTTTTGCATGGCGAAACTGATCACCCGGCAAGGCAGTGCCGAACTTTTACCGAACTCTGCGCCTGCAGATACGCCTAGCTCGGGCGGCTTACAGCAAAGTCTTGCGCATGTCCGCCAGCACTTCACCGAGGTAAACGATGAAACGCGCACCCATGGCGCCATCAATGACGCGATGGTCATACGACAACGATAGCGGCATGATCAGGCGTGGTGCGAACTGTTTGCCATCCCAGACGGGCTGGATCGCAGACTTTGACAAGCCAAGGATCGCCACTTCAGGGGCATTGATAATGGGGGTGAACTTGGTGCCGCCAATACCACCGAGCGATGAAATCGTGAAGCTTGCGCCCTGCATATCCGCCGGTTTGAGTTTGCCATCTCGCGCCTGCGCGGAGAGCTCTGCCATTTCTTTCGCAATTTCGGCGATACCTTTTTTGTCGGCGTTCTTCACCACGGGCACGACCAGTCCGTTCGGTGTGTCGGCTGCAAAACCAATGTGGTAGTAGTGCTTGAGAATCAGGTTTTCGCCGTTAGCGTCCAGCGACGCATTAAATGCCGGGAATTTTTTCAGTGCCGAGACACTGGCCTTGATCACGAACGCCAGCATGGTGAGCTTGACACCTGATTTCGCCAGAGATTCGTTGGCGCTCTTGCGGAATTCTTCGAGCTCGGTAATGTCGGCATCATCGAACTGCGTCACATGAGGAATCATCACCCAGTTGCGATGCAGGTTCGGACCACTGATTTTCTTGATACGCGAAAGCGGTTGCAATTCGGTTTCACCGAATTTGCTGAAGTCCAGCGATGGCCAGGGCAACAGCGACATGCCCATACCACTACCACCGCCAGACACCGGCGCAGCACTGCTGCCAGACATGACGCCTTTGACAAAACTCTGAACATCTTCGAGAAGAATTCTGCCCTTGGGACCGGATCCACTCAAACGGGACAATTCAACGCCCAGCTCGCGCGCGAATTTGCGCACTGATGGCGAAGCATGCGGCTTTTGTCCATTGCTGTTATCGGCAGCTACCGAGACGGGTGCTGTGCTAACGGGAGCTGACTGAGGGGCGGGCGCTGGTGCTGTCTGAGGCGCAGAGTTAGCTACGGGTGCGGGGGCTGATATGGATGCAGTTTGCGAAGGCGATACTGAGGTTAATGGAGCGGACGCATTATCTGCACCGCTAACGTCAAGCATCAGAATCAGCGAGCCCTCGGCAACCTTATCGCCGATCTTTATTCTCAATTCTTTGACGACCCCGGCATGGCTACTGGGAATCTCCATGCTGGCCTTGTCCGATTCGACCGTAATGAGCGATTGTTCGGCTTTGACTGTATCGCCCGGCTTGACGAGCAACTCGATTACTTCGACTTCTTTGAAGTCACCGATGTCAGGCACTTTGATTTCTACTTGACTCATGCTGTTGCTCCGCTTTTCCTATTTTTGTAAACAGTCGCTGCCATGACTACCAGGTCGTCATTCGCCTGAAAAGACTATGCAGCACCTTGCGTTTCTTCAATCACCAGAATAACGCCGCCCGGAGAAATCCGATCACGTAGTTTTACTTTCATCTCACGCACGATACCGGTGTATTCACTGGGTACCTCGACGAGAAACTCGTCCGCCTCCAAAGTGACCAGTGATTGTCCGCGTTGCACTTCGTCGCCCACACGTACCAGCAACTCAATCACCTTGAGCGAAATGAGATTGCGAAAATCTCCAATGACCGGCACCTTCGCCGAGACCAAGGCGCTGGTGACGATATCTTCTGACGTTGCCTCGCGCAGCACAACGAGCAGCGATCCTGCGAGCAGCTTGTCGCCTGTGCCGACTTTGATTTCATGCACAACACCCGATCTTGGGCTCGGTATTTCCATGGCTGCCATGTCGGTTTCAATGGTGATCAGTGGCTGATCGAAAGCGATATGTTGCTTCGCCTGTACCAGCACGTCCGTAACAACAATTTCCCCAACGTCCCCCGTCTCCGGCATTTTGATTTCAAACAGCCGCATAGCCCCCTCCTGTTTATTGTTTTTGATGCGACCCAATCGACAGCAACAGAGTGGCGGTGAAGCCCTTTTTTCAGCGCTGATGATTTTTCAAATGAAATCAGAAAACATATTTCGTGTCAGATTTTTAAACAGCCACCGGATTGGGCTTGTTTGGATCCAATCCATATTTTTCAATTGCCTTTGCCACGACGGACGCATCAATACTGCCATCGTCAGCCAATGATTTGAGCGCTGCCACAGCGACAAAATAACGGTTTACCTCGAAGAATTCTCGCAGTTTTGCGCGGGTATCGGAACGGCCAAAACCATCGGTGCCCAGTACTTTGTATGTGCGACCTGCCGGCATGAAGGCGCGGATCTGTTCAGCATAGGTGCGCATATAGTCGGTAGCTGCAATGATCGGACCTTCGCTGGACTGCAGCGATTGCGTGACAAAAGGCGTACGTGGCTTTTTCGCGGTGGGGTTCAAAAGATTCCAGCGCTCGACATCCTGTCCATCACGCGCGAGCAAGGTGAATGAAGGCGCCGACCAGATATCTGCTGCCACGTCCCAGTCTTTTTCGAGCAACTCAGCCGCCGCAATCACTTCACGCAAGATAGTGCCTGAGCCCATGAGCTGTACGCGCTGCTTGGCTTTCTTGACTGCCGAAGGCTGCAGCAGATACATGCCTTTCAGGATGCCCTCTTCCTGACCTGACTTCAGGCCTGGATGACTGTAGTTTTCATTCATCAGGGTGATGTAATAGAAAACATCTTCCTGCTTTTCGATCATGCGCTTGAGACCATCATGCATGATGACTGCGAGTTCATGCGAAAACGTGGGGTCGTAGGGCATGCAATTCGGGATGGTCGATGCCATCACGTGGCTGTGACCATCCTCATGCTGCAGACCTTCACCGTTGAGCGTCGTACGACCTGAGGTACCGCCAAGCAGGAAGCCACGCGCGCGCATGTCGCCCGCTGCCCATGCGAGATCGCCGATGCGCTGCATGCCAAACATCGAATAGAAAATATAAAACGGGATCATCGCCCGGTTGTTGGTCGAGTACGAAGTGGCCGCAGCAATCCAGGAGCTCATCGCACCCGCTTCGTTAATACCCTCTTGCAGTATCTGGCCAGCTTTGTCTTCACGGTAGTAGCTGACCTGATCTTTATCGACAGGCTCATACAGCTGACCCTGCTGACTGAAGATACCAATCTGACGGAAGAAACCTTCCATGCCAAACGTGCGCGCCTCATCGACAAGGATAGGCACGACACGTGACCCAAGGCGCGCATCACGCAGCAAGACGGTCAGGAAACGAACATAGGCTTGCGTTGTCGAGATTTCGCGGCCTTCTGCAGTGGCATCGAGCATCGCCTGAAATGCTGACAGCTCGGGCACGGGCAGATTGTCATCTGCCTTGCGGCGGCGCTGCGGGAGATAACCGCCCAGTTGCTTGCGGCGCTCGTGCAGATATTTCATCTCCGGTGCATCGTCAGACGGCTTATAGAACGGCACGTCATGCAACTGATCGTCAGGAATCGGAATACCAAAGCGATCACGCATCTCGCGAATGGCAACATCATCAAGCTTCTTGGTCTGGTGCGCGGTATTGCGCGCCTCACCAGATTTGCCCATACCGTAACCTTTGACGGTCTTGACAAGCAATACGGTGGGCTGACCTTTGTGTTCCTGTGCATCCTTGTACGCTGCGTAAATCTTGTGTGGATCGTGACCACCGCGCAGCAGGCGCCAGATATCGTCGTCCGACATATTGGCGACCAGCTCCAGTGCCTTGGGATCCTTGCCGAAAAAATGCTTGCGCACATAGGCGCCGTCTTTGGCCTTGTAGTTCTGATACTCGCCGTCGACGGTTTCCATCATGATCCGCTGCAGAACGCCATCCTTGTCTCGGGCTAGCAGGTCATCCCAGTTGCCGCCCCAAATAACCTTGACCACATTCCAGCCAGCGCCGCGGAAATCGGCTTCGAGTTCCTGAATAATTTTGCCGTTGCCGCGCACCGGGCCATCCAGACGTTGCAGATTGCAGTTGATGACGAAAACGAGGTTATCAAGCATTTCACGGCCGGCCATGCCGATCGCGCCCATCGATTCCGGTTCATCCATCTCGCCGTCACCGCAGAAAGCCCAGACCTTGCGGTTTGCGGTATCGGCGATTTGGCGTGCATGCAGATACTTCAG
>JACCEC011788188.1_pt1 | contig 11222 bp, 11 predicted proteins | sample 7450121 | NCBI WGS metagenome assembly JACCEC01 (sample SAMN15323455, study PRJNA562643) | freshwater metagenome | isolation source: river surface water | place: USA:Blue River Watershed | collected 2017-08-18 | reverse complement strand
TTTAATTTTTGATATGTTTAGTGACTGATATTACAACTACCTGAGCCACATGAGGAATGGCATCCCAGTCAGTTGTATAGCTGGGTGATTTTCTTTCTTGTCGCATCGCCCAACCACCGGTTGTACTATTCATTAATCCTTGCGTTGAGACGCGCAAAGTCGCACGTCCATAGCGCGCATTCACACCATCCAATGCTTGCATCAATGCGTTGTTCTGCGTTGTTGCTGGTGTGAGTAAATCACCCTGCCATTGTGTTAATGGCGTAATCTCACTCAACATCACCCCCGCTTTTTTATACGCATACTCTGGCTTCCATATTTTCTCTAATAACCAAGCAGCCCAACGATTGATCATCAAACTATCATTCGTAGGTTGTGGCAATGCTATCGAGAGTGTAGGGTTATATTGTGGCAGCTCAGGACGAAATCGATTCGTCATTAAAAATACTTGTACGACAGCGGTCTGACTATCTTGCGCGCGTAATTTAGTGCAAGCATTCGCAACAAAAGTAGAAAGTGCATCTTTCAGCACATCCAATTCATTCACCATCTCACCAAATGATCGACTCGCAATGATTTGCTGCTTAGGTGGTGTAATGTCTTCTAAATCTATACACGCAAGACCTTGTAATTCACGCTGTGTTTTTTCCATCACCACACCAAACTCTGCCCGCAGTGTTGGTGTGTGTGCTTCACGCAAATCGCGTATGGTTGTGATGTCGTATTGCGCAAGTCGTTGTGTGAGACGTCGCCCTACTCCCCACACTTCTGATACTGGCCATTGCGATAACAACCTACTTTTTTGATCTTCAGATAAATCATTAAAGTTAAACACGCCTTTAGAACGTGGATGTTTTTTCGCGACTTGATTGGCTAGCTTTGCAAGTGTTTTAGTAGGACCTATACCTACACAGACAGGAATGCCTACCCAAGATCTAATCCGTGCATGTATGGCATAGCTCACGCTACGTAATTCGGGCATGCCGGTTAAATCTACAAAACACTCATCAATGGAATACACCTCTTGTCTTGGCGAGAAGGTGCTTAACACTGACATCACACGATTAGATACATCTGCATATAAAGCATAGTTAGAACTGAGTGCTAATACGCTGTGTTCTTCTGCGAGTGCTTTTAACTGAAACCAAGGCTGCCCCATGCCTATGCCGAGTGCCTTAGCTTCATTCGAACGCGAGACCACACAACCATCATTATTCGAGAGCACGACAACGGGACGTCCGACTAAATCAGGTCTAAATAAGCGCTCGCAACTAACATAAAAATTATTGCAATCGACTAAAGCGATCTGAGCAAGGCCTTGTTTCATGGTCCGCTTTCAATACAGCTTATGTAGATTGAATGTCACCACACCCCAGACCGATAACTCTTCTCCATTTTTAATTTGTATCGGTGGATAAAGTGGGTTTTCTGAAATCAGTCGAATGACGCCGCCACGCTTATAAAGACGCTTCACGGAGAATTCATTATTCAACACCGCCAGCACAATCGCGTTATGACGCGGATCGATAGAGCGATCGACCAGCAAAGTGTCACCGGCATAAATCCCTATGCCCACCATGGAATCACCTTGCACACGAAATAAAAACGTCGCCGCCTTGTTGCGAATTAAATGTTCATTTAAATCAATGGGTTTCTGGGCATGATCCGCCGCAGGCGAAGGAAATCCGGCAGAAATAGCGCAGTCATACGCTGGTAGTATCATCGAGGTATTCTCGATGGGAATGGGACTGGAGATTTGATTTATACTGTACATAAATACAGTATCGCACAACGGTACACCTCAATGCAATTAGCCAAATATTATCAAGGAAATAACATGTTCGATCCTTCATTCATTGACTCTGATCCGACTCTGAACGAGCTATTAAGAGCCCGAAGAACCCTTAAACCTAGCCTGTGGCGCAAGCGTTGCAAACCCCTTGATAAGCAAGGCGATGAACTGGAGCCCAGCTTCAGCATTACAGCAACACGCGAAGGCTTACGTATAGAAATCATCAAGACACAATCCAACACCTTATGAGCAAACTGAAAGAAAAACTGCAGGAACATTTGCTCACCGAGGTTTATTGTAAATTAGGCGTCTCTCCTATTCATGGCATAGGCGTATTCGCGTTACGTGATATCAGGGTTGGTGATACGCCCTTAAAAAGCATGGTCACCAACAAAGAAATTAAATTTTCTCGTGATGATCTGAAAAAAGTACCGAGTAGTGTGAAACGTCATCTATCGGCCTTCTGCTTGCTTGAAAAAGGTCGCCTATTCATTCCAAAAATTGGTATGAATGCAGTCAATCTCGCTACCTATTTAAATCATTCCAAGACGCCCAACCTCGTGTTCGATGACGATTATGTGCTGGTAGCTGTTCGAGATGTTGCCCGTGATGAAGAACTGACTATTGATTACGACAAAAGCTTCGGCGGCAAACATGATTTCAGTGATGAGAAATCAGAGCGGCATGCAATCGTGGAAGATGATAAAGACTAAAATCAATAAACGACATTCATTAGTTCTGGCAGCGTGGGATTAGCATTTCCCCTAAAGATCTAGAATCTAAGCCAATTTCCTGATTCGATTCACAAGCCGTATCCGTATTTATTCCCTCATGGACCATCAAGTCGGAATCGAGCAGATGTTAAACAATGCTTTACTTCGATAAAAGCAAATCATAAAATAGTGACTGCTTCGTCGTTTTAACTCAGAGGAAATCCATGGAAGTCATACTTAGAAAATATGGCAACAGCACGGTCGCCGTGTTACCTCCTGCTGTGCTCAGGGATCTTGGCTTATCAGCTGGGCAAACTATGACCTTAGATACCACCGATAACGGTCAGATCGTGCTGGCCAAAAAGCGAAAATACATTCTGGCCGAACTGATCGCACAATGCGATCCAAAAGCACCACCACCAGCCGACCTCGCGCTATGGGATTCAGCGAAACCCGTAGGACAAGAGGTCTGGTAATGGCAATTTTTGATCGGGGTGACGTGGTTAGCGTACCTCTAGACCCCGCCATCGGCCACGAACAACGAGGCACCCGACCAGCATTGGTATTGACTACCAAGGAATTCAATCGCTTGGGTGATGTACTCGTTGCTCCAATCACCCAGGGCGGAGAATACTCACGTTATGCAGGTTTTGCCGTGAGTCTGATGGACACAGGATGCAAAACACAAGGCGTAGCTTTGCTGAACAAGATCAGAATGCTCGATCTCAATACAAGAAAAGCCAGAAAAATTGAACGAGTACCACAAGCTGTTCTTGATGACGCCTTGAGCCGTCTTACAGCTTTGCTCGATGGCTAGCGCTACCTTCGAATCTCTCCGTCTCCGCCAAGCTAACATAACCGTCTTGCAGCGCATAGCGCCACACGCTACAATTCACCATGATTCGAAGCTTCAGGCACAAAGGAATTGAGCGTTTTTTCCAATCGGGCTCCCGAGCCGGTATTCAAGCCATGCATGCCCCGAGATTAGCGCGGCAACTTTCTGCACTAGATGCAGCGTCTCGCCCAGAAGATATGAATCGCCCAGGCTGGGACTGGCATCCACTGAAGGGCAGTCTCTCCGGGCACTGGTCGGTTAGCGTCAACGGCAACTGGCGCCTGACCTTTACATTTGAAAACGGCGATGCCGTTTTGATCGATTACCAGGATTATCACTGAGGCTAATATGAATTCTATGTTTAACCCCCCTCATCCCGGACTGACTCTGCGCGATGACATCCTCCCTGCATTAGGACTACAGGTTGGAGAGGCAGCTGTGCAGTTGGGCGTCGACCGCACGACCCTGTCCAAGGTGCTCAATGGTCGTGCGGCGATCAGTCCTGCGATGGCTTTGCGCATTGAGCGCTGGCTAGGGCGTGATCATGGGGGTGCAGCTGAAGTGTGGCTGGCTCAACAGACGGCGTACGACCTGTGGCAAGCCAGGCAGGCAGTCAAAGCAACGAAGGCACTCACTGGTGTCAAAGCACTGAAGTTCCAGCCTGCTTAAAAAGCCCGCTTGCGCGGGCATTTGTTATATTTCTGGCGGAGCAGAAGCGATAGTCTCACTCTCAGTTTCCTAACGTCTTTTCTATGGTTAGGTCGAAGATTCAAACCGTTGAATTTTTAAGAGTATCCAAAGTTACCCAATAAACCTTTCTCATCAGAACATCAACGGTGCATCTAACGTTTGCGGAGCCGGCCTATCCAATTTGTCAGATCATCCAGCATGGTGAAGATAGCTGGAATGACTAGCAAACTTAGTACAGTGGAAGTGATCAGCCCACCTATCACTGCGACTGCCATAGGGCTACGAAAACTGGTGTCTGCTGCCCCCCAACCCACGGCAAGTGGCACCATACCGGCGCCCATAGCTAATGTGGTCATTACCACAGGCCGAGCTCGCTTGTGACAGGCATCCAGCAGCGCATCGACCCGAGACATTGGTGCCGTGGTTGGCTTACCATCAGGGCCTGGGTGGCCACGGCGAGATTCAATGGCGTATTCCACTAGTAGGATGGAGTTCTTCGTAGCAATACCCATCAGCATAATGAGCCCAATGAGGGATGGCATTGAAAAGCTTTGGTTAGCGATCAGCAGCCCGACAAAGGCTCCCCCGAGCGACAGAGGAAGCGCCGCTAAAATCGTGATTGGCTGAAGAAAGTCTTTGAACAGCAGCACCAATACGATGTAGATGCAGAGTACTCCGGTCAGCATTGCCAGACCAAAGCTTGCAAACAGCTCACCCATCACCTCAGCATCGCCCAGCGCGAGCTGCTTGACGCCCGGCGGCAGGTTCTGGATGGACGGCAACTTGTTCACTGCCGCCGTGACATCGCCCAGTGGCACGTCCGACAGCTCCACCTCGAAGGTGATGTTGCGTGAACGGTTGAGGCGGTCAATCACTGCTGGACCACCCGATACCTCTAGCGCAGCCACTTGGCTAAGCATGACCGGTCCCTTCACGCCGGGTACCGTCAGACGACCCAACAAGTCAAGGTCCTGCCGTGCACTGTCTGTCAACTTAACGACGATAGGCACTTGGCGCTGACTAAGGTTGAGCTTGGGCAGAGATTGGTCATAGTCACCCATCGTTGCAATTCGCAGCGTCTCGCTAATAGCATTACTGTTCACGCCGAGGTCAGCCGCACGAGCGAAATCCGGACGTACTGCGACCTCGGTTCGGATCAGGCTAGCGCTGGAGCTGATAGAGCCTAAACCGGGGATGGTGCGTAGTTCACTCTCGACGGCCGTCGCTGCGCCCAACAGTGTCTGAGGATCCTCACCGGTCAGAACGAGCTGATATTTTTCTCCGGAGCCGCCCAGCCCCACTTTGCTGCGTACTCCGGGCAGCTCAGCCATGGCGTTGCGAATCGCCATCTCGATGCCCTGCTTGCGCGGGCGCTCGCTACGCGGCACGAGCATGACGGTCAGCGTAGCCTTTCGCACCTCCGAGGCACCGGGCGCGACAAATGGATCAGAGCCAGCAGCGCCAGCGCCGATGGTGGTGTATACGCTGCGCACATGTTCAACACGACTGATGAGCGCGCGTGCAGCCTCGGCTGCTGCGCGTGTCTGGGCCAGCGTGACACCGGGTGGAAGCTCCAAGTAGACCTGAGTTTGCGAGTTGTCATCCGGCGGGATGAAGCCCTGTGGCAAAAGTGGAATCAGCATCAGCGAGCCAACAAAGAAAGCACCAGCCCCCATAAGGGTGAGCCAGCGGTGACGCAACGTCCAAGAACTGGCGCGCAGATAGGCAGGCATCCAAAACGGGTCTTTATGGGGTCGAGCACTGCGTCGCATAACGTAGGCGGCCATCATGGGCGTAAGCACACGCGCTACCACCAGGGACGCGAACACCGCCAGCGCTGCAGTCCAGCCAAATTGCTTGAAAAACTTACCTGGAATGCCGCTCATGAATGCCGTAGGCAGAAACACTGCAATCAGCGTGAAAGTAGTGGCGATGACGGCCAAACCGATTTCATCTGCTGCCTCCATGGCGGCTTGGTAGGGTGACTTACCCATTTGTAGGTGACGCTCAATATTCTCCACTTCAACAATGGCGTCATCAACCAGCACACCAATGACTAGCGATAAGGCTAGTAGGGTCACGACATTGATACTGAAACCGAAGTAGTGCATGCCAATAAAGGCCGGAATAGCAGACAGTGGCAAAGCCACCGCTGATACGAATGTTGCGCGTACATCGCGCAGAAATAGCCAGACCACCACGACAGCAAGGAAAGCGCCTTCGTAAAGCAGTATCATCGAGGCATCGAACTCCTCCTGAACAGGCTGGACGAAATTGAAAGCTTCGGTAAGCTCTAAGCTAGGGTGCAGTGCCTTGAGTTCGTTTAGGGCTAACTGTACGGCAGCACCTACTTCAACCTCGCTGGCACCTTTGCTACGCGTGATCTCGAAACCTACTACAGGCTTACCATTAAGCAGGGCCAAAGCCCTTGGCTCAGCGACCTTATCTTGAACATTCGCGACCTCGTCCAGACGAAGGCGCTGACCGTTACTCATGCTGAGTTCCAATTGCGCCAGTTCCTGGGCTGACTTGACAGTGGCCAAGGTGCGCATAGGTTGCTGGCTACCTCCTAAATCAGTACGACCACCGGCGCTTTCTGTCTGTACTTGGCGCAGCTGGCGAGAAATGTCTGCGACAGATGCACCCAGAGACTGTAGTTTGAGGGGATCGAGTGCGACTTCAACCTGACGGTTCACGCCGCCGACCCGCACTACCGAGCCTACGCCTTTAACACCGAGAAGCCGACGTGCCACTGTGTTATCGACGAACCAGCTCAACGCCTCATCGTCCATCGCTGCAGAACGCACCGTATATGCGAGGATGGGTGAACCGGAGAGATTGATCTTGCCAATAATGGGATCACGCAGATCTGCCGGCAGATCTGCTCTTACGCCCTGCACCGCTGAGCGAACATCATCTACGGCTTCCTGTGTAGGCTTTTCTAGTCGGAATTCTGCGGTCAAAATATCTCCGCCGTCCTGCACCTTAGTGTAGAGATTCTTAAGTCCTTGCAAAGGCGCAATGGCGTTTTCTAGCTTGCGGGCTACTTCGGATTCCAACTGAGAGGGAGCTGCCCCCGGCAGCGATGCAGTGACTGTTACCGTAGGTAGTTCTAGATCAGGAAAGTTTTGCACCTTCATAGAATTGAAGGACATTAGTCCTGCAAATGTCAGCATGACGAACAACATGACTGCAGGAATCGGGTTGCGAATTGACCACGCGGAGACATTCATGTCAGTTATTCCTTACTTCGCAGAAGACGACGCTGTTGGATTGACTACGCGCACTAAATCACCTTCACTCAAAAAACTAGCACCGCTGGCCACCAACCGATCGCCGGTCTGCACGCCACTTAATAACTCCAGTCTGTCGCCAACGAGTCGACCCGTTTGGACCTTGATCTGCGAAACACGACTGTCGCTGTTGATACGATAGACATAGCTGAAGCCGTCGCGCATAACCACTGCACTTTGTGGAACGGTGAGCGAAGCAGAGCTGCCAATTTCGAACTCGCCACGTACATATACGCCTGGCTTGAAGGCGTCACCCTTACCTGCAGTAAGGTCAGCCCGACCTAACAGGTCGACATAAACGAGGCCCTTGCGTGAAGCCGGATCCACGGTCGGCGCTATCATGCGCACTTGTCCTCGCCGTTGGGCACCACCCGCAGACGTTAGCAGTACCTTGATGCCTGGTCGGATGCGCTCTAACTCTGACGCGCTAACTTCACCGCGCCACTCCATTCGACCACGTCGAATCAGGCGAAACATCTCTGTGCCCGAAGCGACCACCGAACCCACTGTGCCAGTACGAGAGCTAATCGTGCCATCGTCAGGTGCGACCAGTTGCGTCTGCTTCAGTCGCAGCAACTGCGCTTCAAGTTGGGCTTGGGCTGAGGCCACTCGAGCTTTGGCAGTTTGCTCCTGAGTAAGAAACTGGTTGATCTGCTGCACACTCAAGGTGCCAGTACCTTGTAGGGCTCGGGCGCGTTCAGCATTGGCAGCAGATTCATCGGCGATTGCCTGCGTTTCAGCTAGGTTAGCGCGCGCCAATGCCACGTCAGCCAAAATTGTCTCTGCCGCAAACGTAACCAGCAACTGGCCTCGACGCACATTGTCGCCAATGTTGGCATGTAACTCAGCAACTCGAAGACCAGCGACTTCAGCACCAATTTGAGCTTCCTGCCATGCAGCGATAGCTCCATTGGCACTGAGTCGTATGGGAAGCACAGATGTTGTAGCTTGAACGACGGATACAGTCAGAGTAGGTTTGGCGGCAGAACGTTTGGTTTCGGCGGCGAAAATACTGGGGGCTGCTACAAGCAGGCTGACCAGCAGCAAAGAAATGGAATAGGTTCGCAAGTTGAATAATTTCATGGTTGTCGGCCTGAAGTGAAGCGTTAGTTCAATCTGATGTGATGTGTCAGGGAGCTTTGATGGGCAAAGGTGAATTTAAAACTTGCTCAGGCGTGAAGCCGCCACCGGCGGCGCGGTAAAGACTAATCCAAGCAAGTCGCTGTTCGAGCGAAAGCACCTGCACGGCATTGTCGGCCATCAGTGCACTGCGTCGAGCTTCTTCCACTTCAAGCAAGCTTGCCAGCCCTTGGGAATAACGCGCACGGGTGGCACTGAGTGCCCGAGCATAGCCCGCTGCGGCGGACTGAGTTGCGGTTATTCGAGCTTCGGTGCTGCTAAGGTTTACCATCGCCTCCTCCACTTCACGCACCGCTTGACGAACCTTTCCTTGGTAAGCAACAACTGCATCACGATATGCTGCTTGTGCGAAATCCACCGTGGCCTTACGACGTCCGGCATCAAACAATGGAAGATCCATTGCTAGAGGACCAAAGGACCACAAGGTGAAATCTCTGCTGACCCCCGAATTGGCCAGACGTACATTTGAGATAAAGCCATCGAGGCTAAAGCGTGGATAACGAGCCGCACGGGCTGTGCCAACCTGTGCAGCCGCCCACACCACTTCACGCTCGGCAGAGAACACATCGGGACGTTGGGAAATCACCTGCACTGGCAGGCTTTCTATGGAAAATTGAGTAAGCTTTCGATTACCTGCTTTTGGAAAAGCTATTTTTCTTTTGAGATCTGCCTCTGGAATGCCGCTTAGAGCAACAAGAGCCTTGACCTGCAGTTCGCATTGAGCCTCCTGTTGACTCAGACGACTTGCCGATTGAGCTGCAGCTGCCTGCGCCAAAGCGGAGTCCGACTCAGCAGTGAGTCCTACACTTGTACTCAACGCCGTAAGTCTGGCAGTTTCAGTGTGCGACTCGGCATCCTGCCGCGCTAACTCCGTCTGTGCTTGGCAGACTTCTAAACCGAAATATAGCTGAGCCACTTCTGCTGCGACTGATACTCTAGCGTCATGCCACAAGGCTTCACTGGCCTTAAGACGACCTTGCGCTGCACTTTGCTCCACGCGATTTGCGCCGGTAAGATCTAGTTCCCACGACGCTCCTAAACCAATGTCGGTACGCGTCGCAAGGGCAGCCCCTGGTAACGCCACACCGCGACGCACACCTGTCTGAGCATTGATGCTAGGTAACAGTCGGGCATTAGACGCAACTTGTTGTGCCCGAGCAGACTCGACACGTGTCAATGCCGCGGATACAGTCGGACTAACCGACTGTGCATTGTTGATCAACTCCACCAACACAGGATCCCCCTGGCTTTCCCACCATTGAGATAATGCGATCACAGAGCCTTGGTGTGGAAGCGGTGCCTCCCACTGGGGAGGCAGGCGCAATTCGATGCGTTGAGTGGGCTGTATCCCAGAGCAAGCCCCCAGCAGTCCCAATAACAAGAGCAGACAAAACAACTTGAACCAGTAAAGTAAATGGATCATGACAGCAGCTTAGTTAGCGTTGAAAAGTATTGCGTCGATTCTCCTCCAAGGCCACTAAGGCCATGGCATAGGACAGTAAGCGTTCGTGGTAGCAGTCCAGCGCCTTTGCCGTCTCTAAAAGCTGCGGACGAATGACCTGAATCACTTCTAGCCCTACATGAAGCATGATCCCCATACCACTGATCTCGAAGGCCAACCGGTGTATATCGTCATCTGCTTCCTCCAGCCCAAAATGCTTACAAAGGGCTGCTACCAGAAGCGCATGGGCGGGCTTTATATTGTTCTCGATCTCAGCCTGCCACATACCAGTAGGCTCTACCATCTCCCTAAAGTGTAGTTTCATGCAAAGCAGAACCTGCTCTGAAGACTTCTTTAGTGGCTCAACCATGTCGCGCAATAGCTGGTCGACCACACTGCGAAGATCTAATTCGGTTATATCAAGCTCGTCTTGATCAAAGCTTAGGTTGAGCTCAGGATCCTCAAAGATTGCACGGTATAAACCCTGCTTATCTCCAAAGTAGTAACTAATAGATGCGACATTAGTATGAGCTGCTTCGGAAATAGCACGAATGGAAGTCTTGGCGTAGCCATGTCTGGCAAAAAGCACCAATGCGGCAGATAGCAGACGACGACGCGCTCGCTCTCCATCGCTACGTAGGGGGGGGGCAGAAGTTTGCATGGTGAAATTGTACCACTTAAATCAATCGTTTGATTTAACTAGCGATCGCAGCTGTGAATTTCACCAGTTGAAGCCAGACTTAGCCAGTAAATTCTTAAATTTAAATTTTATTTATTTCAATCTTCGCCATGTTTTGAACGAGATCATGTGGAGGAGTGTTTCTATGTAGTTGGAGTAAAAGGCATGTGAAAATACATGTTCACTTTGCGATTATTTTGATGATCAATAGAGTGAAATAATATGTAAGGGTAATATCGGAGTCACTTCTGAATTTGGGGTGATGGGGGTACTGTGGGGTAGAGAGATTTCAGAAAACAGAAGGGTCACCCCTACTGTGTAAAACCCAGTTTCATGGCTCTGAACTAATGGTCTGATTAAATAATTCGCTCACTCTCAGGCCAGATTTGCGTTCAACACACTCAACAGCAAAGCTATGCAAGCCACTATAGTTATATCTTTTAGGTATGTTTTTGGGTATGCTGAAATAAAAAAGCGCCTGAAAGGCGCTTGATTACTTGCTATCTGGCGGAGACGGAGAGATTCGAACTCTCGATACAGGTTTAAGCCCATATGCTTCCTTAGCAGGGAAGTGCCTTCGACCACTCGGCCACGTCTCCACTTGCACCCCTCAAGTCGGCAGGGATTTTGCAAAGGGTT
>JACCEC012908058.1_pt1 | contig 11228 bp, 6 predicted proteins | sample 7450121 | NCBI WGS metagenome assembly JACCEC01 (sample SAMN15323455, study PRJNA562643) | freshwater metagenome | isolation source: river surface water | place: USA:Blue River Watershed | collected 2017-08-18 | reverse complement strand
AGCAGGTGCCAGCGAATGAGTTTTTGAATTTGGAGGGACAGAAGATATCGACCAGTAGAAATTGGGCGGTGTGGTTGAATGAATATTTGGAGGAGATGCCGAATCGCAAGGATGAGTTGCGGTATGTGTTGACATCGATTGCGCCAGAGACCAAGGACAGTGAATTTACGTGGAAGGATTACCAAACGCGTGTGAATTCGGAGTTGGTGGGGATTATGGGCAATTTCGCCAATCGCGTGTTGGTGTTGATGCACAAATATTACGAGGGATTGATGCCTTCGGTGGGTGTAGTTCAAGAAAAATATCGTTTGTTTGATCGGGGCGATGTGGTTGGCGGAAAGCATCCGATGGTGGAGGAATACATCAAGCCGGTGGTGAATTTATTGGGAAATTATCAGTTCCGGGATGCGCAGTTCAAGATGATGGAGTTGGCGCGTTTGGGCAACAAATATCTGGCCGAACATGAGCCATGGAAATTGGTGAAAACGGACGCTGATGCCACGGCGCAGGTGTTGAGTGAGGCGGTGCAAGTATTGTTCAATATGGCGATGTTGATGGAGCCGTTTATGCCAGAAGCCAGCAGTCGATTGTTGGGTCAATTGCAAGCAAATCCCGATGCTGCACAAAGGAAGGCCTTTTGGATGGCTGGAGAAGGCAGTGAAGGTGTTTGGTTTGAGTTGGCGGTTGGACACAAATTGGGTGAGGGAGGATTGTTGTTCCAGAAGATTGAGGACGATGTGATTGAGGCGCAAATTGCAAAATTACAAGCTGCGGGTGCTGCCAATGCGGCGGTTTTGGCGGAAGCTGCATCGAAAAGCAATGAATTGGACAATGGGAATGATAAGACTGTGAATGCAAGTGAGGCGGTGGAGGCTGAAACCAAGCCGGAAGTGACTTACGATGATTTTGCGAAACTCGATTTGCGCGTAGCTACCGTAGTGGCTTGCGAGAAAGTGGAGAAAGCGGATAAGTTGTTGAAGCTCACATTGGAGGTTGGCGCCGAAACCCGCACGGTTGTTTCTGGTATCGCACTGCATTTTTCACCCGAAGAAGTGGTGGGTAAGCAGGTGTTGTTGCTGGCGAATTTGGCCCCCCGGAAAATGCGGGGTATCGAAAGTCAAGGCATGATATTGATGGCCGAAGATGCCGATGGAAAATTGGTGTTTATGAGTCCTTCCAACGCGGTTGCCTCGGGCAGCGGTGTTTCTTGATGGTGAATCGATTTGGCTTTGATGGCCAATTTCATGAATTCTGAAACAATTTCTTGATTCGTGACAAACGCGATTTTTGGGAAATCCTGTGATGCTTGTTTGGTAAAATAACGGTCTACCTGTGCCCCGAAATGGATGTCGATGTCGTACAGTACCAAAGCCCCGAATTTCTTGAGTGCTTCGGCATTGCAATACTGTTCATATTGGCCTTTGATGGGGATGGTAATGATCTTTTTTCCAAGGTACATCGCCTCAGCTGGGGTTTCGAAACCGCCCCCGGTAATAACGCCCATGGAGTGTGCCATGGAGTGTGAAAACGACTCTTTGCCTAGCGGGAACAGTTCACAATTTTTGATTTGTTTTTTGGCAACTACATCGGCACTGAAGATGTGGAATTTTAGGTGGGTAAGGCTTTGCAGTTGTTGTATGATATCGCCAATTTTGTATTGCGCCAAATACACGGTGATGTGCCCTTGGTTTGATGGGATGGTCCTGCGAACGGCTTCTCCAATTACGGGTGGTAAAATGTTGGGGTGGTAGGATTCAAAGTGCAGACCCACATGGAAATTGGCGGGTGTGAAACGTTTGAGTACCCATTCCCCGATGCGATTCAATTTGGCTGGACGAGGGGTTTCGTGATATTGAAAGCTGGCTTGATGTCCAAATTGTACACTAAATGCACCGCGGATTTTGCAGGCCATGGCGGTCACAAAATCAAAATCGTTGATGATTAGGTCATAGTCGTTCACAGGTAGTCGCTTGATGTCGGACCAAATTCTCAACGGATTGAATTGCGTGATCATTTTGGTATAGTTGATTCCTCCGCCTGATTGATAGAATAGGCTCAGGCCTTTGCTTCTATATTTTACGGGAAGGCTTACTGGGAGGTGGGCGTTGTTGCCACTGAGCATGACATCCACTGTGCCATATTTTTCGATCAGTGGGATAATTTCAGCGGCTCGGCTGATGTGTCCGTTGCCGGTGGCTTGAACTGCGTATAATATTTTCATATTGTATGCGGTTATAATTTCAAGGCGGCGTTTCCGATGATGGCTGCAATGTGTTCGCCAATTACATCTGGTAGCAGGGGTTTCTTTAACAAATTGAGTTCTTCAATTTCGGCTTGGGCTTTGGGTTCTTTTTTATGTGTAATGGGGTGTTGGTAGATTTCCCAAGTTTGCTGGTTGTATTCAAGTGCGGTGAGGTTTTCTATCCAATCGCCGGAGTTGAGGTAAAGCACTTCGCCTTTTTCGGTGCGAACTATCCTTTTTTGGGGCTGGTGGATGTGGCCGCAAATCACGGTGTGGTAATTGGATTCAATGGCTAGTTCTGCCGCGGTGTTTTCGAAGTTGTTGATCCATGAAACCGCTTTTTTAACACTTTCTTTTACTCGTTTGCTGAGGCTCATTCGCTCTTTGCCAAAAAATTGTAGCAGTTGATTGATGCGATGGTTTAGCCAAATGAGGAGGTCATAACCTTTGCCACCGAGTTGGGCAAGCAGGCGGGCCGATCCTTTGGTGGTGGCATCAAATACATCGCCATGAAAAATCCACACACGCTTGCCATCGAGTTGAAGGACCAGTTTGTCATCTAGGAGGATATTTCCGAGCTGTGTGCCTGAATACCTGCGAAGTGCTTCGTCGTGGTTTCCGGTGATGTAATACACTTGGGTTCCCTGTGTACTGAGTTTTAATATTTCCCGGATGACCTGCATGTGTTGCGGTGGGAAAAACGACTTTCTGAACTGCCAAATGTCGATGATGTCGCCATTTAATACCAATATTTCTGGTTCAATGGATTTTAGGTATTGAGTGATTTCTTCTGCGTGACAGCCGAAAGTTCCCAGGTGTAAGTCGCTTAGAACACAAACTTGAACTTTTCTTTTGGATGGTATCATGAATGCCTCAAAATACCATTTGGTATGTTGGAGCAATGCAACGGGATGGTGGTGTTTGTGTTGTTTTGGTGTTAAGGGATGGTTTACAAGGTTAAGGGATGGTTGTGAAAATCGTTAATGTTAAATAAACATATCCTTCTCAAATTGGTAATACTTGGGCTTTGGTTGGGGAGTCATCTTTGTATTGGGGTATATTATACACTTGATGGTAAAGAAGTTATTGATTAACAGGGATATAAGTTGGCTTTCGTTCAACGGTAGGGTGTTGCAAGAGGCTGCAGATGAGCAAAATCACATTTACGATCGTTTGCGGTTTTTGGGGATTTTCTCCAACAATTTGGATGAATTTTTCCGTGTGAGGGTGGCTACGCTCAACCGCATGATCAAGGTTGCGAACAGCAAAGCGAAAATGCATTTGGAGCAACATCCCGACAAAATTTTGGGACAGATTATGTCGATTGTATTGACCCAGCAATCGCAATTTGAGAAAATATATCGTGAGTTGGTGGTTGAGATGGAGTCGCGGAAAATCTATTTTAAAACCGACAAGCAATTGAATAAGGTACAGCGAGAATTCGTTGAGAATTTTTTTGAGGAGAAGCTGCACACCCGCATTGTGCCATTGATGATTGAGTCGATTCCGGCGATGCCACTTTTAAGGGATCGCAGTGTGTATTTGGCTTGTGTTTTGGGGCACACGCAATCGGCGATGATGCATCGCTATGCGTTGATTGAAATACCTGTGGGTGATTTGCCTCGTGTGGTGGTTTTGCCATCGGCCAAGGGTACCCAGGATTTGATTTTGTTGGAAGATATTGTGCGATACAATTTGCCGTATCTGTTTGCGCCTTTTGGGTTCGATAAATTCATGGGGCATTTGATCAAGGTAACTCGCGATGCAGAATTGGATTTGGACAGTGATTTTCATTCCAATTTGATTGATGATTTGGAGAAAGGTTTGAAGAATCGAAAAAAGGGCAAAGCCACTCGATTTGTTTACGACAAGAACATTGATCCCAATTTGTTGGATTTTATGATGCGCAGGTTGGGGTTGAACAAAAAAGACCACATGGTGCCGGGTGGTAGAATCCACAATTTCAAGGATTTCATGGACTTCCCGAAGGAGGTTTTTAATGACTTGATTTCAAGGCCAAAGCCCTTTGTGCATCCCTTGTTGGTGCAGCCTTGTAGGATCATGGATGTTGTTGCCAAGCGCGACGTGATGTTGCATTTCCCTTATCATTCTTTCGATAGTGTGATTGATTTATTCCGGGAGGCGGCGATTGATCCGGCGGTATTGAGCATTCGGGTGACTTTGTATCGCCTTGCGAAGGATTCGAGAATTATTAACGCACTGATCAACGCGGTTCGAAATGGAAAGAGCGTGTCTGTGGTGATTGAGTTGAAGGCTCGTTTCGATGAAGAGGCCAATTTGTATTGGAAGCGCAGGTTGGAGGAAGAGGGTGTTCGAGTATATATTGGGGTACCAGAGATGAAGATCCACGCGAAAATTTGTGTGATCAAAAGAAGGGAATTCAATAGAACCACTCAATTTGGATTTGTGAGTACCGGGAATTTGAACGAGAGCACGGCTAGGGTGTATGCGGATCATTGTTTGTTGACATCGAACAGACAAATTATGGCGGATATCAATCGTGTATTTGATTGTTTGGAAAAGCCCGTGCCCAGTTTGTTGGCCTTAAAATCGTGCAAAGTGCTGATCCCAGCGCCGGTTAATATGCGTAAGTATTTTGGTACTTTGATTCAGAAACAGGTGGCTTTGGCGAAGAAGAAAAAGCCTGCGTCTTTGGTCATCAAATTGAATAGTTTGTCTGATGAAATGTTGATTGAAGAACTATATGCAGCGGCCAAAGCGGGTGTTCAAACTAGCTTCGTGATTCGGGGAATATTCTGTCCGGTCATGGACCAAAAAGCCTTTAAAAAGAAGCCGCAAGCCATTTCTATTGTGGATCAATTTTTGGAGCACGCGAGGGTCTTTGTTTTTGGATTGGGGGATCAGCAACAAGTGTTTATTTCCTCGGCCGATTGGATGGTGAGAAATCTCGATCACAGGGTGGAGGTTGCTTGTCCGATTATCGACCCAAAGATCAGAGAAGAATTATCACATATTATGAACATACAGTTGAGGGAGAATGAAAAAGCCCGAATTTTGGATGCTTCATTGGTGAATGATTATCGTGAGGCCAGTGCTGAAGATGCGATAGTGCGTTCTCAAACAGCGATTTACGATTATTTGAAAGAAAAAGAATACGAGATTGAACCTAGCAGCCATTGATATTGGATCGAATGCGGTGAGACTGTTGGTTTCAGAGGCAGTTCCGTATGGCGATTCCGTGGATTTTACGAAGTTGAGTTTGGTGCGAATTCCCCTTCGATTGGGGTTGGATGTGTTCAAGCAAGGTGAAATCGGACAGGAAAAGTCGGATGCTTTATTGAAATCTGTGAAAGCCTTTCAGTTGATTATGGAGGTGTATGGGGTGGAGCGATTTAGGGCTTGTGCTACATCGGCCATGCGCGATGCATCGAACGGAGCTGAGATTGTAAAAATGATTTTGGCCCAAACGGGTATTGCCATTGATATCATTACGGGAAAAGAGGAGGCGGCCATCATTTATGACACTCACATGAAGGATGCGGGATTGAATGATGATGCCAGATTGTATATCGATGTGGGTGGGGGAAGTACCGAGCTTACTTTGTATTCGCAGGGGGAGAGGGTATTGCAAGATTCATTTGATGTAGGTACCATACGGATGATGCACAATCAGGTTTCAGATGAGGTTTGGAACAAGATGAAATTGGCGGTAAAAAATGCAGTAAAGGGCATTAAGCCGCTGAAGGTGATTGGAAGTGGAGGGAATATCAATAAGTTGTTGTCGATTTCTAAATCCAAGAATGCCAAGAGCTTGAGTAAGTTGGAATTGGATGATTTTTTGAAAGACATGTTGGGGATGACGGTGGAGGAGCGGATGCACAATTACAATTTGCGCTTGGAGCGTGCCGAGGTGATCGTGCCGGCATTGCAGATTTATACATCTATATTGAAGTGGTCTGGTGCGGGATTGATAGAGGTACCAAGAATTGGATTGGCCGATGGGTTGATTCGGGAATTGTATTATCAGTAAAAAATTACGTAACAGATCATGAAGGCGGCATAGATGTCTATGTGCATGCGGCATGTGTTGGTTTTGTATTCAAAGCGATACGTTTGTAGAAAAAGAGAAGCCCCGCGAACCAAAGGTTTGCGGGGCTTCTCTTTGAAAATGCTATTGATTAATTACTTAACAACAAATTTGCAGGTTCTACCGTGATTGTCTTGAATCAAGTAAACACCTGTAGAGAAATGATTTAACTCAATGCCCTCTGTTTGGTTTTTGCCTTGATAAACCACTTTGCCCAACATGTTTGTGATGGTCATGAAATCTACATTTTTCACGAATACACGATCTGTTGCAGGGTTGGGGTAGGCCATGATGTTTTGATCTGTGTTGATTGTTTCAGTGGCACTAACCAACGTGTTGTTGATTATTTCGAATACGGTGATTGTACCACTGATTTCATTGGCTACAATTACATAAGGTTTGCCTGTGGGTGAGTTGGCATTGCTGATATACTGTATGCCTTCGGGGCCTAAATCGCCAGTAAGTGCTGTGTTGCTGCGTGTGTTTTGATAATCTTCAAAAACGGGTGCTGTTGGATTGGTAACATCATACACCATCACACCGCCTGTTCTCTCCAATGCAACGAATGCAAATGATCTACCGTTGATTTCTGCAACTGCAACGCCTTCTGCTTCTGGGCCTTTGGCGCGACTTCTGCCTTTGAAAGCGATGCCTTCATTGTCTGCATTGAATATTCTTCCAACCGCTGGGTGCTTTGAAGTAATCCATTCAAATTGGTCACCGGCATCCCAAACCAAACTCTTATTTGAGGGGTCCCAGATGCTGAATGAACGCGAACCTACAGAGTAAAGGGCATCGTAATCGCCATCGCCGTCTGTATCACCTTGTGTGTTGGTGATTCGGAATCTGCCCAAAGCATGGGTTTCTTTCAACATATCGCCCTGGGGGAATTTAGTGGCATCCAACGTTACCGCAGATACTGTGGTTCTCTCGTTCAATGGCGTGTATTCTTTTTCGTCGCCTTCATTGGCAGTGATCAAATACGTTTTGTTGTTTACAGTGTAGTTGGCCACACCATCGGGGATGTAAAAAGATTGAACGGGCCAATTGGTAATTAACACGGAGCCACTCACGTCACTGGCATCAAATCCATTGCCGTTGGCATTCATGTTTTTGGTACCCATGGCCCAAATGGCACTCACTGTGTTGCTGCTCAAATCCAACTCTGCAATGGCGTTGTTTTCTTGCAAGGTAACCCATGCTTTGATGTTGTCTGAAGCAATGGTAATATATTCTGGTTCAAAATCTTGCGACATTGTGCTAGCGGCATAGAGCTTTCTAACACCTTTCGCCTTTAAATCGGCTTCGCCTGCATTCCATGACTTGAAATCGATGGTTTTTACTTGCGCTTGAGTGAGGTTCGCCGCACCAGCAGAAATGTCGATGACGCTGATGCTTCCCTCGGGGTCAACGCTGTAGTCGAGACTTGGCTGACCTTCATTGGCAGTCAGTACTTTTTTGCCATCTGGGGTGAAAGTGATCATGTCTGGCAAAGCACCTACAGTTACTTTGTTGATAAAATCGCCGTTGGTGCTGAAGAAAACTACTTGTCCATCAAGTTGTTCAACGGCATTTGGCGATGCCACTGCCACTACATCGTTTTTCACTGCGATGCTGGTGATACCTCCGTAAGGGGTCATATCGATGGATTTGATCAAGGTGATATTTTTTGGGTCGCTGAAGTCTGCGATGTCCATGCGTTTTTGAATGGCGCTGGTCATGAATAAGCGCTGTGATTTTGCATCATGTACCACGATTTCGGTTGTACTGCCCAAAGTTGGATTTGGATCGAAGCTCTCAATGTGATTGAGTTCGATGTTTCTGGCTGGGTTGATGATCGCCCTGTCATCGTCTTGAATGTAAACGGTGAAGAAAGGCAATCCAGTGATGATGCCACCAGTTGGACTTTCCATCAGGATATTGAGGTATTCGTCTTGTTCTGATACTTTGTCGTTGAAAATGGGTATCGCAACATCTACAAAGGGCGTGCTGCTGCTGAATGTAACGGTGCTAGATGCAAATGTATGGTCGGCCGACAGAGCGGTGCTGAATGGCCCAAAGCGAGGGGTTAATTTTACGGTGCCGTTGCCAGGGAACTTCATATTGATTCTGAGGGTGGCCTGACCAACAGATTCTTTGACAACCACAAATCGTGTAGCAAAAGAAAACTCTGCGTTGAAATTGAAGTTGAAAGTGTATGGGTTGAACAATTTCCTTGCTTCAGCGTCTTTCACATTGGATACCAACAAACTGTATGATTGGCCAGAAGTGAATGGAGTAGAATACGTTAATGTCACAGTATCGATGCTACCGCCGTTGTTCGACATATTCGCTGTTTGTAAATTGGCGATGCCGGTGTAGTTGGCGATGTCTGTGGCAGAGGTTTTGTCCATGTCGGCGCTAAAAATTACACGAACAGTTGTGGCGTTGATCAATTCCGCTTTGGTTACCGATGGTGAGCCTGGGAAGGTCCATGTTGGCCAAGTTTGAGCGGCTGATCCTGAAGGTGAACCATTCCAATTGGCGGTATCGTGAATGAGGGTTTTGAGCTGGGCGATGCTGCCTTTCATGGAGCCAGTATACATGGCGTTGGCGGTATTTAAGCCGGTGCCACCTTTGGTTAGTGCATGTTGGATGGCATTGCTAGCATTGGTTAAGGTGCTTGGTAACATTGAAGTGCTACCAGAGCAAATGGTGTTTGCTGTTAACCACTGGTTCGAGCTTAGTGCCGTGATGTGTTTTGGGTTGGCATTGGTGCCAGTGTAAACGATGACTTGGTCGCCGCCACTGCTCAATCCAAATTTGGTGCCTGTGAGGGTTCCAATGTTCACAGATGGAACGTCGTTTTTGATTGAAATTACGGTACCTGAAGCTACACCACTGGCTGGGGCGGTCCATGTTAAACCTCCCGCACATTGAGAAGGTGTATTGGTTGTGAATTTGGCGTCGGTAAATTGAATTTTTGTACCTGGCAAAATGTCTACAAATGTGAGAATAGCAAATTCATCGTCTGTTGTTAGTGCGTTCATGCGGTAGGCTACGAAAGCCATATCGCCTTCTTTGAATGCAGTTTGCTCAGGCAGGGTTTTGAAAGAGATGGCCCCATTGTTTTTGATGATATTCCCAGTACTGTCTGAAACTCCGCTGGCGTTGAAATACAGATGATATTTCTGATTGCTTTTGAAGTTTGATGAAGGTGTAAGTGTTATGGTGGTGCCGTTGATGGTTGCATCAAATGATACTTTTGCGCCACTTGCATCAGATTCTCTCAAGGTAAACAACGTGTCGATGTTACTATTATCGCACTGAGAACCTGCGCTCAAGCGGATTTTTTCACTGAAAAGATATTGGATGCTGCTGTTGATGGTAACACTAGAGTCATTGTTGGCGATGGAAACAACGTAAGTTGGCGCTACGGTGTCTTTGGCACCTGCAAATTTGATGTCAGTGGCCCCGTCAGTTGCTGAAGTGGTTGTGCTGGTATGGGTTCTTTTAGAGCTGAATTTTCCCAAGGCGGTGCTGAATGTGCCAGAAGCCACGATGTAGTTTGCACCTGGGTCTGCTACAAGGTAAGAGGTTGATGACAGTTTTCCGCCAGTGAAAAGGTCGTTGCTAGGCAGTTGATAACCTGCAGCACCTGCAGCATTGATAGATGTACCAAAAGCACTTCCGTAAAACAATGCATCAATTGGGGCGGTTGTTGAATCGATTTTGGATAAAGAAAGATCGAATATGGCAACTCCGTCGGCAGAAGTGCCGCCATTACCAAATACACCCGATGAGTTGGCTTGGCCGATGCCACCGTCGCCTGCAGTTGTCATGTTGTTGATGGTACGCAATTTGGTGCCATTGATCTTCATACAAGAACCACCTACGTACACGATGTCGCCCTGTTTTACTGTGCCCGAAGTGATTTCAAAGGCATAGGTGATGGCTTTTCCCTCTTTCCAGCCGCGAACGGTTGATGTACCGTTGTTACAAACGATCACAGAATAGGGGGTGTTGGCGAAATTGATGGATTGCGTAGCCACAAGTTCTACGAATTCTTTACAAGAGTCGGTACCTGCGGGGTTGACAAAAATTTCAGAAATGACCAGCGATTGTGATTTTGCTGTTTGGGTAGTGGCTGGCCCAACCAAATATAGGAGGAGCGCAATGCCAAAGTATCGAAATAGATTTTTCATGATTTTTTCATGTCGAATTTATTTCGGATGTATGAGGCGGGCGTGAATGAATGTTTAAGGTTTTGTGAATGAATTGGTGTATGAAATAAAAAATTGTGTTTTGCGTAATGATTTGAAAATGTTTTAATTACATGCGTGATGATTGGCTCGATGGGTCAGATGAGTGTAGTGTTTGGTGAAATCGTGTTTCTGATGAACGAAGATTCGAATGAAGGATTGGCGGTTTGTTTTTGGGGTTGTATGTGTTGAAAAACACTTGGTGATAAAATGATACAAATAGAAAAGGCGGCCAATGGCCGCCCTTTCTATTTGTATTGAGAGGACGATTCTCCCGTGTTTTTAAATGCTTTAACAGCTTGTGTGATTCGTTAGAAAGAATAACGCAATCCCAACTGCATACCCCAAGTGGTTGCAGTGCTCACGATAGGACGGAAACTTTCAACAGGCAATACACCGTTTACAGCATTGAAGTTATAAGTTCCGTTGGTATTGTATTTCAATACGCCACCGTTGCTCACAGTCATTTGCTTGCGGATACCCCATGCTGGGTTGATCATATTTCCGATGTTCAAGATGTCAGCACTCAATTGCAAAGTGTGCTTGTTCTTGCCGATGTTCTGGGCTACGTCTTGCAACAAGCGCAAATCGAAGCGGTGCAACCAAGGCAACAAACCACCATTACGCTCTACGAATTGGCCTTTGTGGGCGCTCAAATATTTGTCTTGTGCTACGT
>JACCEC010677432.1_pt1 | contig 11231 bp, 10 predicted proteins | sample 7450121 | NCBI WGS metagenome assembly JACCEC01 (sample SAMN15323455, study PRJNA562643) | freshwater metagenome | isolation source: river surface water | place: USA:Blue River Watershed | collected 2017-08-18 | reverse complement strand
TATAGAAGTTGCCAGTGGATGAGTATGTTGCGTAGCGAAAATCATTTCGACTGTAAGTGAAAGTCAATGTGTTCCCCGGGCTGATGACATCGAGCCCTAAGACCAAACTATTGAAAGTGCAAGATCCGGAAATGTGCAATTGAAAAGTATAAGAAGCATTTGCCGCAAGACTCCCGAATTGTGAGGACGCTGAATAACTAAATTGCGTGGCAGATGCCAGCGACCAAGATGGAATATCAATCACCGTTACCTCCGATGGACCAACAGTTCCCGTCTCACCTTTCGCGCCGGTTGGACCCGTTGCACCGGTTGCACCTTGAGGGCCTTGTGGGCCAGGAGCACCAGATGATCCATTTGCACCGTTAGCTCCTGGTGCACCAGGTGCACCAGGTAAACCTGCAGGACCGATTGCACCTGGCAGACCTTGATCACCTTTCTCGCCTTTCTCTCCTTGTGGACCAGGAAGACCTTGAGGGCCTTGCGGACCAGCAACGTTATTTACATTTGTATTGCTAGATGCTTTTCCATCTGCGCCATTCTTGCCATCGTTTCCAGATGGTCCAGTCGGTCCTTGGATGCTCTGCGGTGTTGGCCACTTTCCTTTTCTCTTCGGTCCATAGATCAAGAGACTTCTTGTATCTATGTAGAAATCTCCATCGATTCCAAGAGAGCTCTTTGGTGCTCCCTTTCCATTGAGAATTGTGTTGATTGGTGTTGTGCTCGATCTCCCAGCAGCTGTTGCCTGATTGATGTGGGATGACGTCATTAGGGAGAGCAAGAGAAGTAGCGCTGTTGTTCTGCGAGACCACATGGATAAAACCCTCTCCCCCTGCCTCACTCGGACAGGGCGGGAGGGGCAAGTCTGAGAGTAAATAACTACTCTAAGTAATCAGGCTCCCCCGGATATGAGCGTGCGGAGCTGACTGGGGTAACGCTCAGTAGTTCACAGGAATCGCCCTGAGATTCACATGTTCCGCTCAGGTTCTATGGCTATCTTTCTGAGCATTGGAGTGTTTATTACACCTAAGTCAGCAACAGAAGCGCTGACACCGAGCAAGGGACAGGGGGCATGCAAATGTCATCAAAGAAGAAAGTCTTTGCAGTAGTCATTACGACAGCTGCACTTACTGTGGGATCTTTTGGTGCGGCAACTGCTGCATCTAAGGCAACACGAGTATCAAAGACATCGATTACAACAATTTCAAACCAAGCAGCTTCAGGCAAGCTTGGTCGTGGAGCAGAACTCACCGCTCTACTTTCAGCACTTGTAACAAAGGGAACAATTACTCAGGCACAGGCAGATGCAATCATCGCAGCTCACACTGCAGCTGATGCAGCCCGTGAAGCTGCACATTCGATCGCAAAGCCAGTTGTTGCAGATCAACTCAAAATCATCAGTGATGCAATCGGCGTCGATACAGCAACAATCACCACTCGCATCAAAGCTGGCGACTCACTTGCAACGATTGCTGGAGCAAAGAAGGATGCACTAATCGCAGCACTAATCGCTGATCACACAAAGCGCATCGATGCAGCTGTCACTGCAGGAACATTGACAGCAGCTCAGGCAACAACGCTGAAGGCAAATCTCACAGCGCATGTCACAACTCTCGTCAACGCTGCTCCATCTCCAATCCTTAAGGGTGGCAAGGGTGGACATGGCGATAAGGGCGGAAAGCATGGCGGCAAGGGTGGACACGGTCGCGGTGACCGCGGTGGAATGATGGGTGGCCCTTCTGGTGCACCAACAATTCCAGCACCAGCTGCTACAACAGCATCAAATGCATAAGCAGTAAATTCGCGTAACTCCTCTATTGGGTAGAAAACCCGTCAAGCAGCCCCATCGCTTGGCGGGTTTTCCTTTGCCCATAGAGTTACCGTGATTTAATTGCACATGCGCATTCACATCGGTAGCGATCACGCTGGTCTTGAATTTAAGAACGAGCTCATCGACCACCTTGTCGCACATGGCCACGATGTCACCGACCATGGACCATACGAGTTTGATGCCCTCGACGATTACCCAGATTTCTGTATTCCAACAGCGCAGGCTGTTTCCAAAGATTCAACTGCGCTTGGAATCGTTCTCGGCGGATCTGGCAATGGCGAACAAATTGCGGCAAATAAGGTCAAGGGTATTCGTGCTGCTCTCGTCTGGAGCATCGAGACGGCAAAGCTCGCCCGCGAACATAACAATGCAAATGTGATTTCAGTCGGCCAGCGACAGCACACAGCCCAAGAGGTGAAAGATTTCATCGATGCATTTATTGCAACGCCTTTTCCTGGCGATGAGCGTCATGCGCGACGAATTAACAAGATTTCTAGCTTCGAAGATACCTGCTGCTAGTTCTTAAAATATTTAAAGTCATTAACTTGATGGTCCTTGGTGATGCCTTGTCCTTCAAATCGAGTTACTGGTCGCCATTCGGGGCGGTCAACTTTTCCTCCGCTAAAGAGAGTCGAAGCGGCGAAAACTTCCTCAATCCATTCTGCATAGGGAACCCAATCTGTTGCAATATGGATAAAGCCGCCGTCTTTTAACTTTGGTGCAATCTGATCAAGGAAAGCAGCGTTGACGATGCGGCGCTTGTTATGGCGCTTCTTCGGCCATGGATCTGGGAAGAACAAGTGGATTCCATCGAGCGATTGATCAGGAACCATGTCATGCAAAATCAGATGGGCATCACCTTGGATGACGCGCAAATTCTTTAAGCCGTGTTCGTGAATAAGTGAAAAGAGTTTTCCGACGCCTGGGCGATGAACATCTACGGCGAGAAAACCTTTTTCGGGAAAGGCTTTGCCAATCAAGGCAGTTGCCTCCCCCATGCCGAATCCAATCTCCATGATGATCTCTCTCGATTGAGGAAAGATTTCTGTGAAGTTGAGAGGGGTAGCGCTCTGCTCGATGCCATAGGAATCCCAATGTGTATCGAGGGCCAACTGCTGGGGGCCGGTGATGCGAGAGCCTCGGATTCGATAACTTCGTACTGTTGGCTCTTCCATGGGCGTAATCCTAACTTCGCCGGTGACTAATCCCTGCCCACATGGTTTGATTGCCCTCTATTCACTCGATGTAAAGACCAAATAAGGAGTAAACCGTGCCAGGAGTAAATCTCACACGCGCAGAAGCCCAAGAACGTTCACAGCTCGTCAAGGTTCACTCCTATGACGTAGACCTCGACCTCACCGTCGGTGCTGAGAACTTCATCGTGAAGACCCGCGTGAAGTTCGATGGCCTCAAGCCAGGTGCAACCACCTTTATCGATGCTGTTGGAAAGTCAGTTATTAAGGCAGAGCTCAACGGAGAATCCTTTGATCCTAAATTCGATGGCGAATCAATCTTCCTGCCACCGCTAGCAGCAACAAATGAGCTGTATGTCGAGTTCGAAGGTATCTACTCAAATTCAGGTGAAGGTCTTCACCGCTTCCAGGATCCTGCCGATGGAGAGGTCTACCTCTACACCCAGCATGAAGTTCCGGATGCTCGCCGCACATTCGTCTGCTTCGACCAGCCAGATCTCAAGGCAACCTTTGCAATCTCAGCAACAGTGCCTGGCCATTGGGAGGTAATTTCGAATAACCCAGTCGCATCAAAGACCGATGCTGGTTCAAATAAGAAGTGGGTCTTCACAACTACCCCACGCATTTCAACCTACCTCACCGCACTAGTCGCAGGACCTTACTTCAAGGTTGAGAGCGAATATAAGGGCGCAAAGGTTGTTCCTCTTGGTCTCTACTGCCGCAAGTCACTTGCCGAGCACATGGATTCAGAAGAGCTCTTTGACATCACTCGTCGTGGTTTTGCAGCGTTCGAAAAGGATTTCGGCCTTGCATATCCATTCGATAAGTACGATCAGATTGCAGTTGCTGAGTTCAATGCGGGTGCAATGGAGAACGCTGGCTGTGTGACATTTGCGGAGAATTACTTCGTCTTCCGTTCGAAGGTCACCGATAAGGAATACAACTGGCGTGCAAATGTCATCCTTCACGAGATGGCACACATGTGGTTCGGCGATCTCGTCACTATGACTTGGTGGGATGACCTATGGCTCAACGAGTCATTTGCTGAATGGGCTTCGTATCACACGCTCGCATATGCAACTCGCTTTACAAACTCATGGACGGTCTTCAATGCAGAGCGCAAGAACTGGGCATACCGCCAGGATCAGCTCTCTTCTACCCACCCAATTGCAGTAGATATGTACGACCTCGAAGCTGTTAAGACAAACTTCGATGGAATCACATATGCAAAGGGAGCATCTGTACTTCAGCAACTTGTTGCCTATGTTGGTCTTGATGCCTTTATTGCGGGCTTGAAGAAGTACTTCGAGAAGCATGCATGGGGAAATACAACTCTTAACGATCTCATCGTCGAACTTGAAGCAACTTCCGGTCGCGACCTCAAGCCTTGGATTGCAACATGGCTCCAGACAGCTGGCGTTAATACATGGCGTCCAGAGCTTGTCATCGATGGAGATAAGTACACATCCGTTGCAGTTAAGCAGGAAGTTCCACTTGTTCCAGCTGGTTCGACAGAGCTTCGCCCACACCGTATGGCGGTAGGTCTCTATGACATCGCTGGTGGCAAGGTTGTTTTGCGCAAGCGCATTGAGCTCGATGTCGCTGGTGCAACAACATTGGTTCCAGAACTCGCTGGCGAGAAGACTGCAGATCTTGTAGTCCTCAATGATGGAGACCTTTCATACGGAAAGCTCCGCTTTGATGATCGCAGCATTGCAACCTTGAAGGGCCACCTAGGTGTCATTGAGGATTCATTGACTCGCGCACTTGCCTGGTCTGCAGTTTGGGATATGACTCGCGATGGCGAACTCGCTGCAAGTGATTATGTTCCAATGGTTCTTAACGCACTTGCACACGAGAGCGACGTTGCAGTTGTAGCTACACAGATGCTTCAGCTGGGCACTGCCGTCGAGCTCTATGCCGCAGATAAGAACCGCGATGCACTTCGCGCAACTCTTGCTGACGGAATTGAGAAGTTGCTTGATGGCGCAGCTCCAGGGAGCGATCTTCAGCTTCAGTATGTGCGTAGCTTCGCAAGCGCCGCTAAGTCACAAGCTCAGGTTGCTAAGGTCCGCGATATTCTCGATGGAAAGCTCGGCGGCGTAACAGTCGATGCAAACCTTCGCTGGACACTTCTCAACTCATTGGTAGAGCGCGGAGCAGCAACTGTTGATGCAGTTGAGGCTGAGCTCGCTAACGATAAGAGCGCTGATGGCGAAAAGGCAGCGGCATTTGGTCGCGCAGTCGGAGCAGATGCTGCGACTAAGGCAGCGGCTTGGGAGCTTGCAACAACTAAGGAGATCTCAAACCACATCCAGATTCAGACTATTCAGGGCTTTAACCGTCCTGGTCAGCGCGAACTTACTGCGCCATATGCAGATAAGTACTTTGAATTGATTCTGGATTACTGGACTTCGCATACCTATGAGTTTGCAAGCAATATTGCATTGCTCGCATTCCCTAGCTACCAGGTCTCTGATGCAACTATGAAGAAGGTAGAAGGTTGGCTAGCAGGTGCAGGTAAAGATGCACCGAATGGTCTCCGTCGTATCGTCTCTGAGCAGCGCGATGCACTTGCTCGTGCTCTCAAGGCTCAGGCAAAAGACGCTTAATTCTAAAAAGAGAGAAGCCCCAGTCGATATGACTGGGGCTTCTCTCGTAAAAGCGTCTTTATGCAATCATGGTAAGAAATGTTGAGTCATCGTTATCGTCATCAATCTTGTTGACGACATCCTTCTTCTCGCGCTTTGGCGCTGTAGCAAACCAGGCGATAACGCTGATGACCGTGAACGTAGCGATAGGTGCAGCCACGAAGTAGGTAAATGTCTGAAGTGCTGTCAGGCCTTCGCCTGGCTCTGCTCCGCCCTCCTGGGCGATCATTGGAAGAAGCTGTGCAGCTTGAGATAACGACGTAATCATGGGGTTAAGTCTATCCTTACGGACTATGAGCGAACGTACACAGTCCATTATTGATTGGTTTAGCGGTGCACCCCTTAGAGTGATCTCGGTATTCCTGATCGCCCTGATTAGCCACTCTGTGGGTAAGCGAGCAATCGACCGGGCGGTCGCCAAATTGGCAGCTGCGGATATCAAGCCAGGACCTGGCGTCGTTGCCCGTCAGGCTGAACGCGCCCGCACTATCGGAACAGTTCTTACCTCAACCTTCACCGCATTTGTGTGGGTCATCGCAGTAGGGATGATTCTCGGTGAGTTCGGCTTCGACCTTGGCCCTGTCATTGCCTCTGCCGGAATCATCGGTGTTGCTATCGGTCTCGGTGCGCAGACGCTAGTCAAGGATGTTCTATCTGGAATCTTTATGTTGGTCGAAGATCAATATGGCGTTGGCGATTTAGTTAAGGTAGGCGATGTTGAAGGCGCAGTCGAGAAAGTCGGGCTTCGCGTTACAACAGTCAGAGATTCAAATGGAACGCTCTGGTACCTACGTAATGGCGAAATTCTCGTTGTTGGAAATAAATCAAAGAAGTAACGAAGGTTTAATCTTCAAAACTATTAAGTAGGTGCTCAGCTGCGCCTTCGAGGTATCGCCAGAGCTTCTCTCTGTCTTGATCTTCCATATCCATGCCATCTACTGCCTCGCGCATACAAGTCAGCCAGGCATCGCGGGCTGCTGGACCGATATGAAAGCCTGCATGGCGCATTCGCAAACGTGGATGGCCGCGCTCCTCTGAATAAGTCGTGGGTCCTCCCCAATATTGCTCTAAGAACATTTGGAGTCGGCGAGCTGCACCTGCCATATCGCGCTCTGGATACATCGGGCGCAAGATCTCATTTGTGGCAACTCGTGCATAGAACTGAGAGACGAGATCTGCGAAGAATGGTTCTCCTCCGAAGAGTTCGTAATAGTTGGTTGTATCGCGTTCAGCCATTTATACCCTCAACTCACTCGCACTTTTGCCTTGAGCAATTCGCAAGACTGCTATCGCAGAGACCAAACACATCGCAGCCGAGATATAAAAGGCAGCTGCATAATCACCTAATTGCACGCGTAAAACAGCAGCGCCAATAGCTGCAACAGATGCGCCTATTTGATGGGCAACAAAGACCCAACCATAGACAATCGTTCCGCGCCCTGGGCCAAGGACTATTCGAGAGAGAACTAATGTGGGAGGAACAGTTGCAACCCAATCGAGACCATAGAAGATGACAAAGACGAGGGTTGATGGGTGGACTGTTGAGAAGAGAATTGATGGAAGCAAGAAGAGCGAGAGACCACGTAGTCCGTAGTAGAAGAAGAGCAGCTTTCTTGGATCGTATTTATCGGTGAGATAGCCAGAGAAGAGAGTTCCAATCACATCAAAGACGCCCACTAAGGCTAGAAGAGATGCTGCAACCGGCGCTGCCATTCCATGATCATGAGCGGCAGGGATGAAGTGTGTGCCGATAAGTCCATTGGTAGAGAGTCCGCAGACAAAGAAGGTAAAGAAGAGAATTTGAAAGTCGCGGTTTGATTTCGCCTTCTGAATTGTGTCAATTGCTAAACGAAAAGCTGAAAGTTCGCTCTTTGGAAGCGACTGCCAATCTGCAGGGGCGCCATACGGGGTTGTTCCAACTGACTCTGGACTCTCTTTGAAAAAGAAGTAGATCAGGGGCACCACTGCAAGAGATGCAATTGCTATGGTGATCGAAACAGATTTCCATCCATAACTGACGGCAAAGTGAGAGAGCAACGGCAAGAAGATCAGTTGACCGGTTGCACTTGCTGCAGTCAGCGCGCCAACAACCAAGCCCTTATGTTTAACAAACCATCTATTGGCAACAGTTGCGGCGAAGACCAGCGCCATCGATCCGGTGCCGATACCAACGCATACGCCCCAGAGCAGCCAGAGATGCCATGGTTGTGTCATCAAGATTGTTGATGCTGCACTGAGAGCCACAAAGGTGAGCGCGGTCATGATGACCTTGCGCACGGTAAATCGCTCCATTAAGGCAGCGGCAAAGGGTGCAATCAGGCCATAGAGAAGAACATTGATGGCAATTGCAAGAGAGACCTGAGAGCGGGTCCAACCGAAGGCTTCCTCCAGAGGAACAATCGTCACTGAAGGGGCGGATCTAAATCCTGCTGTAGCCATCAAGGTGAAGAAGGTGACAACGAGCGCAGTCCAGGCTGGATGTAACTTCTTCATCGCATATGCCTTACTTAATCGCGAGTGTACTTAGCGAGAAAGACCTTCTCTGCATCAGTCAATGGTCGTGACTTCTTTGTCTCCATCGAAACTGCGACCTGCACGCTCTTGACCTTGGCATGGATTACGCCATCTTTTCCGACGATTTCATAGCCGAGAACAAAAGAGCTGTTGCCAACTGATTCGACCCAAATATTTACATCGTAGAAAAGCCCACCCTCGTAAATTGGAACGAGGTAATCAATTTCATTGCGCGCAACAACCATCTCAAGAAGAGTTGGCTGCTCCCCCTCGGCCTTTACCTCATAGAACGACCACTGGAAGCGAGCCTCTTGAATATAGGTGAGGTACTTTGCATTATTGACATGGCCAAATGCATCAATGTCATCCCAGCGCACAAACTGTTGATTTGTGTAAATCATTAGCGAGTGAGCTTTCGGTAAGTCGCACGGTGTGGTCGTGCCGCATCTGCACCAAGGCGAGAAATCTTGTTCTCCTCGTATGACTCGAAGTTACCTTCAAACCAGAACCACTTTGAATCACCTTCATACGCCAAGAGGTGTGTCGCAACGCGGTCCAAGAACCAACGATCGTGAGAGATCACTACTGCACAACCCGGAAATTCGAGGAGTGCATTTTCAAGTGAACCCAATGTTTCAACATCAAGGTCGTTTGTTGGCTCATCGAGAAGCAAGAGGTTTCCACCCTGCTTCAGGGTGAGTGCGAGATTAAGTCGGTTGCGCTCTCCACCTGAGAGAACACCCGCTGGCTTCTGCTGATCAGGACCCTTGAAACCAAAGGCTGCAACATATGCACGCGATGGCATTTCGACCTGTCCGACCTTAATAAAGTCGAGTCCATCGGATACGACTTCCCATAAAGACTTCTTTGGATCGATTCCGCCACGTGACTGATCTACGTAAGAGATCTTGACCGTCTCACCGATCTTCACACTTCCTGAATCTGCAGGTTCGAGACCGAGGATTGTCTTAAAGAGCGTTGTCTTACCGGCTCCGTTAGGTCCGATAACTCCAACGATTCCGTTACGTGGAAGCGTGAATGAGAGATCATCGATAAGTACGCGATCTCCGAAGCCCTTAACAAGGTTCTCAACTTCAACAACGATATTTCCAAGGCGTGGCCCAGGTGGAATCTGAATCTCTTCAAAGTCCAATTTACGCATCTTGTCTGCCTCGGCAGCCATCTCCTCGTATCGGGCAAGACGCGCCTTTGACTTGGCCTGACGACCCTTTGCATTCTGTCGAACCCAATCAAGTTCTTCAGATAAACGCTTTGCGCGCTTTGCATCTTTCTGGCCTTCAACTTTGAGACGAGCTGCCTTGGTCTCGAGATATGTTGAGTAGTTACCTTCATATGGATAGGCGCGACCGCGGTCGAGCTCGAGAATCCACTGAGCGACATTGTCCAAGAAGTATCTATCGTGAGTAATCGCAACAACGGTGCCTGGATATTTAGCAAGGTGCTGCTCAAGCCATAGAACTGATTCGGCATCAAGGTGGTTAGTTGGCTCATCGAGAAGCAAGAGATCTGGCGCTTCCAAGAGCAACTTGCAGAGAGCAACGCGGCGCTTTTCGCCACCAGAGAGAACCTTTACATCCGCATCACCTGGTGGGCAACGAAGTGCATCCATCGCTTGCTCAAGTTGTGAGTCGAGCTCCCATGCATTGCGGTGATCGAGCTGCTCCTGAAGTTCGCCCATCTCGGCTAAGAGCTTGTCGTAATCGGCATCTGGATTTGCCATCTCTTCTGAGATCTCGTTGAAGCGGCGAACCATCTCCATCGTCTCAGCGACACCTTCTTGAACGTTTTCAAGAACTGTCTTCTCTTCATTGAGTTTTGGCTCCTGCATCAAGATGCCAACTGTGTATCCAGGTGAAAGGTATGCCTCACCGTTGGAAGGTTGCTGGAGTCCGGCCATGATCTGCAAGACGGTCGACTTACCGGCACCGTTAGGGCCTACAACACCAATCTTTGCCCCAGGAAGGAACATCAGGGTTACGTCGTCGAGAATTACCTTCTCACCATGCGCTTTACGCGCCTTCTTCATCGTATAAATGAACTCAGCCATAGTGGTAAACCTTACTGGGTACAATTGCGCCGTACGAAACACACCATCGTTTTATCGGTGTGAGATGCGCCTGTAGCTCAGTCGGATAGAGCACCCGCCTTCTAAGCGGGTTGTCGCTGGTTCGATTCCAGCCAGGCGCGCAGATAGTTCTTGCAGTAAAGCAAAACCGGCTGGCTCCCATCAGGGAACCAGCCGGTTTTTCTCTAGTGCTTACTCTTGGAGGAGTTTTACTAATTAACCGATCTTTGCAACCTGTGCAAGCGCCTTCTTAAGGAAGTCGCCATCGATCACTGAGAAGCCGAGGGCATCTCCTGCATCACGCGCACACTTTGGAGAGAGGATGAACTGAGCGAATTCCTTCACTGCAGCAGCGGTTGCCTTATCTGAGTACTTTGTGTCAGCTAAGAGGTAGGAAACGATACCGAGTGGGTATGCACCCTTTTCTGTTGTCTTGAAGTCATAGGTGAGGTATCCATTTGAATCTTGTGATGCCTGAGCAAGGAATGCGCTGACGCCAGTTGAATCCGGAGCAACTGATGCACCTGCTGCGTTGATTACGTTAGCAATCTTCAACTTGTTTGCCTTCGCATAGTTCACTTCTGCGTAGGTGATTGAGTAAGGAGTCTTACCTGCCTGCTGCGCAACACCTGATGAAGATGATGCACCGACGATGCGACCAAGGTTTGCAATGTCGTTGATGTTGCCAGGGAATGAATCCTTGAATGTGCCGCTCTTAGCCTTTGTCCATACTGATGGAGCAGACTTGTTGAGGTAGTTTGTGAAGTTCTCAGATGTTCCTGAGTTATCTGAACGGTAGACAACCTGGATCTTCTTTGCAGGCAAGATGACCTTGCTTGTTACCTTCTGTGTGCGAAGGACAATTGGATCACCCTTTGCATCCTTCTTTAGTGATCCATCTGCATTCTTTGTGTAGATAATCTTTGTTGTTGTGCGGTTGTTATCTGCAACGATTGCTG
>JACCEC011783282.1_pt1 | contig 11233 bp, 7 predicted proteins | sample 7450121 | NCBI WGS metagenome assembly JACCEC01 (sample SAMN15323455, study PRJNA562643) | freshwater metagenome | isolation source: river surface water | place: USA:Blue River Watershed | collected 2017-08-18 | reverse complement strand
GAAAAATAGGGGGTTATCCCGGATAATTGATATTTTATTTGCGCTTTGTGCAACGTTTTTATTGCGTCTGTTATTTCGTTGGTTATAAAAGTTAATTCTGCCAGGTAATCCGCGCGTTCTCTATTTATAAAAGTTATTGTAGGGTCCTTGTATTGCGTCAAGTCCAAATTAAGTTTCATTACATTTTCCAATGAACGGAGCACTGTCATAAAGGCAGTTTCGATTCCGTCAAACGTAAGTTCGCGATTTTCCAGTCCATTGCGATGTACAGTTATGGCGAGGTCTTTCATTTCATCAACTATATTTTCAATGTTTGATGCCAATTTGTTTAATTCGTTGAAATATCTTTGCATATACGTAATGTATCCGAATGTCATTTTTCTAATGTCTTCCCGAGCAGATTTACCCAGCTTTTCCACCATCATCAGATTCAGGTCAGAATGTTCCTCAAATTTTTCACTGAACATTACATTTAATCCCAGAACCTCAAAAACGTGCCTGATAGCGTCCATGTTTTGCGGACGAACTATCGTTAAATAGTTTCCTTTGTTATTTTGTTTTGAAATAATTTTAACTCTCGGAAAATTGTTGCATACTTGTTCAAATAATCGTGTTGCTTCACTTTGGCGAGTAATCACTTCCACTCCGGTTTGGTTGTTGTGGACATTGGTTTTATCGTTTTTGAACCAATCAAAATACTTAAAATACAAATTGTATACTTCTGGAGTGTTTTCCTTTTTTAATTGTTGAAGAAATTCCGATATTTTGGCAGGGTTATATTCAAACGTTTGGAGCAATCCGAGGGAAGAAAGAAGGAAGATTTTGTCATTACACAACGATTGTTGATCGTTATAACTTTTCGTGAGCTGGCGGTTAAGATAATTCACCAAATCTTCCACCGCTCTCGGGGAAACATATTGTTCATTGCTGGTCAATTTTTGGTATGTGGACAATTGTGAAGTGTCTGGAAACAAATGGGTATATACTTCGGTGTCCCGTGATTTGGGTTCCTTAATGTAATCGATCATTGCAGGAAACGACTGTTTATATTTTGAAGGAACGGCCGTTTCCAGTCGGCTTGATGTTAACATACTTTCGCTGAAATGCGAGGGGACAACGACGTTCGGGTCCGTGTTCGCTGAACGTGAACTACTGGTCTTGGCCACATCTGTCGGGTTGGTGCCATCGGACACGGCGACCAGCATAAAAAAGGCAGTTAGGAAAAACACCAATCGTTCCAAAGACGTTCTGCTTCCCCCCCGTTGTCCTTCCCTTTCATCTATTATTTCTGCCTCTTCGGAAAAAACAATCTTCAATTCATTCTTGATGTCCGCAAGAATTGCCAAAAGAGCATCTGTAATTACCCATTCCTGCATAAAAAAATACAGCGTTTTTGTTCGCATTATGTTCAACAATTCTTCGAAGTTTTCTCTGTCTTTCTCGTCAAAGCTGTCCAGGGCGCCTTCGGGAAGCGGCTCAAACCCGTGAATTATCAACAACGATAGATGTTGTTTCAGTCGCAAAAATTTTATCTGCAGAAAAACTTCCACGAAATCAACCACGGAAAAGACGAGCTGTTTTTTGGCATGTTTTATATCCGTCGGTTCCCCGCCCACCGACCTCTTCCGGCGCTGGGTTTTGCGCACCCACTTGCGCGGAAGCGCCCTCTGTTTTCTCGACGCCCGTTTGGCACGGCGACTGCTGCTGCTGCTGCTGCGTTGCTTCGGCGGCATTTTCCAGTGTAGGTTTATCCAGAACGAACGTGCTATATATACATTCTCCATACTTTTTTCTTGTCGTTTGCCTCACCAAAACTCCCCCTCGCGGTAGTTTGCCCGGTGCGACTGCCGGTGGAATTCCCCCTGCCCCGCGTGCTCGTACTGTCCCTTGCCGTCCTCCACCGCCAACATCGGGTACCGCAGCGCCCGCTGCGTCGTTTTCTTGCTCAGCGTCCAATCCGGGTTGCAACACACCATCGTCGTCGGGTTCCGGTACGCACGCGCAGCGTATGTCGCATCGTACGTGTCCAGCAATTCCTTCGCGTATTTCCGCGACAACATAAACAGGTGGATGCCCCACTGGTTGTCCGGGTACCGGTGGTAGCGGTACGGCGCCGTCGTCCCGTCGTACACCAACGGGTACCCCGCGTGCCACCACTCGATCGGATGCGTCGTCATGTACCCCAACAACAAAATGTCCAAACACATCGCGTTGAACTCCCCCAGGATAATCGGCAATTCCCTTCCTAAATTCTTGTGGATATGGACGTCGTCCTCGCAGAACAACCCGTACGGCTTGCCCGTCGCGTAAAACGCGGCGATGTTATCGAGGTGGCCGTAAAACACCGACGCCAACCGTTTCGCCGCCAGGTCGTCTCCCCCAAAAGCCAGCCGCGGATCGTCCATCTGCACACCTGTGTGTACATTTAACCGCAATCCGATGCGTTCGAACCGCTCCGTCATTTCCTGCGCCCGCTGCGGACTGTTGTAGGACACCACGTAGGCTTCGCACAAATCTTGGATGTTCATCGTGCCGCGTTCCATGTGCTTTCTCGTCGTATACTATAGTTGTTTCCGATCTTTGCGTTTTCGTTGTTTTTACCCGGATGTTTTGTCAATACCGCGACGTCTTCGGGAAACCGCGGGAGGGCGCGCACGCCTACCGGTTGTTTGATTTTGCAGTAGTCGACGTGCTGCTGACCGTCGTGGTGGGCTACGTCCTTTCCCGTACGTTGGGAAAACAACCCCTTCTCGTTATCGGTGCACTCTTTGTAACCGGCATTGCACTGCACCGCCTGTTTTGTGTGCGGACCACGCTCGATCGGCTGCTGTTTTCTTGAACTCTACGTTGTGGTAATTTGTGTGGTGGTTTGTATAATTTCGTTTTAGGATGCATTGTTTTGGGAGTAAACACTGTATCCGGCACTCCAGAAGACGCAATTGGATAAAATAATTGGAAAATTTACCCTCTCCATTTTCAAATTATTTTTTGGTGAAAAGATAGGTCTTCACCGTACGCTCCGCATCGTGTGTCCCCCATGGCTCTGGGGGTGCCAACCATTTTTTTTAATTCGTGCCAGCGGAAGACACCCACACACCATGTCTGCTTCCAATCCCGCCGATCCGTCAGCCAAGCGGAAATACCGCATGCTTTTCAAGAATGGTGAAATGATTGTCAGCGGATACGACTTTCGCAACTCCGACCGTGCGCCCAATTTCAGCTATTCTTTACGTACAGTAGTGCCTGCCCACAAACTGCAGAACCCACTACCAACCACCTTCCGCCATTTGGATATTGCGTTTGAAATATCCCATGAGGAGACACATCCGATAGAAGGTCAACTGGTGTTGATATGTTCGCGTCCTCGCGAGTATAATCAATGTGTTACGTTTGCCTTAAAAATCCGGAGATGGTTTCCATTGGCGATAACCAAAATCCTAAACCGCATTTACAGAGGAAGTCCAGACGAGAAAGCGTTCTGCGGATCTGTATTAGGAAAAAATGGTTATAGCATTGTAGTTGCAAGTTGTCATTCAAATGTGATCACATTTTTATCTCGGTCTATTCAAGTCCTGCAGTTTCACGCACACACCATCCAGCTCCTCTTTCGACGCAACATGGAACGCAAACGGGCCAATAGAGCGCTGGCGATTGAGTTTTTGCTGGAACAACAAAAACAGATTTCGTATTTGGAAAATGAATATGTGCTTCGGGCCATTTTTACATTTGCCAAGTAATTTTTGTGTTTTAGTAGAACAAACCCGAGCAAGTCTTACCGCCCCCTTCATAATTACAACGTAACTTGAGATAATTCCCTATAATTCAGAAAGTTTACTCCCTACCTGAATCCTCTCTCTTCACTTTCCCTAATGCTAAGTTGAAAATAAATCTACATTGAACCCCACAATTGGGGTTGGTTGTCATTTTTTTATTGTCTGAAATGAAATTACAGAAAGACAGAAGTGATTGTCCTATTTGTCTCACAAACGCAGTCGATTGTGTGACCGAATGCGGTCATGCTTACTGTGTAAAATGCTTGCATCGTATTCAAGCATGTGCAATATGCCGTAAACAGTTGCAGTGGCCTAAAATTTGTAGTGAAATTCGGAACAATAGTTTTATTAAAAGGAAAATAGAAATTTGGTTAAGAGGTTCTATTGTTCCCAAACATATTTACAAACAACGGGTACCACTTTTCCAAAATTTTCAAAATCGTTTGGCAACTTATGCTCTTCATGTTAAAACCCGTTATGGATCCCAAGTGTATAGAGAAATAGAACAAATATTGGATACGTTTTTAACACATGCAAAACAAGGTCTTGGATCTCCTAATTTGCATGAATTAAAAGATGTTCAGGAGTGGTTGGAAGGTTTATACGGAAGCGTGGTGTTTCATGCCGAATGTAGAATTACGCACTACGAACAACGCGAACATTCACAACGTCAGTCCATGAATAGTGTTGTTGTTGGTCGTCGAACCACGAATAGTGCTGGTGAATCCATGAGTAGTGTAGTGGTTGTCCACGTGCCACAAAAACAAAAACAAACTGTTCGTGTGCATTATGGTTCGCAAGGCGTTCATGTGAATTACGAGTCTCAAGGAACAAGCACTCCCGCTTCCGTAACCATCACTCATCAACAGAACACAGTTGTGAATAATTCTTTTGCCGAAAAATAGAGAGGTCATATGGGTTTTTTTGGACTACGGGGGCACACCCTTGGCGCTGGTCATGGCCACACATACTTATCTATGCCAGTGGAAGACACTCCACACACCATGTCTGCTGCCACTCCGTCTACCAAGAAGCGGAAATACCGCATGCTTTTCAAAAATGGTGAAATAATTGTCAGTGGATACCTGGTGCGCTGCCCAAAAATCACCATTCATTCTTGCGTTTATGATGACGCGGAGAAAGCTCGGAAGGTGAAGGTGATAAGTTCGCCTACCCGCAATTATGGTTATTGCAGTTATGGTGATTTGTGTTTGCAAAGAAGAGGATTCCAGGTGGCATTGCACAGAATTTATATGCGTCTCAATCAAGAAGTGCAGGACGAACCGGTTGAGTCGCAAAGTCCAATTTGGGGTCGGTCATGTCAAGTGCTGCACTTTTATGCGCACACCATCCAGCTCCTTTTTCGCAGGAACGTGGAACGCAAATGCACCCAGCGAGCGTTGGCGATTGAGTATTTGCTGGAACAACAAAAACAGATTTCGTATTTGCAGAATGAATATGTGCTTCGGAATATTTTTACATTTGCCAAGTAATTTTCTGTTTTGTCTTCAATGAAACCTGTTTTTTTTAAACACACACACATGCACTTGCATACACTTCATTTGGTTACAGACGATGATTCTGGTACAAGTTTGTAGCCTCTCGTTGTTTTTTTGCGAATGACGGATTCGGAAGATTGCTGTGCAGGATGGTGCATCTTCTGGTGGCAGGATTCGCACAACGCTGCCAAATTCGCCGCGTGGTTCTTGTGAATCGCCGTGCCCTCGATGAAACCGTCCGCGCCCGCTTTCCGTTGCTCGATCAAGTGATGCGTTTCCGTGGCCATTTCGGTTTTGCATACTTCGCAGAAACTCCGGACTTTCTGGGCGTTGTACCGCGACACTGACGCGGCCAATTCGCCTTGCATTTCGGGGAAGTAGTGGTTGCGGATTTGGTACGCCGTTTCGATGAAGTCCGCCGGCAAATGCAGCGATTTGGCCACTTCCAGACCGTAGAGCCGGTTGCCCGCTCCGTCTCGCAAGAGGCGGTCGTACACCAAGCAGTCGGCTTCGCGGTCGTAGCGCACCGCCATGTGCTTCACGGCAACGCGCGACGTGAGCCGCTGCATTTCCTCAAACTTCAGGATTTCGTGGAAGTGCGTAGCGAACAAAAACGACGCGCGTTTTTCGTGCAAACTCATCAGACCCGACATGAATATGCTGAGCGCGGACTCCGTCTCCGTGCCCGAACACAACTCGTCGCCCAACACCAGGCTGTGGGCGTCGGCGGCGTTCAAAATCACCCGGAGTTCGCTCATCTCCACGGCGAACATCGAGAGGCCTTTGAACAAGTTGTCGTTGCCCAAGATCCGCGTGAAAATGGCACGGTAGGGGGAAAACACGAACTCTGCGCACGGAACGTACATGCCGGTTTGCGCCAACACGACGGCGATGCCGACCGCACGAATCAGCGACGTTTTCCCCACCGCGTTGGTGCCGTACAACAAAATGCCCGAGGGGAGCTTCAGGGACGCGTCGCCCGCTATCTCGACGTCGTTCGGCACGAAGAGCTCGTTCGTTTGCAGGTGTTCGATGAGGCAGTGGCGCAACTGCTTCGCGCGGACGAAGGCACTGGCGCCCCGTTCCTCGATGCGCGGGCGGCAGTAGCGGTAGGTGTGGGCCACGTAGGCCTTCGACTGCAACACGTCGATCCGCGCCACCCACGCCGCCAACCGTTCCAGGGTCGCGTAGAGCTCCGTTTCCATGCGGTCCAAGAAGTGGGCGTAGGCCTGGGCGATGCGCTGGTTCAAGGTGTCGCGGAGCGTCAGGCGCTCGCGGACGATGCGGTCCAACAGCGGGAACTCGATGTTGTCGTTCGATGAGCTCGCGTTGGTCAACCGCACCGTCGACACGGCGATGGCAATGCGCTGCTGCGTTTGCTCGGGCGCCGCCCCCGGCAGACGGTGCTGCAGGACCAACTGGAACTGCGGATCGCGTTTCGTTTGGTCGGCAAAGTAGGCCTTCAGTGCGTTGCTACGCTTTTTCGTCAACTGCAAAAACGACCCACTCTTTTCCGTGTCGTGCACCTTGACGTAGTCCCCGGTTTTCTTGTTTTCGATGGAACACATGAGGCCGTTGAAGCACTCGCGAATTTCCTGGAACAAAACGTCGTTCTCTTCCTTGCGCGCCAGCAAGGCGTCCAACTCCTCGCTGACCCCGGGTTGCAGGATCATTTTTCCGTCGAAATTCGTCATCGACGTCAGCCCCACACACTGGTCCACCTGCAACTGCGACGCAATGAAATCGAGGACGGAGCGGATCCACTCGGCCACCACCGCGTGGGGGCAGGCCACCGCGTCGTCTTCCATGAAGTAGCGCAGCAGCGCCTCGTCTTCCAACAGGCAGATGTGCATTTGCTGGATGCTCATCGCCGACCGGAAGAGCCGCGCCACCGCATCCGGGTACAGTTTTCGCATAACCAACTGGCGGACAATTTTTTCCAAGTCGACCACCTCCGCGATGAGTTTGCGGAAGGCGCCCACCATGTCGTACTTGCTCAACAACAACGCCGTGGCTGCGTATTCGCGCTGCAGCCAGTCCACATCGAACGTCGGATGCACCATCTGGTTGTAGAACCGCCGTTTGCCTCCTGCGGAACAACACTTGTTCAGGAAGGACGCCACCGAACGCAGTTGGCCCGCAGCGGCCCCGCCCACCGACGCCCCGGCGTCGTCCAGTATGTTCAACTGCCGCAACGTGTGGTTCGCCAACGTCACCGCCGTTCCCTGGTTGTCGAACCGCGGCAACGTGATTTTACGGACCAAGTTGGGGCTGCGTTCTTGCACGAAATGCAACAAGTACACATACGACTGCGTGGCCACCACGTACCTCTGGAATTCCGCGCAGAGATCGTAGGTGTCTTCCTGGAAAAACGACGCCAGCATGCGCCGGATGTACTGCGGTTTGCTGCTGTTGGCGATGGCCAGGGGGACCTTGCCGGCGGAGGCGGCGGTCGACGGCAACGTGTGCACCACGCGCGATTGCACCCCACTGTACTGCAGGATGCGTTGGTTGGTGGACTCGTCGAACGGCGACACCAGGATGGTCTCCGAGGGACTGTGGGTAGAGATGAACTTTTCCAGGGGATCGAAGGCCGCGGGCACCATGTCGAAGACCGTTTCAAATTCGAACAGGGTCGACGCACCGGTAAAGATGTTGACGACGGAGGCGCCCACCACGACGTGCGGCTTGTTGGTGGCGCCGGCGACGACCGTTTTGGTGGTCTTTTTCAGCAGCGGCGTATATGTCTCCAGCCAAATCGAGACCACATTGTTTGTCATTTTCGGCGACACGTCGGCGTCCATCGGCATGAAGGTGCCGGGGGAATAGGTACCCGCATGCTCACGCGTGAACTCGCCGCCCCCTTCGAGTTCCTTTTGTGCGTAGACCACCACCGTGAAGTCCGCATCCACAATCAGCTGGATGTACTTGTCGAGGTTGTAGTCGCGGAAGCCCGCCATCACGATCATGTCTGCGCCGTGCATGTATTTTTTTTCTGCAATCGAGAGGCCGCCGCAAATGTGGCTCACGTCTTCGATGCGTGTGCGGGTGATGAGCCCCTGCGGCGTTTTCGTCGCGTAGATTTCAAAGAACGCCCCCACTTGCAGCAGGAGCACCGTGTTGGGACCGCACTTATCCACATAGAGAGAGGAGAGTCGAAAGTATTCGGCGTAAATGCCTCGGCTGGGGTCAAATACCGTGGGATCCTCGGAAGTGGCCATTCGTTTTTTGTCGGTGTGGGTTGGTGCTGTGGATTTTTTTGGCAGACTTGTATATATTTATGGACGCCATCGGTCCGTCTACCTGCAGAATCCTCATTTACTGTTGGCAGAGTTGGTGACTTTCTGTGCCAACTGTGGACATTCATTCACTGCTTTTTTTTCTCTGTCTGTTTGGTAAATTCCGTGCGATCCATATGGCGTCTGCGGCAGCAACCGGCGCACCGGGTTTCGCTGACGCACGCCGCCCAATCAGCGGCAAGGACGACAGCCAGAGCAAGTACCACAGCGGTGGGTACGGTCAATTTTGCGATGTGGAGTTAGTGGAGAGCCACCCCTTCGAGTACTTTGTGGTTCCCTTGGCCACCCATTACGAAGTGCGACGAAAACCGACGCAGACCTCGCTGTCAGCCGGATCTTCGTCGTCGCCATGTGGTGGCGATGAACGGACCACGTATGGTCACGCTGCTGCTGCTGCGGCGGCGGTGCGCCTCGTGATGTTTTACGAGGAAGAGCCGTCCAACGAATCGTGCTCGTTGCGCTGGGCCGATTGGGCGGTGGCAGCTTGCTTGGTCGTGGCGGCTTGCGTATGTATATGGGCCCTTTTTCCATTGTAGATGGGCTCGGATGTGTGTTTGTTTGTGTGGTATAGTGTCGTGTCGTTTTACATGCAGTAGATAATCAAAAATTATGTGGAATTTTAAATATGGAAAGAAAGTATACCGGTTGTTTGCCTATACACACACTTTGCACACCGAAATGAAAAATATGATTGCGCATGTGACGGCTGCGGCTACTGCACATACTGCTGCGAAGCCGCCCGCCAACAACGCAACGGGACACGAGGTGCTCGCCCCCCGAACGTTTACGGGCGTCACCTACCGTTTGCCCAACAATTGGTTTCGGCTCGTTCCACTCGCCTTCTTCCAGCAGCGGCCCATAAAATACTTGGAAATCGGGACCTTCCACGGAGCCAACTTGTTGGCGGTGGCAGAAACCTACGCCGCCCACCCCAACAGCGAGTTGCACTGCATCGATCCCTGGACCGACTACGCCGAGTACCCCGAATACCGCGGCCAGCAGACGGACAACTACAGCATCTTCTGCAACAACGTCGCCAACTCGCCGGCGAAGGACCGTATCCGTGTGCACCGGGGCTTTTCCAACGCCGTCGTACCGACACTCGACGACGACTGCTTCGACATTGTGTACATCGACGGCAACCACGAACCCGAATACGTGCTGGAGGACGCCGTGCTCTGCTTCCGCAAACTCAAAGTGGGGGGCGTCATGATTTTCGACGATTACGGCTGGGGAGGACCAGATTTAACCAAAAAAGGCATCGACGGCTTCTTGTCTGGATACCACAAACGCATCAAGGTACTCGGGGGAATGAACATGCAGGTCTTTGTCCGCAAACTGTCGTAACCCGACGACGGACTCCAACAAAAATATATATATCTGCAAAATGTATATATATTTTTCCACTTCTCCATGTTTCGCCGCAAGACCTTTCGCGACAACCGCGGTCGCCGCCGCCACTCCGTTCGCAGTGCCACCACACACCGCAAACGCCGAACCAAGTTCTCCCCATGGAAACAAACCCGGCGGTTTCGCCGCCGCCGTCACCCCCCTTCCCGCGCCTCGATGCATCGGTCGCTGTCGGCAGCCCGCCAACGCACCGAACCGCCGTCCCCACGGAGAGTGCCGGGCGAGTCGCGGTACATCACGTATTTGTTGCAGAACGTGCCGATGCTCTGGCGACGACGTGGACGATCATCCTCCTCCTCGCAAACGGGCGGTGGCAACTTTGTGGACGATCAATGCTTCTACGAGGAGCCACTGGAACACACCGATTTTCCCGCCGAGCTCCCTCTCAGCGCCAACGGATTACGGTCACACAATGACATCAAGGGCGTGATTGCTTCCATCTTCAATCCCATTCAAAAAAATCAATTGAATTTTGACATCGACAGCGGCAGAGCCGAGAGCGGAACCGACAACCGGGTGTTTGTGAAACCTTGTAAAATTGTTCCCGATGGCGACAATGGAAAAACGTTTGCCGTGCGCATCGCCAAAGAGGCCGTTATCTTTCCGTTGACAGAGAAAGACAAAATACCCTTTTTGGAAGAATTGAGAGTAGGCACCTTCTTGGCGCACTACGATTTTGCACCACAAATATACGCCGCGGGAACAATCCAGGGTCAAATGGCCGATCCCGACGCACCTGAGGGATCGAACGCCATGGTCGCTGGCGTGCGGTTCTACCAAGTCATTGAAACGGTCGTTCCCGTGAGAACGGCATTCCATAACGTTCGGTTCAGCGAACGTGAAACTCGGCCAGTGTCGCCTTTTTACCTGGAAACAATGAACAAGGCGTTTGACCTGTACGAAGAGGTCGCCGCCGAAATGGATTTTCTCCCTCTCGATATCAAAATCGACAACTTGGGGTTCATTGGGGACAGACTGGTTATGTTCGACGCAGACCCCACGTGGATGATATTTAAGGAACAGTTTGATAGCGCGATGGAAAAGTCCATAGTGAGGTTCCGCGTCCGAACGGGCGCGGACCCGAAAGAAGATCTGATCATTAATGCGAAACCGCGCTTTTTGCAATATTTGTTTGCGGCTATCACTCTTATGATGGCGAATTGGGAGAATAGCAACACGGAGTACTTACTCCGAAGAGAGGGGGTGGAGATTTTGCTGCGCGAAAAAATAGCCGCATTTACAAATCAGCTGT
>JACCEC010700113.1_pt1 | contig 11233 bp, 10 predicted proteins | sample 7450121 | NCBI WGS metagenome assembly JACCEC01 (sample SAMN15323455, study PRJNA562643) | freshwater metagenome | isolation source: river surface water | place: USA:Blue River Watershed | collected 2017-08-18 | reverse complement strand
GCCCAGGCCAGCGTTGCATTCAAGCCATTGCCTTCGCCCATCAGCGCCAAAGCCAGCGCAACGGCATAGAAAACCGTCGGTGCTTCGTGCAGGTGATTATAATTCTGGGCCTTCCACTGGGCTTTGGCCGGCAGCAGCTCATCCAGCGATTTGCCGCCTTGTTTAACCAGTTCATCCGGATCGACCTTGGCGGCATTCATCGCCGGAATGCGGGTGATGTACATCCACACCCACATCACCATTGTCCAAAGCGCCAATATGGCGACCGGTTTCAGTATTTCAGCAGTCATATCCATTATCCCCTCCGTGATGATGCGTGCCTTACAGGGCGAGTGTGACCTGCACCGCGTTGACCGCCAGCACCGTGAGGCACAGCGACGACAGCAGGAACAGGGTGAACCGCACTGGGATGGTGTTAATCAGCGCTTGCCATAGGCTGTGGGCGATGCGCAGGCCCGTATAGGCCCATGCCAGCTGCACGTTCAGGCCTTCGCCAGCACCCGCCAGCGCAAGAATGACGATCGTTGCGTAAAACAACGTCGGCTGTTCCATCAGATGCGAATAATTGTGCGACTTCCAGTTGACCGACGGCGGTAGCACGCCTTCCAGATCCTGCCCGCGGCCACCGGGCGGCGCAGCTTTCAGATCAGCGCCACTTTTGGCCATGGCAGGCAGGCGCGTCCCCGCCATCCAGAACATCATGATGACCGACCACAGCACCAGCACAGCGCCGGGTGCCAGAATTTGCGAACCCATAATCCCCTCCACTTTTGCACTCTTGTTATGCGCAGCGAGGCTGCCCGTCTTGATTCGCCGGGTCAAGCAAAAGCCGGAGGAGGGATTTTGGCAGCGGGCGGGTGTCCCGCGCAGGCAAAGAAAAAGCCCCGGCCAAAGACCGGGGCTTTTATGAACCGCTTAGGTCGTCCGATCAGGCGAACAATTTCGCCCAGGCGCGCTTTTCCCGGGTCTTCCAAAGCCCGCGATGATAGGCATCCGAGGCCAGCAGCGGCATGACAGAGCCCGCCTCTGCAAAGACCATTTGTTCAATCGCCGTTGAAACCTTGCCCCAGCTTGCGGCTTCTTGCAGCGTTGAGGAGGAACAGGCGCCGTCACGCACGTCTGCAACGGTGATCTGCACCGCATATTTGTGCACGGCCACGTCATGATGGCCCAGAATTTCGGCACAGACGACGGTGTCCTGAATGAAGTTTTTGGGCACGCCGCCGCCAATCATCAGCAAACCGGACTCCCCAGCCTTCACCTTGATGTCGGTCAGCTCGCGGAAGTCCGCAACAGCATCGATCATCAGATAGGGCTTGCCCTCTTTCATCTGGTCGACCTGATGCTTGACGAGGCCAAAGCCAGCCGAGCTGTCGACAAAGGCCGGGCAGAAGATCGGCACATCATGCTCATAAGCCAGTTTGACGAGGCTGTTTTCTTTCTTGCCATGTTCCGACAGATATTTGCCCATTTCACGAATGAAGGCGCGGCTGGAATAGGCCTTGGGCTCCAGCGCATTGGCGATCTTGTTGATCGTGAAATCGCAGTCTTGCAGCTGCTCTTCATCAATATAGGTGTCGTAAATCCGGTCGATATAAAGCGACCGCAGCGTATCATCGTCGGGGATTTCGTTGGCTTGATAATGTTTGTGACCCAGGCCTTCAAAGAAATCCATGTCAACAATCGTGGCGCCCGTTGCGACAACCGCATCGACCATGTTGTTCCGCACCAGCTCTGCATAAAGGTCCATGCAGCCGCCGGCAGAGGTTGAACCTGCGATCACCAGGAAGATGGTGCAATCCTTGTCACCCAGCATCTGGTTGTAGATGCCCGTGGCGCGTGCCAGATCGCGGCTGGTAAAGCTCATCTTGCCCATTTGATCGATGATCGGGCGGGCATCAAAGCTTGTGATATCGATATGTTCAACAGTGGTCGAAAGCAGTTCGGCCTTGCGTTGGGCGTTGATCTGGTCGGTCATGACAGAAACTCCATTTCGATCCCCTTCCGCAGGGAAGGAGGGTGGGGAGGGTTAGGGCAATGATGGGGTGGCGTTACAGCTTTACGACATGGGCCGAAAGCCGCTTATCCGTCTCTTCCTGATAGAGCGAGGCCATGGGTTCATCGGCGACCTCATAAGTGGCGCCGTTGGTGAAGCCGTTAAAGCCGGTCCGCATCGCGCAGCCATAGGCGCCCAGCATCCCGATTTCGATGTAATCGCCGGCCTGCACGTCCGCTGGCAGCAGGAACGGCCCGGCCATGTGATCCATGTCGTCGCAGGTGGGGCCGTAAAAGCTGAATGGCAGGTCACGCGCGTCTGAGCTGGTCTCCCGCAGCAAGGCGACCGGGAAGCGCCACCCGACATGGGCCGCATCGAACAGCGCGCCATAGGCGCCGTCGTTGATGTACAGCTCATCGCCACGCCGCTTTTCCACGCGCACGATCAGCGAGGAATATTCGGCGCACAAGGCCCGGCCCGGTTCGCACCAGAGTTCGGACGAATAGCTGACGGGCAGGTCCTCATAGGCGCGCTGGATGGCGTCGAAATAAGCGGTCAGGGCCGGCGGTTCCATGCCCGGATAGATGCTGGGGAAACCACCGCCGACATCGACGACATCAACAGTGACGCCCGAGCCGACAATCGCAGCGCGGACGCGCTCCATTGCTTCCACATAGGCCGATGGGGCCATTGCCTGGCTGCCAACGTGAAAACAAATGCCCAGCGCATCGGCAACCTGGCGCGTGTCGATCAAAAGCTGCTTCATATCCGCAGGATCGGCGCCAAATTTCGACGCGAGGCTCAATTTCGAATGATCGGATGACACGCGAATGCGCACGCACAGCGTCAGGTCTGTTGCCCCCTTCGTTGCACGGACGATCTTGTCCAGCTCTTCGCTGGAATCGAGCGAAAAGATGCGCACGCCATGGTCGAAATAGGCTTCGCTGATCGCCTCTTCGGCCTTTACCGGATGCATGAAGCACAAGGTCGCTTCGGGCGCATTGGCGCGCACCAGCCGCACCTCGGCCAGCGAAGCCACGTCAAAATGCGTGATCCCGCTGTCCCACAGCAAGCTGATCAGCTCGGGCGAGGGATTGGCTTTGACCGCATAAAGCGACTTGCCCGGAAACTTCTCGGCAAAGAAGCGGGCGGCACGCTGAGCGGCATGCGGACGGGTGAGCGTGACCGGCTGAACCGGTCGGAGGGCAGACGCTAGCCCCAGCGCACTATGGTGCTTAGACAATTCAAGGGACCTCCAAAAGGTAGTTCAAGATCAACAAAGGCTGCCTTGCGGTTATTGGAAGTCCCCATGGGGCAGCGGAGCGCGCATATATGAAGTGCGTGCCCCCATGTAAAGCATTAGAAGGACCAAAAAATTGCAGGGCGAAATGGCCATGGAAAAGGGCAGAAAACCGACACTTTCAGGGGTGGAATCCGCCTATCAAAAATTGCGCGCCCTTGTGCCGCCAACCCCGCTGATGCGCCTGCCGCTGGGCGACTCGGTTGTGTGGTGCAAATGTGAGTCGGAACAGCCGATGCGCGCGTTCAAGCTGCGGGGCGCCTGGCATCGCCTGTCAGACCTGCCGCCGGCTGCCCGACAGGCGGGTGTCGTTGCCTTTTCCAGCGGCAATCACGCTCAGGGCGTCGCTTGGGCGGCCCAGCGTCTGGCGATGCCAGCGCTGATCGTCATGCCGCGGGATACACCGCGCGTAAAACTCGACGGGACAAGGGCGTTGGGCGCAGAAATTGTGCTGTACGACCGCATGACCGAAAACCGCGAAGAGATCGCGGCCCGCATCGCGGCAGAGCGCGGGGCGACGCTTGTGCCCAGCTTTGATGATCCCTGGGTCATTGAGGGACAGGGCAGTGCCGGGCTGGAGGCGCGGGACCAGATGGCGGCGCTGGGCGAAGCTGCGCCGGACCTTGTGATCATGCCGTGCGGCGGCGGTGGACTGGCGGCCGGTCTGGCGCTGGCTTTGCCAGAGGCGCGGATCATCGTCGCAGAGCCAGAGGGCTGGGATGATATGGGGCTGTCCCTGCGGCAAGGTGAGATCATTCCCGTTGGTCCCAATCCCCCGCCGACCACCTGTGATGCCATCCAGACGCTGCGCGTTGCGCCTTTGACCTTTGATGTGCTGCACGCCCGTCAGGCGCAGGGCGTTGCCGTCAGCGAGGCGGACATCTTTGCCGCGATGCGCCATGCGAGAGAGGCGCTGGGTGTCACGGTTGAACCGGGCGGGGCCGTGGCCTTGGCCGCATTGCTGGCCGGTCAGGTTGCGCCGGGTGCGCGGACGTTGGTCGTATTGTCGGGGGGCAATGTCGATCCGGACCTGTTCGATCGCGTCATGGCAGGCTAAGGGGCGGGGATGACTGACGCCATTTTATCCGTTGCCGTCATTGCGGCGGCTGCCCTGATCTGGGGTGGCATTCGGCTGATCCGCGCCGCGCAGGAACGGCGCAAGGGCACGCTGATGATCATTGCCGCGCTGGTGCTGATGGCCAATGTCCTGATCATCGCCTGGCCGGCCTGACGCGGCAGGCCAGCCGCGATCTGCAACCGGCTTAGGCCGCCGTGCCGCCGATCGTCAGGCCTTCGACCAGCAGGCTGGGCTGGCCAACGCCTGCCGGCACGCTTTGGCCGCCCTTGCCACAAATGCCGACGCCTTCATCAAGCGCCATGTCGTTGCCAATGCCCGTGACCTTGGTCAGTACTGTCGGTCCATCACCGATCAGCGTTGCCCCTTTGACCGGGGCCCCGATCTTACCATTTTTGACGAGATAGGCCTCGGTACAGCTGAACACGAACTTGCCGGACACGATATCCACCTGACCACCGCCAAAACTTTTGGCGAAAATACCGTTCTTGACGCGCGACAGCAGCTCTTCGGGATCGTCCTGGCCGTCCTTCATATAGGTGTTCGTCATCCGCGGCATGGGGGCATGGGCGTAGGATTCGCGCCGGCCATTGCCTGTGGGCTCCACCCCCATCAGGCGCGCGTTCAACCGATCCTGCATATAGCCTTTCAGGATACCGTCTTCGATCAGGACCGTCTCCTGGGTCGGCGTGCCTTCATCATCGATCGACAGCGACCCGCGTCGCGCCTCGATGGCGCCATTGTCCACAACGGTAACGCCGGGGGCGGCGACCCGTTCGCCAATGCGCCCGGAAAAAACGCTTGTGCCCTTGCGGTTGAAATCGCCCTCCAGCCCATGGCCAACGGCTTCGTGCAGCAGCACGCCGGGCCAGCCAGGGCCAACCAAAACCGTCATCTCGCCCGCGGGTGCATCGATGCTCGACAGATTGACGATCGCCTGGCGCAAGGCTTCATCAATCGCGCGGTTCCAGGTCGCCGGATCAAAAAGATGATCGTAAAGATAGCGCCCACCCAAGCCAAAAAAGCCGCTTTCCCGGCGGCCATTTTCTTCGGCCACGATGCTGACATTCAAACGCACCAGCGGGCGCACATCATGGGCAACAAAGCCATCGGCACGGACAATTTCGACGACGCTCCAACTGGCCGACAGGCCCACCGTCACCTGCGCGACACGCGGGTCACGGGCGCGGGCGGCAGCATCAATTTGCTGGCAGAGCGCAACCTTGTCCGCAAAGGGGATCAGGCCCATCGGGTCGCCATCGGTGTAAAGGTGCCGATTGTTGCGCCGCGGTGCAGCTGCCATGCTCGTGGCGCTGGGATCCAGCAATGTCAGGGTTTCGCCAGCCCGGCGAATGGCAGCTGCGCTGATTTCATTGGCATGGGCAAAGCCCGTCATCTCACCCGATACGCCGCGCAGGCCAAAACCGGCATCGGTCGAATAATCGGCGGTTTTCAGGCGGCCATCGTCAAAACCAAAGCTTTCAGACGCGCGATATTGCAGGAAAAGCTCCCCATCGTCGCAACGCTGTAAAAGCTCCCCCGCCAGCCGCTGGGCGGTGTCCGGGTCCAGTTGATTGTCGCGGTAAAGAAAGCGGCGGGGGTCAGTGGTCAAGGTCATAAGTCCCAATATAGGACGGACGCCCTAGCCTGAACAGGGACATTTGGTCGCAAAAAAGCTGCGGGTTGCCCTGCGTTAGCCTTGATCGGCTGGTCCGCCCTGCAGCACGAAGCGCTTGTCGCAATAGCCGCAGTCGACATAGCCCTTTTCATCAATTTCAAGCCAGACGCGGGGATGGCCCAGCGCGGCGCCGCCCGGAATATCGGTTGCGCCATCGCAGGACACGCGATGTGTTGTCACACGAACGGTTTCTGGGGCTTTGATCATGATCTGGCCGATAGCAATGCGCAGCGCAGCGTGCAACGCGCAAAAACCGCATCACGCCGCAACGAGACAAGGCTTTCGTGCCCGGCTCAGAGCGGCTAAAGCCACCGCATGACCGAAGCAGCCATTGTGATCGACAACGTCCAGAAAACCTATGCCGGCGGGAAGCAGGCGCTGAAAGGCGTCTCTTTTGATGTGCCGCGCGGATCTATTTTCGGGCTGCTCGGCCCCAATGGCGCGGGTAAATCAACGCTGATCAACATTTTGGCCGGCTTGGTGACGAAAACCGCCGGGCGCGCGAGCATCTGGGGCTTCGACATTGACGAACATCCCCGCAATGCAAAGAATTCCATTGGCATCGTGCCGCAGGAAATTGTGTTCGATCCGTTCTTTACGCCCTTTGAAACGCTGGAAAATGTTGCCGGTCTCTATGGCGTGCGCAAAGGGCAAAGGCGGTCTTTGGAATTGCTGCGCGCCGTGCATCTGGAAGATAAGGCCCATGCCTATGCGCGGACCTTGTCGGGCGGGATGAAGCGCCGTTTGCTTGTGGCCAAGGCCATGGTCCATTCGCCGCCCATTCTGGTGCTTGATGAACCGACCGCTGGCGTTGACATTGAATTGCGCCAGCAGCTTTGGGCCTATGTGCGCGACCTCAACCGCCAGGGCGTCACCATTGTGCTGACCACCCATTATCTGGAAGAGGCAGAGGAACTTTGTGAACGCATCGCCATTATCAACCATGGCACGTTGATCGCAAACAAGCCGACGCGCGAATTGGTGGATATGGCGCAGGAAAAAGTGGTGGAAGTGACGGTTGATCGTGATGTTGCGACCGCGCCGCGATCTCCCCTGTTCCAAAAGGTTGAGGTCAAGGGTAGCCGCGTCTTGTCGATCACCTATTCCAAGGCGCTGGCCAATGCGGGTGATGTGCTGGGCGCGGTGCAGGCCGCTGGCTATGGCATTGCGGACGTGTCGACGCGGGAAGCCGATCTGGAACATGTCTTTTTGAATCTGACGCGGGCCGCCTGACCGTGCGACCGCGCGTGCCGGGGTTGGTGCACCTTGTGACCGGCGCGACAGGGGCCGGCAAGACGCACTACAGCATCGATCTTGCCGCCCAGATCGGGGGCGTGCGCTTTTCGATTGATGACTGGATGACCCGCCTGTTCTGGATGGACAGTCCCCAGCCCATCCAATTTGACTGGACGATGGAGCGTATTGCGCGCTGCGAGGCGCAGATCCGGGCGCTGGTCGCCGCACTTGTGGACCAGGGCATGGCGTGTGTGCTGGATCTTGGCTTCACAACCGCGCAGCACCGATCGCAATTTGCGGCCTTTGCGCAAGATATTGGCACATCGGCCATATTGCACTGGATCGACCTGTCCCCTCAACAGCGCTGGGATCGGGTGGTGCATCGCAACCGCGACAAAGGGGCAACCTACGCCATGACAGTGGATCGTGATATGTTCGACTTCATGGAAGCCGAATGGCAGGCGCCAAGCGATGCCGAATTGGCGGCGCTGAATGGCAAGGTGATCCGCGGGTGAACGCCGATGTTCTCATCATCGGGTCGGGCGCGGCTGGGCTGACCGCTGCGTTGCGATTGGCGCAGAAATGCCGGGTCGTTGTGCTCGCCAAGGGTGCGATTTCGGATGGCGCCACAAGCTGGGCCCAGGGCGGCATCGCGGCTGTCCTGGAAACCACCGACACTTTCGAAAGCCATGTTGAGGATACGATGGTCGCGGGGGCGGGGCTCAACAACCGCCAGATCGTCGAACATGTGGTGGAACAGGCCCCCGGTGCCATTCAACGCCTGGCCGACCTGGGCGTGCCCTTTGATCTGGGGGCCGACAAACATTGGCATTTGACGCGCGAAGGCGGGCATTCGCACCGCCGGATCGTGCATGTCCACGACGCCACCGGGCTGGCGGTGCAACAGGCGCTGGAAAAGGCGGCCCTTGCCCATCCGAATATCAGTCTGGTGCCAGATCGTGTGGCGATTGACCTGATCCTTGGCCGCCACCAATCCCGATTTTCAACCAGCGGTCGTATTCATGGCGTCTATGCGCTCAACCGGACAACCGGGCAGGTCGAAAGCTTTACCGCGCGTGCGACCATCCTGGCATCGGGCGGGGCCGGTCGGGCCTATTTATATTCCACGGCCCCCAGAGGGGCGACGGGCGATGGCATTGCCATGGCCTGGCGCGCGGGCTGCCGCGTATCGAATATGGAATTCATGCAGTTTCACCCGACCTGCCTTTATAATCTGGAGGTCAAGAACTTCCTGATTACCGAGGCGGTGCGCGGTGAAGGCGGGCAGTTGAAAATCCCGACCACGGGGGAACGTTTCATGCCCCGCTTTGATTCACGGGCAGAATTGGCGCCGCGCGACATTGTGGCGCGCGCCATTGACCATGAAATCAAGCGGCTTGGCCTTGATTATGTTCATCTGGATATCAGCCATCGCGATCCAGATTTCGTGAAGGGCCATTTCCCCAATATTTATGAAAAACTTTTGGGGCTGGGCATCGATATCACGCAAGACCCAATCCCTGTTGTGCCTGCCCAGCATTATACCTGCGGGGGTGTGCTGGTTGATATGCAGGGGCGCACCGATGCGCCGGGGCTTTATGCGGCGGGGGAAGTGACGCAATCTGGCCTGCATGGCGCCAATCGTCTGGCGTCGAATTCGCTGCTGGAATGCCTTGTTTTTGGGGATGCGTGCGCGGCCGATATTCTGGAAAACTGGGACAAGCTGCCGCCGCCGCCCGCCATCCGGCCCTGGGATGAAAGCCGCGTGACCGACAGCGATGAAGAAGTCGTCATTCAGCAAAGTTGGCGCGAAATCCGCAATTTCATGTGGAATTTTGTGGGCATTGTCCGCACGACCAAAAGGCTGGAACGCGCCAAACACCGGATTGATCTGCTGCGTCAGGAAGTGGCTGATTATTACAGCCATTTCCGCGTCACGCCCGACCTTATTGAACTGCGCAATCTGGTTGAGGTGGCGGATCTGATCATCCGATCTGCGCTCAAGCGTCAGGAAAGCCGGGGTTTGCACTATACGCTGGATTATCCTGATCTGCTGCCAAAGGCTGAAGACACGGTGCTTGTCCCGTGATCTTTCATGGGCCGGGCCATTGCGCTCTGCCCCCTGTTGCCAGCGCCATCCCGCCACGCTTGCGGCTTTGGCGCTGTGCTGGCAAAGGGCGGCACTGAACTGCATCGAAAAAGGCCTGTTTTGCAATGACCGACATGATCCGCGTCACCCTTCCCGACGGCTCAGCTAGAGACGTCGCACGCGGAACAACCCCCGCAGATATTGCTGCGGCAATCGGCCCCGGCCTCGCCAAGGCGGCTTTGGCCGCGCGTGTTGATGGCGAATTGCGGGACATCAATCGGCCCTTGGATGGCGATGTGGCGCTCGCCCTGGTCACCGCGCGCGACGAAGCCGATGCACTGGACCTGGCCCGGCATGATTTTGCGCATATTCTGGCAGAGGCGGTGCAGGCGCTGTTTCCCGGGACGCAGATCACCTTTGGGCCGTCGACCGATGATGGCTTTTATTATGATTTTGCGCCGCAGCGGCCCTTTACCGAGGATGATCTGCCGATCATCGAAGCCAAGATGCGCGATATTATTGCAGCGGACAAACCCCTGCGCCGCGAAGTCTGGGCGCGCGATGCGCTGATCGCGCGCTGGCAAGCTGAGGGGGAACGCTTCAAGGCCGAATGGGCGGCCGAATTGCCTGCCGGTGAAGAGATCAGCGTCTATTGGTCGGGCGATAACTGGATGGACATGTGCCGTGGGCCGCATCTGGCCTCAACCGGCAAGCTTGATCCGCAGGCCTTTAAGTTAACCCGGGTGTCCGGCGCTTATTGGCGCGGTGATCAGAACAATGCCCAATTGTCGCGCATTTATGGCACGGGCTGGCTCAACAAGAAGCAACTTGATGCCCATCTGACGCGTCTGGAAGAAGCGGCCAAGCGCGATCATCGTCGCTTGGGCAATGAAATGGACCTGTTCCATTTGCAGCAGGAAGCCCATGGGTCCGTCTTTTGGCATCCCAAGGGGTTCCGCATTTATCGCGCGCTTGAGGCCTATATGCGCCGCGCCATCGATGCAGCCGGCTATCTAGAAGTAAAGACCCCGCAGATCATGGATGCCCGGCAATGGGAACAATCGGGTCACTGGGGCAAATATCGGGAAAACATGTTCGTCATCCCCGATGAAGTGCCCAATGTTGATGATGAAGGCCCGGTGATTTCCGGCGATGCGGACTGGATGGCGTTAAAGCCGATGAACTGTCCGGCCCACGTCCTGATTTTCCGTCAGGGGATCAAAAGCTATCGTGATCTGCCGTTGCGTCTTTATGAAAATGGCTGCTGCCACCGCAATGAACCGCACGGCGCGCTGCACGGGTTGATGCGCGTGCGTCAGTTCACGCAGGATGACGCGCATATCTTTTGCCGTGAAGATCAGATTGTCGATGAAGTCCGCGCTTTCTGCGAACTGGCAGATCGGGTCTATAAGGATTTCGGCTTTACCTATTCCATCAAGCTCGCCCTGCGTCCTGAAAAGCGCTTTGGCACCGATGAGATGTGGGACAAGGCGGAAAGCGAATTGCGCAACGCTGTCGCGGCGGCCGGGCTCGCCACAGCAGATTATGGCTGGGAAGAGCTGCCGGGCGAAGGCGCCTTTTATGCACCCAAGCTTGAATGGCATTTGACCGACGCCATCGGTCGCACCTGGCAGGTCGGTACCATTCAGTCCGATCGCGTGTTGCCCGAACGGTTGGATGCGACCTATGTCGGGGATGATGGTGAAAAACACCGTCCGGTGATGCTGCACCGCGCGATTTTCGGCTCTTATGAGCGGTTTATTGGCATATTGATTGAACATTATGCCGGGCGTTTCCCGGTCTGGCTGGCGCCGGTCCAGGCTGTGGTGGCAACGATCGTGTCCGACGCCGATGGCTAT
>JACCEC012200175.1_pt1 | contig 11240 bp, 7 predicted proteins | sample 7450121 | NCBI WGS metagenome assembly JACCEC01 (sample SAMN15323455, study PRJNA562643) | freshwater metagenome | isolation source: river surface water | place: USA:Blue River Watershed | collected 2017-08-18 | reverse complement strand
TGTTGGGATCTACATTCTCCCTTGTGGGGAAGATTTTTAAAATAATAAGTTGTTAAAGCGTTTATCTTGCTTTTACTCTAATGACGACTAGTTTAATGAAACTAATATATAATATTGCAAGTTGAAGTCTTGCAGTCGTTACTATAATATAAATTTAATTATATGGAAAAAAAAACTAAGAACTATTTAGAGAAATCAGAAATACTAAAAAATTCTATTAAGGGTCTTTTTGAAGTTGTATTAGTTGTAGACACTACTTGTCTTACTGCCGGAAATATTTTGGCTATTGTAAATGAGAAAACGTCTTTAAAAACGTCTTATTATGTATTAGCTAATGTGTTAAAAGAATATCCGGGTTGTTTTAGAAAGGAATTAAGATCTATGCCAAATACTACTCCTAGAGTTTATTATAACTTAAAGTTATTAAAATAATAATAAACTCTAGGATGTGGGTTTTACATCAACTTATTGGTTTAACTCCAATACTTTAATTACATTTTAATAAAAATTATGAAAACTGTTACATTTATATTAGCTACAACCACAAGTATAAATACTTGTGGTTTAATTTATTTATTATTCGATAAAATTGATTTCTTTTATTTTTCAAAAATAGGAATTGAGCAAGAGGTAAAAGTGCCTGAAGTTGAAAGTGCTAGTACGTTATTAAGCTCTAATAACTTTTTTTTTATTGCATCTAAAGTATTTTTCGGTATTACAAAACTTAGTACTATTATTTCGCAGGGAGGTTTATCAACAACAGTTGTTGGTGTTGGTTCTATAATATTTTTATATAAGTATTCAGATTCTATTTTTAATCTTTGTACTTTTCCCAATTTACTAAGACAATACCCTAATAGTCAGTTAACATTAAGAGATACTACAAACACTATATCAAATGATATAAGTTCTTTAGTTAATAGTTTACTACGTAACGCGAATAAAGGAAGTGGTGTGCAACAAAACCACCATACAACTATAGGTGATCTTATTACTAATGTGTCGAGTCTTCAAAATGAACTGAACGAGACCAAACGTACAGTTAATGAACAAAGGTGTATTTCTCAAGTAGCTTCACAAAGCATAGCTGCTCTAGAAGAGAATGTTAAAAGCCTTATAGATGTTTATTTTAATAGTAGATAAAATTATGTTATATATTCAATATATTTTTGGTTTCTTAACAGGAGCAGCCTTATTTAACTATTTTCCAAATGTGTTACCTAATTTAAATATAGATAATCCAATCTCTTCAGTGGCTGTTCCAATAACAGTGCCTCAACCAAATAGTACTATACAAATACCCCCTTCTAGTAATATTTATATAGCTGTTACTGTTTTTTCCATTACAATAGTAGGTGCTTTTGGTACTACTTTATACTTTTTATACGATTTGTCAGATACTCCAAATGTAGCTACTCAAATAGTAGTTAATGCAATAGACTTAAATACGAATGAAAACGTTGCTAGATTAAGTGCTATTTTACAGGAGGCTAATACTAAGTTACAAGATATAAATGAACTCTCTTTGACAGCATTTAATACTGCTAATTTGATAGATAATTTAAACCTTGATCCAGTTTTTGATGAAAATATGGATTCAAATTTAAAGTTATTAAATGAAGTATTACGACGTGCAAGTGCAAACAATGCTCGTATTGCTAAATTAATAAAACCGTCAAGTGATGCTACTAATATGTTTAGAGGTACAGAATAGTTTTATTTATAGATTTTTAATACAACTTATAGATATGTAGGTACTTTATATTTGGGTTTTGTATTTTTATAAACTAAAAAACTATTTATGCTATTGTTATTATTTTGATTAAAACTTTTATAAAAAAGTTATATTTGTGATCAGGCCCTTGTTATATACTTATACTTATTGTTGGTATAAGTATATAACAAAGAGTAGTTATCTCAACGGTAGAGTATTTCTCTTACAAAGAAAAGGTTATTGGTTCGAATCCACTACTACTTAAATTGGTTATAATGAGGGTGTAATTTAGTTGGTTAAAATGTTAGCTTGTCACGTTAAATATCACGGGTTCAAGTCCCGTCACTCTCGATTTCTAAACCTTCTAGCGATTTAGTTCAGTGGTAGAACAATGGGATCATAATCCATGTGTCGTAAGTTCAAATCTTACAATCGCTATTTTCTGTTTAATAGCTTTGTTGTATATTTAATAACTTAAGGATTTTTTAAAATTAATATTAAAGTTTTTTAATAAGATGAATAATTTTATTAATAGATGGTTTTTTTCTACAAATCATAAAGATATCGGTACTCTATACATGATTTTTGGTATTATTTCAGGAGTTATAGGTACAACTCTTTCGGTTCTTATTCGTATGGAATTAGCTGGTCCAGGAACTCAAGTTCTTGGTGGTAATCATCAGTTATATAATGTTATTATTACAGGCCATGCTTTTATAATGATATTCTTTATGGTTATGCCTGTACTTATAGGTGGCTATGGTAATTGGTTTGTTCCTATAATGATAGGTGCACCTGATATGGCTTTTCCAAGAATGAATAACATTAGTTTTTGGTTATTACCACCGTCTTTAATTCTTCTTTTAAGTTCTACTTTAGTTGAAGTTGGTGTTGGTACTGGTTGGACTGTATACCCTCCTTTAAGTAGTATTTCTGGTCATCCAGGTGGTGCAGTTGATTTAGGTATTTTTAGCTTACATGTAGCTGGAGCTTCGAGTATTTTAGGGGCAATCAACTTTATAACTACTATTTTAAATATGAGAGGTCCGGGTATGACTATGCATAGAATACCTTTATTTGTTTGGGCAGTTTTTATAACAGCATTTTTATTACTTTTATCTCTACCTGTTTTTGCAGGAGCTATTACAATGCTTTTAACAGATAGAAATTTCAATACTAGTTTCTTTGAAGCTGCTGGTGGTGGTGATCCTGTTCTTTATCAACATTTATTTTGGTTTTTTGGTCATCCAGAAGTGTATATTCTTATTCTTCCTGCTTTTGGTATAGTTAGTCATGTTATATCAACTTTTTCTCGTAAACCTGTTTTTGGTTATGTTGGAATGGTTTATGCTATGTTAAGTATAGGTTTATTAGGTTTTATAGTTTGGGCTCACCATATGTATACTATTGGTATGGATATAGATACTAGAGCTTATTTTACAGCAGCTACAATGATTATTGCTGTTCCTACAGGAATTAAAATTTTTAGTTGGATTGCTACAATGTGGGGTGGTTCTATTTATTTAAAAACGCCTATGGTATTTGCCATCGGTTTTATTAATTTGTTTACTATTGGTGGACTTTCAGGTATAGTGTTATCAAATGGTGCTTTAGATATAGCATTTCATGATACATATTATGTTGTTGCACATTTTCATTATGTATTGTCAATGGGTGCTGTTTTTGGTATGTTTGCTGGGTTTTATTATTGGGTTGGTAAAATGACAGGTTATCAATATCCGGAAAATTTAGGTATAATACATTTTTGGTGTACTTTTGTTGGAGTTAATTTAACATTTTTCCCTCAACATTTCTTAGGTTTATCAGGTATGCCAAGACGTATCCCAGATTATCCTGATGCATATATTGGTTGGAATTATATTTCTTCTTTTGGAAGTTATATGTCTGTATTTAGTATTTTATTATTCTTTGTTGTTATTTATGAAACTTTAACTAATATGGATAAATGTCCTGTTAATCCATGGTCTTTTGAATCAGCTTCAGCTCCTGATCCTAAATTTGTATATACTTTAGAATGGATTGTTGGTTCTCCTCCTGCATTTCATACATTCCATGAAGTTCCTTTAATTAAAGATACTGTATCTCCTCAAATTAAGCTTTAATTAGTTTAATATTGTATTACACTATAAACAAAATATATAAATTTATACAATTATGTCATCTACAAGCTTACGTATTTTAAATAGACCTATCATAAACATTTTAAATGATCATTTGATAGATTATCCTACACCAGTTAATATAAATTATCTTTGGAATTTTGGATCAATGGCCGGTGTTTTTTTAGTTGTTCAAATACTTACGGGTATTTTTCTAGCTATGCATTACACTCCTCATGTAGATTTAGCTTTTTTAAGTGTTGAGCATATTATGAGAGATGTTAACAATGGTTGGCTTATACGTTATCTTCATGCTAATGGAGCTAGTATGTTTTTTGCTGTTGTATATATCCATGTTGCTAGAGGGATATATTATGGTTCTTATCAAAAACCAAGAGGTTTTGTTTGGGTTGTTGGTGTTGTTATTCTTATTCTTATGATGGCTACAGCTTTTATGGGATATGTATTACCATGGGGTCAAATGAGTTTTTGGGCTGCTACTGTAATAACAAACCTATTTTCAGCTTTTCCTATTGTTGGTGAACCTATTGTTGCTTGGTTATGGGGTGGTTTTTCAGTTGATAACGCAACTTTAAATCGATTTTTTAGTTTTCATTACTTACTTCCTTTTCTTATAGTGGGAGCAGTGTTAGTTCATTTAGCTGTATTACATCAAAATGGTTCTAATAACCCTTTAGGAATAAATGGTTCTATTGATAAAATATCTTTTTATCCATACTTTGTAATAAAAGATCTTTTTAGTTGGGTAATAGCTTTTATTTTTTATTTTGGTTTTGTTTATTTTGCTCCAAATTATCTAGGTCATACTGATAATTATATAGAGGCAAACGCTATGGTTACGCCAGCTCATATTGTCCCTGAGTGGTATTTTCTTCCTTTTTATGCTATCTTACGTTCAATACCTCATAAACTTGGTGGTGTTATTGCAATGTTTGCGGCATTACTAGTTTTATTACTACTTCCTTATCTTAATACATCTGAGGTTCGAAGTTCTTCTTTCCGACCTCTTCATAGACAATTTTTTTGGCTATTAGTTTTAGATTATTTTATTTTAGGCTGGATAGGTGGTTGTGCTCCTGAAACACCTTATTTAGAAATTGGTCAATTAGCTACATTCTTCTATTTCCTTTATTTTTTATTTATCATCCCTGCGTTGGGTTTACTTGAGAAAAAACTTATGTCTTATTAAATACTTTTTACTATCATTAACTTTTTCTAAAACTAAATATATAAAATGCTTATAAAACTATGAAATTTGTTGTAAATGTTGATAATCATCCTGTAGAGGTATCTCCTAATACTTCTATTTTACAAGCTTGTGAATTAGCTGGTGTTGTTATTCCTCGTTTTTGTTATCATGAACGTCTTTCTGTAGCCGGTAATTGTAGAATGTGTTTAGTAGAGGTTGAAAAGATGCCAAAACTTCAAGCATCTTGTGCTGTGCCCGTTAGTCCCAACATGTCTATAAAAACAAATACACCTTCTGTAAAAAAAGCTAGGGAAGGTGTTTTGGAATTTTTGTTAATTAATCATCCACTTGATTGTCCTATTTGTGATCAAGGAGGTGAGTGTGATTTGCAAGATCAATCTCTTATTTATGGTGGTGATAGAAGTCGTTTCAAAGAATTTAAAAGAGCTGTTGAGGATAAAAATTGTGGTCCTTTAATCAAGACTATTATGACTAGATGTATACATTGTACACGTTGTGTAAGGTTTGCAAATGAAGTTGTAGGTGTTCCTGAGTTTGGTACATCTGGGCGTGGTAACTTTATAGAAATCAGTACTTATGTAGATAAATTGTTTACTTCAGAACTTTCAGGTAATGTTATAGATTTATGCCCAGTGGGTGCTTTGACTTCAAAACCATACGCTTTTTTATCACGTCCTTGGGAATTGAAAAGCATTGAATCTATTGATTTATTTGATAGTATTCACTCTAATATAAGAGTTGATACCCGTGGTTATGAAATTGTTCGTATTCTTCCTCGTCTAAATGAAAATATTAACGAAGAATGGATTTCAGACAAGGCAAGATTTTCTTTTGATGGCTTATCTACTCAAAGATTAAGTGAACCTTTGATAAAAGATTCTAGTGGTGATTTTAAACCAATTAGTTGGTCAGAAGCTATTAGCCTGGTTTCTAAAAAAATGAAAGAGGTTCAACCTAATAAACTGGCTTTTTCTATTGGTAATTTTTGTGATTTAGAGTCTTTAATTTATCTCCATAAATTACGTTTACTCTTAAATGGAGTTATTTTGAATCAATTTACTGAAAATTCTCTAAATGCAGATAACTCAGTTTTTTATAGATTTAATACTTCTTTATCTAATATATCTAAAAGTGATGTTTGTCTTCTTATAGGTGTTAATCCTAGAACTGATGGTCCTTTATTAAATTATTATCTTCGAAAAAGGTTTTTATCAGGTAATTTTAAAGTAGGTTATATAGGTTCACATCTAAATTTAACATTTCCAACCTACCATTTAGGTACTTCTGTAGATAAAGCTATTTCTGTTTTAGAAGGTAGAAATTTTTTCTCTAAGTTCCTTCGAAAATCTAAGAACCCTATGATTATATTAGGTAAGTCTTTTTCAAATAAATTAGACCCTTCTAGTTTTAATTCGTTTGTTAACGTACTAAAATCAAATCTTAATATTTGTACACCTTTTTGGAACGGCTTAAATATATTTAATAGTAGTTCTAGTGACTTTAGTTATTATGATGTAGGATTAAACAATAACTTTTTTTTTACGCCGCAATCTTATGATTTAATGTATATTGTAGAAAATTCTAATCCTATTCCAAAAAATATAAAATCTAAATTTATAATTTTTCAAGGTCATCATGGTTGTTTAAATGCTCAAAATGCAGATATTATTTTGCCTTGTACATCTTTTGCTGAAAAAAAATCTACACATATTAACTGTGAAGGAAGAGTTCAATATTCTCAAGCTTGTACTCTGCCTATAGGTAAGTCTAAAAATAGCTCTGATATATTATCAATTTTTATAAACTTCATAACCTCTAATTCTAAAAAAAATAACTTTGATCATTTAAATTATTTGAACCTTTTGCTTCCTACATTTGGATCTTATTCATACAAAATTTCTAGCAATTATTTAATTTTTCCAATTTTTTCTAATTATCTAATTGTAATAAATAATTCATATGTTTCTTCAAGTTTATTTGATAATTTTTATAGAACAGATGTTATAAGTCAATCTTCTTCTAATATGTCTAAAAGCTCTAAAGAGCTTTTAGATAGGAGTCCTTTTAAATTTTAAAATATTTATATTTTTTAAAAACAATATATTTGTATTTATGTTGAACTTTTATATTTTTTTTTAGAGTTTGATCCTGGCTCAGATTAAACGCTTTTTATATGCTTAATACATGCAAGTCGAACGAAAAAATTCTATTTTTTTTAGTGGCGCAAGGGTGAGTAATACATAGATATTTGCCTTATAATTTGGTTTAAAACCAAAAAAAATTATATTGTTATAAGATAAGTCTATGCAGGATTAGGTTGTTGGTGAGGTAAAAGCTTACCAAGCCGAGGATCCTTAATTGATCTGAGAGGATGTTCAATCACACTAAAACTGAGATAAGGTTTAGACTTTTTTAAAAGGCAGCAGTAAGGAATTTTAGGCAATGGACTAACGTCTGACCTAGCAATATAAAGTGGATGATGAAAGTTATTTAACTGTAAAGTCCTTTTATTGATGAAGATTATGACTTTAATCAATGAATAAGATCTGGCTAACTTCGTGCCAGCAGCCGCGGTGATACGGGGAGATCTAGTGTTAATCGGAATAATTGGGCGTAAAATGTATGTAGACTGTAACTGTCTGTTAAAAGTTAAATCTTAAATTAATTAAGCTATTTTTAAAACAGGTTTCTAGAGTAGAAAAAAAGATTTTAGAATTTCGAAAGGAGAAATAAAATTCGTAGATTTTCGAAGGAATGCCGAAAGCGAAAGCAATAATCTTGTTTCATACTGACGTTGATATACGAAAGCATAGGTAGCAAAGAGGATTAGATACCCTCGTAGTCTATTGCTGTAAACTATGAATACTCGTTTTTGGATAATTATTCAGAAACTTAGCTAACGCGTTAAGTATTCTGCCTGAGAAGTACGTCAGCAATGTTAAAACTCAAAGGAATTGACGGGGATTCGCACAATTGATGGAACATGTGGTTTAATTCGTCAGTACACGCAAAACCTTACCAATCTTTGTATAATTTAAAAAATTTTTAAAAAAAATTATATACTTAAATTACAGGCGTTGCATGGTTGTCGTAAGTTCGTGTCTTGAGATGTTCGGTTAAGTCCAGTAACGAGCGAAACCCTTTATTTTTATTACTAATGTAACTTTTTCCTATATTTATTTTTAAGAATAGTTATATGTACATAAAAAAAATGCTTATGATATATAAGATGAAAAAAAGGATAACGACAAATCTTCATGACCCTTATAGATTGGGCTACTTCATGTGTTACAAAGATAATTATACAAAAAGTTGCAATAATGAAAATTGAAGCTAATCTTTAAAAATTATCGATGTTCTAATTGTTTTCTGAAATTCGAAAATATGAAGATGGAACCAATAGTAATCGTTGATCAGCATGCAACGGTGAATATGTTCTCGAATCTTGTACATACCGCCCGTCACAGCCTGGAAATTTTGTTTATTCTAATATTTAATACTTAATAAATTTAAATACTTAGTGTAATTATTTACATAAAAATTTAAATTTTTGAATGTATTACTTGTAAAGTATGCTTGATAACTGTGCTGAAGTCGTAACAAGGTAATGGTAGAGGAATCTGCTGTTGGAAATTTTTTATTATTAATACAATATATTGTTTTTAAAAAATATTTATATAACTTGACAATCATAATATTTTAGAATACAAGATCTCTTCTGAACTCTATAGTGAATCTATTATATGCTATTTATTCTTTTTCTATAAGGTAACAATAGTATTGTCAGGTTATATATTTTTTTGATATAAAGTGTAGATTTTTGAGTATGAGGTGAATATCTAGGCATATAAATAAAGGACGTAGCGTATTTACGAAAAGCCATAAAGAGAAACGCAATTAACTGTGACTTATGGGTATCCTAAGGTAAACCGTACACTTTTAGTACTTTATAACTAAATTAAATGAAACATCTTATTAGTTTAAGGAATAAAAATCAAACGAGATTTCATTAGTAGTGGCGAGCGAAAGTGAATAAGGGAAATACATTTTATGTAATATTAATAACTTGAAAAAGTTAGCCTTAGAAGGTTAAAGCCCTGTAAATTTTTGCATTTTTGTTTAAATAGTAAAAAAGAACTCGTGAAAGTCTTTTTGAATATTGGAGGACCATACTTCAAACCCTAAATACTTTTATATGACCGATAGTGAAATAGTACTGTGAAGGAAAGATGAAAAGAATTCTTAAATGGAAGTGAAAAGATTTTGAAACCTGATATTTACAACCAACCGAAATATTATTTATATAACGGTTTGCCTTTTGTATCATGCATTAGCGACTTTAAAATTATAGCAAGCTAAAATCGTTAGATGTAAGCCAAGTTAAAGCAAACCTTAAAAGGTTAATATAGTTATAATTTTAAGACCCGAATCCAAGTGATCTAATTATGAACAAGCTGAATACATAATAATTTATGTTGGAAGGCTAAACTCGTTACTGTTGCAAAAGTTTGAGATGATTCGTTATTAGGGGTGAAAGGCCAATCAAACTTGGTGATAGCTGGTTTTCTACGAAATATATTTAGGTATAGCGTAATTTTTTAAGGTAAAAGGTAAAGCTCTTTTTAAATTAGGGGGGTTAATAGCCTTACTGAGTTTAGATAAACTTTGAATGTTTACTTATTTAAAATTATAGTCAGACTTTGGGTGCTAAGATCCATAGTCAAGAGGGAAACAGCCCAGATTATTAACTAAGGTCCACAAATGATATGCTAAGTGATAAAGATTGTAATTAAACCAAGATAATTAGAAGGTAAGCTTGGAAGCAGCTATCCTTTAAAAAATGCGTAATAGCATACTAGTTGAAAACAATATGTTTAAGTTTAATTGCGTCAAAAATATACAGGACTTATGCTTTCTACCGAAGTTATAAACTTTAAAAAGTGGTAGTAGAACGTTTTTTAAGCCTATAAATTTAAATTGTAAAATTTAAAGAAGGTATAAAAAGTGAGAATGCTAATATGAGTAACGTTAAACAATGTAAGAACCATTGTCGCTTAAAAATTCAAGGTTTTCTACGCAATGTTAATCAACGTAGATTTAGTCGGTCTCTAAAATAATATAACGAAAGTTACATTTGATGAGGATTATAAAACTTAAAAAAATGACACAGTTGTTTTATTTATATTTAATAAATGGTTTTTATGTATTCTTAAAACAAACTGTCTAGAAATAATTTTTTTGTTATAAACCGTACTTAACCAACAAAGGAGAATAAGTATTACAATACTAAAGCGTTTGAATTAATCATCTTTAAGGAACTCGGCAAAAATGTTCTGTAACTTCGGGATAAAGAATGCCTTTAATAAAGGCTATATTAATATGGGATAGCGACTAGTTATTAAAACTACAAGACTTTGCTAAATTGTAAAATGATGTATAAGGTCTGATGTCTGCCCAGTGCTAAAAAGTTATTCAAAATAGTTAATAGCTGTTAAATTAAGCTTTAGTAAACGGCGGTTGTAACTCTAACAATCCTAAGGTAGCGAAATTCCTAGTCAATTAATTGTTGACCTGCATGAAAGACATAACGACTTTCCCACTGTCTCAAAGATGAATTCAGTGAAATTAGATTTTGCGTGAAGATACGCAATTACGGTAGTAAGACGGAAAGACCCCATAAACCTTAACTATAGTTTTAAACTGTTTTTATATATAATTTGTGTAGTAATAAGTGGCAGTCGATAGCATGTCTTGGCGTTAGCTAATTACAGAGACAACAATGAAAGATCACTCTAATTATAATATAAAACTAAATTAATTTATTAATGACAATTTAAGATGGTTAGTTTGACTGGGGCGGTAGTCTCCAAAAAAGTAACGGAGACCTGCAAAGGTAAGTTCAAACTTGATATAAACAAGTTTTTGAGTATAATGGCATACACTTGCTTGACTGTAAGACAGACAAGTCGAGCAGAGACGAAAGTCGGTCATAATGATCCTATAATTTTGAATGGAAAAGTTATAGCTTAAGGAATAAAAGGTACTTTGGGGATAACAGGCTGATAATTCTCAAGAGCTCTTATCGACAGAATTGTTTGGCACCTCGATGTCGACTCTTCATATCCTGAGGCTGAAAAAGGTCTCAATGGTTTGGCTGTTCGCCAATTAAAATGGA
>JACCEC011486362.1_pt1 | contig 11240 bp, 8 predicted proteins | sample 7450121 | NCBI WGS metagenome assembly JACCEC01 (sample SAMN15323455, study PRJNA562643) | freshwater metagenome | isolation source: river surface water | place: USA:Blue River Watershed | collected 2017-08-18 | reverse complement strand
TCTAAAAAATATTTGCCAAGTGATATTGTACAACTTATTGATTTTGATACCTTAACACTTGAAAATACTACCTATATCAATAAGGAATTAGAACCATACTACGCTGACGTGGTTTGGAAAGCTAATTATTTGCCCGCAGTGGTGACAAGTGGTAAAAATGCACCACATCTCAAAATAACCCTCATTTTTGAACACAAAAGCATGATACCCCGTTTTCCCTACACGCAAGTCGGTAGGTATGTCGTAGAAAGTTGGGCGATTGAGGAAAAAAATTTGAAAAAGGGTGAAAGGTTTTTGCCAATGGTATTGCCGATTTTATTTTATCATGGCAAAAGACATTGGAAAGTGCGACCTATTGAATCCTATTTTGGCAATATTCCCAAAGCATTATTACAACATTTACCACGTTTTAGCCTCATTATCAATGATATATCGCAACAATCCAAAGAAGAAATTTTGGACACTCATTTAAAAACATTGAGTATGTCCCTACTCTTATTTCGATATAGCCACGATGCAAAAAAATTGTTAGAAGAAATTGCAACTGTCAGGCGATTGATTCGGGAGGCTAAGATGGACGGAGAAAGTTGGGATACGATTGACGCAGCCCTTGTATATTTCACAAAAAACTTGGAACTTCGCGGTGAAAATAAACAAAAAATTATTGAAGAACTAAAAAAACAAGATAATATGGGACGTGCAATTTCTGCCTACGATTATATCATCGCCGAAGGGCGAAAAGAGGGCATCTTGACGGGACTCGTCACAGGACGGCAAGAAGGGCGACAAGAAGGACGGCAAGAGGGAAAACAAGAGGGAAAACAAGAGGGGCTTGAAGAAAAAGAACGCATTGTAACTATCAATATGTGGGAGCAACGATTTTCTATTGAATTGATAGCTAATTGCACACTAACACCTCTTGAAAAGGTTTTCAATATTTTACATGAATATCTTGATAAACAAAAAGTTATGTATATTGAAAATCTTTTACAAGCAGAAAAATCGTATCAAGAAATCGCGCAAACGGTGCAAATGCCTATTGAAATTGTGCAGCGAATAATTGAACAATTTATTTTGCCGTTCCAACAATTCAACCTTGAAAAGGAAAAGCCAATAGACGATAAACCCTAAAAATATACCCCTCAGTAACACTCAAAATTGTACCTACTGAGGGGGGTATCTCCCTTAAAATCCACGCACCGCATAGCGAAAACCCTCCAAATCAATAAAAGAAATGGCTTTATTCACATTCAAATAAATAGCTATTTCGCTTCCGCTTTTAGGCTTCAAAACGATGCGAAAACGGTCGGGCGCATTTGCAGGGGCGCGACTATCTTCTTTCCAATCAAATTTTTCAAAGGTATAATCTACCGTTTTTTCTTCTATTTCATTATTTTGTAATTTATTTTTAAAATGAACCTTCAAAAAATACTCTTTGACAATCTTAATTTTTGAGGGGTCGCTTGTTTTGACGGTATCGGCTGCGGTAGCAGCTACGGTAGTGGGGTCTTTATCCTTTTTTTTATTTTTATCAATAATGGTCGTTTTCATAGAAAACGTAAAAAAAACATCGTCCGAAGTTTGGAGGCGGCGTTGAATGCGGCTTTCCCCATTGAAAGAGTAAAAAGGGCGAAAGGTTTTAGTCCAAAGGGAGTCAACGTGTGGCACAATCACTTCGTTTTTGTCGCTAAAATATTCTTTTTCGCGGTCTTCAACTTGTTTAGGAATGTCGGGCAACTCAAATAACATTTCGGGTTCTTTGGGCGAGCGTTTGAAAAGTAAGCCGTAGGCTTGGCGATTGTTGTCGAGGGCGATTTTCAAATGCCCTTGCAAAGTGGGGTTATTGGCGTTCATCAGTTGAAGTTGAAACCCAAAATTGGTCGGAACCATGTTATTGATGCTATAAACGCCTTGAATATTTTTTCCTGTAACATATAAATTATTCATTGTAACACCAAAGGTAACTTCTCCTGCGTTCAGATTGCGTTTGTAATTTCCCTTAATTTCTTCTTGCGAAGGAACAAATTGCCAACCAATAATATCCGTAATTTGTTTAAAACTTCGGTCACTTACGTAACTATACGCATTTTGTGCCTGCAAAACGGTAGTACTGAGGGGGGATAGACAGCAACCTAATGTCGCCCAAACTGTTACTTGCTTCGCCGTTTTTTGTAAAAAGTTGGAAATTGTCCATTTATTTTTCATTGAACTATGAATTTTATTTTTTTTAATGTAATAAAAAAATTGATATTTATTGTGCTGATATTATGCGTTTTTTCGTTTTTATGCCGAGTAATTTTTATAGGTTTAGCGATTTTCAAAATATTAGGAATAGATTCAAAATAAAGTAACAAAGTTTTTACTTTTAAGCCTTTTATTGTGTGCTTGTTCTGATGCGCTGCATCGGGTACTGAAGGGGGTATTTAGCCCCCCGATTGAAATCGGGGGTTACAAATATATTGAACCTACGGTTCATTTTAAATTGATAATCAATGACTTAGTTTAATTTGCTGTGCCGTAGGCACTACATATCTGTAACCCCCGATTTCAATCGGGGGGCTGAATACCACCCCACACTAACCGATGCAGCGCATCGGAACAGCATTAAACTTTGTTACTTTATTATTTTTTCATTCCTTATAAATAAAATTAAAGTTTTTCTTTTTTAATAAAAACCAATCGCAAAGCGCGAGCCACAAAATTAGCTGCGGTATAGCCACATAAAAACATCAGAATTTAGGCATTTAGTATGTCTGCTTTTTATTTAAGTTTCTATAACTTTGCAAAGTTTTTTGTTATATTTAAAAAAATATTTTTATATAAAATAAATTGGCGCAAAAAACAATAATTAAAACATTGACAATCCATTTTAAAAATCATCAATAGTAAGTTAAATTTGAATATGATAAAGCGACTCGTAAAAATGACCTTTCAAGAGGCTTTTGTACCTGATTTTTTAGTTATTTTTGAGGCATCAAAACAAAAAATTCGCCAATTTGAGGGCTGTTTGCACCTCGAATTATTGCGCGATAAAAATCAGCCTAACACACTTTTTACACTTAGTTTTTGGGATACTGAGGGGTCACTTGAAAAATATAGGCAATCCGAACTTTTCCAAACTACTTGGGCGAAAACCAAAATTTTATTTGCAGACCGTCCGCAAGCGTGGACAGTGGGCGTTGAGCAAGAGGCATAGTAAGTAGCCCCTCCTAAATCCTACGCAAAGGGGGAGGACTTGTAAGGTATTAAAAAATAATTTATTGTAAAATTTCAAATGAGCAGTTATTTTAGTATAAATACTTATTGATGAAAAAGATTTTTTTTGGGAAAACAATTTGGAAAGTTATTACATTTTTTCTAATAGGTTTAGCGGCGTGCGTACCGCCCGAATTTGGGAAAAAAAGCGGTTCGAATGTCGCCATTGATTTAGGAGATAGCAAAGTACAACAGATTTTTCACCTCCGCGACCGTCAAACGCCTACGGCAGTAGATAGTTTGTTGCATTATTTGAGTGATAACAATCCGACTTATCGTTATTTGGCGGCGATGGCTTTCGGCTCTACTCGTGAAGTGCGTGCAGTAGATTCGCTTGGTCAGTTGCTCAAAGATAACTCGGCGGAAGTGCGCAGGGCGGCGGCGTTTGCGTTAGGTCAAATTGGGTCGTCTCGCGCCGAACCGTTTTTGATACAGGCATTTGAGCGCATTGATACCGGCAACCGTTTTATACTTTCCAATGCTGCCATTTTAGAGGCTATCGGAAAGTGCGGCACTCGCAAAAGCCTTGACAATCTTTTGCAAATCCAAAGTTACGATTATGCCGATTCGCTATTGCACGAGGGGCAGGCATTGGGGATTTTACGCTTTGGGCTACGCGATTCTATTTCATCGGAAGCCGTCCGAAAAATGATGCTTTGGGCAGATAATGCGCAGTTAGCCAATCGAGTACGCATTGTAGCAGCTAATTATTTGATGCGTGTAAAAAATATTCGATTAGATACGGCTGCCACCTTAACCGCCAAACGTTTGGCACGAACCGACCCAAGCCCGTTTATCCGTATGGCGTTGGCGCGTGCGTTGGGCAAGAGCAATTTTCCGATGTGGGTAGTACCTACAATTGATTCCATTATAAAATATGAGCGCGATTGGCGTGTGCGCACCAACGCCCTTTACGCCCTCCACGACATTGAGTATAAGGTGGCGCACCCGATTTTAGAGACCGCTCTAAAAGATAAAAATCTGCACGTAGCCCACGCAACTGCCGAATTTTTTGCCAATAAAGGCAATGAATTTTACGCACGTGCTTACCAAAATTTGGCATTAGATACAGCCCTTGCGCGCTCGGTCAAGGTGCGAATGTTGGGGGCGGCTTTGCGGTGGTCCACTTACTACCCACGTCAACGCGATTCGCTCAATAGTCAACTCTTAACGCTGTACCGTTTGGCAATCGAACCGCCGCAAAAAGCCGAAATTTTGAAAAATGGTTTGGCGTATTATGGTGCAAATTATTTGTTTTTGCGCGATGAAATTTTTAAACCTGAACAAACGCCCATCATAAAAACAGCCGCCGCTCAAGCCTTAGCCCATATCGCTTCCGATAATGACGCAGGTACAAAAACTTTTAGGGCAGATTTTTGGAAAGTCAAACAAACGTTGAAAAGCACCCTTTTTGAGTTGATTAGAAGCGCGGACGAGGGTTTATGTGTGGAAGCAGTGAAAGCACTACGCAACCCCGAAGCAGGATTTAATAAACAACTTTTGCGCGATAGTGTCCCGATTTTAGTCAGCACTTTACAAAGTCTAAAAATACCCGCTCAATACGAAACTTATGACGAAATAGCGCAAACGGTGAATTGGATTTTAGATTCTACATTCATCAAAAAACGCAAATTAACCCCTCGCAGTACCAACTGGGGCATTTTCAAAACGTTGCCTGATTACCCGATTGCAGTAGTGCGCACGTCAAAAGGGATTTTCAAAATTCGTTTATTGCCGCATGTTGCCCCTGCAACGGTGGCGAATTTTGTAGGGTTGGTGCGTTCAGGTTTTTTTAGTGGCAAATATTTTCATCGCGTAGTGCCAAATTTTGTAGCGCAAACGGGTTGTCCGCGTGGCGATGGTTATGGAAGTTTAGATTTTTCGTTGGCTTCCGAAATTGCAGGCTTGCACTATCATACGGAGGGGATAATCGGCATGGCTTCGGCGGGTCCGCATACCGAGGGGACGCAGTGGTTCGTCACTCATTCGCCAACTTTTCATCTCGACCCCAATTACACTATCTTCGCCGAAGTAGTGGACGGCATGGGGGTCGTGCAGGCGTTAGAAATTGGAGATAGTATCCAAGGCATTAGTATTCAATAAATGAAACCTTTTATCGAAATCTTCGCTCGAAATCTTCGCTTTAAGCGAAGGTTTCGATAAAAAGGTTTTATAAAATATTAAAATAATTAAAAATAAATATTTTTACCTATAAAGATGAAGAAACCGACCTTATTCCCCCCCTCAGTAATTGATGAGCAAAAAGGAGAAAAGCCGCTTTTACGCCCATTTTTGCGGGCGCAACGCCTTGAAGCAGGGTGTGACGAGGCAGGGCGAGGCTGTTTAGCAGGGGCGGTATTTGCGGCGGCGGTGATTTTGCCACCCGATTTTTGGCATAAAGGCTTGAAAGATTCCAAACAAATGACAGAAAAACAACGCTTCAAGTTACGCGACATCATTCAACAAAACGCGATTGCTTGGAGTATCGGCACTGCCTCGGCAGAGGAAATTGACCATATCAATATCTCACAAGCCTCTTTTCGAGCGATGCACCGCGCTATCGAGCAGTTGAAAGTATTGCCCGAATATTTGTTGATAGATGGTAAATATTTTAATCCGTTTACAGGCGTGCCGCACGTTTGTATCGTGAAAGGAGATGCTAAATTTACGGCGATTGCCGCGGCTTCGGTTTTGGCTAAAACGTACCGCGATGAGTATATCACGCAATTAGCCGAAGAATATCCACACTATCATTGGGAACAAAATAAAGGATACCCTACCAAAAATCACCGCGAAGCGATTGAACGTTTCGGACTTACACCATATCATCGCCACACTTTCCGACATGCTTTAAAACATCATTGATAAACGAGCTACGTTAGGGAAATTTTTAAAATTTCCCTAACGTGTACAACCCACTCATTTGACCCACTACCCCTATTTTTAGCGATAAACCTCTACATGAAAATGGTCATCATGCCGAACCGCTTGGCAGCCATGAAAACGAACTTTACCAAACGAAATCAATCCCCAACGCTGTTCTAAATGTGGCTCAATCAAAATTTTACCAATTTTTGGGTTTTTGGCAAAAATCTGTACTAACGCCGTTGTGCGCACAGGGTCTAAACGATAGGCTTTTCGATTACTTCCAAACGTAAAATATTTGTTGAAATCATATAGCGAAAAACCTTTTTCTTTGCAGTAGGCAGTCGTTTTGGGTTCGCCCGTTTGCGGTGTTTCAAAAACGCCATAGCCAGAGTTAGACGGCAAACTATTTACAGGTTGATTCGTAGCGGCATTTAAGTAACAAAAAGCAATGTCGGCTTGCGTTCCGCGGTGCGTCAAGTGCGGCGGCAAAGGCACATTGCCAAACGGAAAACCTGCATCAAGATAAAAAACCCTACCACCTATAAATTGTCGGGCAAATTGCGTGGCATTTTCTTCTAATACTTCGCGTAGCGCAGGGGTAACATAATGCCGATTAGTCCACGCATAAAGCAGATGCGCAGGACGCAAATAAGGGTGGTCTATCGGAAGCGGCACTTTACCACCTAACTTTGCCAAAGGTGGAACTATCCAAAAAATTGATAATGTATAAAAAATTAAAAACCAAGCAACTAAAAACAATTGTCGCAACAAAAAAAAATCTAACAACGGCACGTCCCAACGCTTAACAAACCAACGCACTCCAAAAAATGTGCATAAAAAAATCAGACCACCTACTTCGCTCACCAAAGTAAGTAGCACCACTACGAAAACCAAGCTAATGATTTTTGACGTTTTTTGAAGTGCGCTTTTAAGGTTGTATGCCATCACAAAATTTCCTTAGACAAAAAAAATTATTGGTATAACTTATTGTTAATCAAATCTTTAAACGAAACTTTTGTACCTGCCTTGATGCCATGACGGTCTGAAAAACCACCAATGACCTCCACCACATATTGCGCAGGAGCGTTAGAAGGCAAACCAACATCATTGAGCGTTTTGCAATTTTTTTGAATAGAAACAATTTCCATTTTTGAATTAACATATATTATGTCTAACGGTATGTAAGTATTGCGCATCCAAAATCTTTGTGGCGATTCTTCGGGAAAAATGAATACCATACCGCGACTTTCTGCCATACTTCTACGCCACATCAGCCCTTGCTCGCGTTGACGGTCGTCATCGGCAATTTCAATCTCAATTTTTTGTACCGTTTTGCCGCTTTTGTCCACAAATGACAATTCGCCTTCCGAAACAAATGGAACTTCGGGGTGTTTGCTGTTCGGGTCGTTAGGGGTATCTGCCACCACAGGCGCATTTTCTTGCTGGGTCGGTGTAGCAGGCGTAGAAATAGGGTTCACGACAGTATTGGTGTTGCCCAAACCCGTTTTTACATCATTGACGCACGTAAATACCGATGTGCCAAGCATCGCTACTAATGCCAATATGACAAAAAATACTAAAACTTTTGAACGAGGCATAATTTTTAAAAAAATGATTGTTAATCGTTAAGATATTTTTAAATTTAATAATCCAATTAAGTTGGGTTATTTTAATAGGGTGTATTTTTCCACCTATCTAAAAATGAAACGACAAATTTAGTTCTTTTATGTGCATTTGAAAGAAAAATAATTTCAAACCTTTACAAAAATTGAGCCTCAATACGGTCAAAATATTCAATAAAAGTAAACTTTATTTTTTCGCCGAAAGTCTCCATTTTATTTGTAGTTTTGTTTTTAAATTGCTTAAATAAAATACTTTTTTATTGAAAATCAAATTTTTATAAAAATATAAAAAAAATATGCGAAAAATAACAGCCGATTGGATTTTTCCTGTTTCAAGCCCCCCCCTCAGTAAGGGGGTTGTCATTTGTGACGAGGCGGGCGCAATTGTCGCACTCGAAAGCCGCGAACAACACGACCCGACTACGCTCGAAACGCATCATGGGGCTATCGTGCCGGGGTTTGTCAATACGCATTGTCATCTCGAACTTTCGCACATGAAAGGATTAGTAGAGACAGGCACCACGCTTATCCCCTTCATTACGGGCGTAGTGACGCGCCGAAATATGCCCGCCGAAGTCATCGCGCAAGCAATCGAAAACGCCGACCGCGAAATGTGGGAAAATGGTATTGTAGCAGTTGGAGATATTTCAAATGTAACAGATACATTTTTAGTTAAAAATCAAAGTAAAATACATTATTATACTTTTGTTGAGTTATTTGATTTTTTGCAAACGCCAAATGCAGCTACAACTTTTGAGCAATATAAAGCCGTTTTTGATGCCTTGCCTCGCCACCCTAAAAATCAGCAGAGCCTCGTCCCTCACGCACCGTATAGCGTATCCGAACAATTATTTGCCAAAATCAAGGACGCAAACCCTGCCCAAGGCGCAACGGTGAGTATTCACAATCAAGAAACGCAACCCGAAATGGACTTATTTTTGGAAGGGAAAGGCGAATTTTACGATTTTTACGGAAAGTTTGGAATTTCTCTTGATGCGTTTGTGCCTACTTATCAAACACCTATACATTATGCTATGAAAAATATGAACCCTAAAAACCGAACACTCTTTGTGCATAACACCTTAGTTACGGCAGCCGATATTGAGGCGGCGCATCAATGGAGTCCACACGTTTTTTGGGCAACTTGTCCTAACGCCAATCTTTATATAGAAAATCGTTTGCCTAAATATAAATATTTTTTAGATGCAAATGCAAAAATGACCATCGGAACAGATAGCCTAACTTCCAATTGGCAACTCTCCATCTTAGAAGAAATGAAAACCATACAACGCTATCAATCCTACGTGCCGTTTGAAACGATTTTGCGGTGGGCAACGCTCAACGGCGCAGAGGCGTTAGGGTTAGCCACCACGTTAGGCAGTCTCGAAATGGGTAAAAAACCAAGTTTAGTACTCATCGAAGGCTTCCAAAACGACCACCTACTGAGGGGGGGCGAAACCGCTAAAAGGCTCTTATAATTTGCGTTTCTAATTGTTATATTGTTGTCATTTTTAAAAAAATGGGAAAAGTGACTGTTTGCGAGCTATCCGCCTGCCAATATTTGCGGATTTTTGCAAGGAAGGCTGGCACAGGATTTTCGCCATTTTTGCGAATAAAATGCTGAACCGCCGACCACGAATTAAGATAACCTTCAAAGTGTTCGATTTGCCACGTAAAACTCATTTGATACTGAGGGGTCGGCAAGGGCGCAAAAGGAAAAGGTAAAGTTTGGTAATGCGTATCAATGTAAGCTCGCTCAAAATCCCAATAAGAGCCAATTTTATTTTTATAAAAATCTAAAAATAAATGATTTATCCATTCATTTTCAAAGTAATGCAACCCATAACCCCAAATAGCAAGCAAACATTTGGGTTTGGCTACTCGTTGCACTTCGGCATAAAATTGTTCAAAACGAAACCAATGTGCCGCTTGCGCTACCGTAATCAGGTCGAAAGTTTGGGGTTGGAAGGTTGTTTGCTCGGCAGCCTGTATGGAATAATGCACATTTCTAATTTGTGGGGCGTGTTCGATTTGTTTCGCGCTGATGTCGGTGGCTTCCACGCGCTCAAAATGCGTAGCAAGCACGCGCGCCGCTTGTCCATTTCCTGTAGCACAATCCCACGCAACTGCTTTATTTTCAACGTGTTGTAAAATAAAATCGTATAATTCGGCAGGATATTGTGGGCGAAATTGTGCGTAAATATTGGCTTGGGTAGAAAAATTATCTTTCATGGTTCATTTATTAAATTTTTAAAAGTACTAAAATAACAGCAAGCGTAAAGACGTTTTAATTCAACGTTTTTAGGTATTTTGAGGTTTCGTTAAGGTATTTTATTTTTACTAACTAAATTCTGTTTTTTTATAGAAAATAAAATTAAATTTTTTTTGAAAAATAAAAACAGTTTATAACCAAATAAAATTTGCTTTGCATAGCATTTTCTAAAACTTTTATTTTTAAAAACGCTTCACAAAATTTGTAAAAAATATTATATTTTTTTTAAATAAAGAATAATGATGAAAAAAAAAAATTACAAATATTTTGTAATCTTGGTCTTATATATTATTTTTGATACGCAAGTATTGATGGCACAAAATACGCTGCGCATCGGCGAATGGCAATCTTATTTGCCGTATCAATCGGCAATTTACGCCACGCAAAGCGCGGAAGAAGTTTTTTTTGCTACGCCTTTTTCTATTGTAGCATTTGATAAAACAGAGGGTTCAACTCGATTTTTAGAAAAAACAAATGTATTAAACGATGTTAGTCCGCGAGTTATCAAATACAATGCGCAAAATAAACTATTACTTGTTGCTTACGAAAACGCAAATATTGACCTCGTGGGAGCGGAAAAAACGGTAAACATTAGTTACATACAAAAAAACATTAATATTTCGGGCAATAAAAACATTTATGATGTCTTTATGTCGGGCGATACGGCTTATTTGGCGTGTGGTTTTGGGGTGACGGTGTTGCATTTGGGGCGTGGGGAATTTCTTTATACGACTTTTTTCCCTCGAAATATTGTTTATAATATCGCGCTTTTTCAAAATAAAATTGTGGCTGCAACCGAAAATGGTTTGTTTGCAGTCGAAAATAATGCTCGTCAGATAAACCTTGCCGATTTTAATAATTGGAAAAAATTAGATACGTTGCTGGGGCTACCCCCTCAGTATCGCAGTCGAGTGGTGCGTTTGGCACATAACAACTTGTATTTTGACTGCAACGACACGCTCAAGATGTGGAATGGAAACGCCCTAACTACCGCTCAAACCATTCGTTATAATGCAGGTTTTTATTTCAAGTATCTTACTTTTGAGGGGCAAAAATTGGTAGCAGGTCAGTTGTGTCAAAGTGGTTGCATTGGCAAAAGTTTTCTGATAGATGCCAACAATAACTTACAAGATGCGCCTTTTGGCTGCATTTTCCAACCGATGTATGCCCTCGAAGACGAAAAAAGCAATTTTTGGGCAGCAGATATGTGGTTTGGTTTTTTG
>JACCEC013204270.1_pt1 | contig 11241 bp, 10 predicted proteins | sample 7450121 | NCBI WGS metagenome assembly JACCEC01 (sample SAMN15323455, study PRJNA562643) | freshwater metagenome | isolation source: river surface water | place: USA:Blue River Watershed | collected 2017-08-18 | reverse complement strand
GCACGGCAAGGACAAGGGCGCGTTCAGCCTGGAGACGCGGGACGACTTTCTGCACGGCGGCGACTCGGGCGCGCCGGCGGTGGCCGGCAAGAGCGGCGAGAGCCTGCTGATCGACATGATCTCGGGCCTCGATCCGGAGATCCTCATGCCGCAGAAGGGCAAGCGCCTCACGCGCGAGCAGGTCGCGACGATGCGCGCATGGATCGACCAGGGCATGGTGTGGCCGAAGGAGGTCACGTTTCTGCGGCCGGAGCCCGAAAACCTGCGGGCGCGGGACCTCGCTTCGATCGCGGTGCCGAAGGCCGGGCAGTTTCAGAATCCGGTCGACGGGTTCGTCGACGCGGTGTTCGCGCAGGACAAGGTGGCGTGGCCGGCGGCGGTGGACGACCGCACCTTCGCGCGGCGCGTGTGGCTCGATACGATCGGATTGCTGCCGCCCGCGGACGAGCTGGAGGCGTTTTTGCGCGACGACGCGGCGGACAAGCGGGCGCGGCTCGTGCGGCGGCTGCTGGCGGACGACCAGGCCTATGCCGAACATTGGCTGACATTCTGGAACGATCTCCTGCGAAACGATTACAAGGGCACGGGCTACATCGACGGCGGCCGCAAGCCGATCACGACGTGGCTTTACACCGCGCTCGCACGGAATCTGCCCTACGATCGCTTCGTGGCCGAGCTCGTCGACCCGGGCACGGAGGCGGAGGGGTTTGCCACGGGCATCCTTTGGCGCGGCGAGGTGAACGCCAGCATGGTGCCGCCGATGCAGGCGGCGCAGAGCGTGGCGCAGGTGTTTCTCGGCGTGAACCTCAAGTGCGCGTCGTGCCACGACAGCTTCATCAACGGCTACACGCTCAAGGACGCCTACGGGCTCGCGAGCATCTACGCGCACGGCCCGCTGGAGATCGCGGAGTGCGACAAGCCGACGGGAAAGATGGGGCAGGTGAAGTTTCTCTACAGCGAGCTCGGGCTGATCGACACCCAGGCGGACCGCGCGGCGCGCAAGCGGCAGTTGGCGGAGATCATGACCGGGCGCGTCAACGGCCGGCTGCCGCGCACGATCGTGAACCGGCTCTGGCAGCGGTTCATGGGGCACGGGCTGGTGCGCTCCGTCGACGAGATGGATCTGCCGGCGTGGTCGCCGTCGCTCCTCGACTGGTTGGCGGAGGACCTGGTGGCGCACGGCTACGACCTGAAGCACACGATGGCGCGAATCCTGGCGTCGCGGGCCTACGGGCTGCCGGCGGTCGACCTCGGGGAGACGGAGGAGAATTTTGCCTTCCGCGGACCCGGCGTGCGGCGGCTGGGGGCGGAGCAGTTTGCCGACGCGCTCACGACGCTCACGGGCACGCGCTACGCCAAGGCGGACACGAAACTGAACCGCGACGTGGCGTTGCGCCTGACCGCGCCGGCGCCGCTGCCGCTGGCGCCGAAATGGATCTGGGCGACGCCGGGTGCGCACCTGAAGGCGAAGCCGGCGTCGGTGGTGTTCAAGCGCACCGTCACGCTCGCGGCGGCGCCGACCGAGGCGTGGCTGACGATCGCGGCGGACAATACGTTCGCCGTGGCGATCAACGGAAAGTCGGTGGCGTCGGTCGCGAAGCGCACGAGCACGGGGGCGGACATCTTCGACATCAAGGCGAGCCTGCGGCGCGGGGAGAACACGATCACGGTGACCTCGATCAACTACCTCGCGGACGGCACGACGCCGGTGGCGCGCGAGGCGGAAGGGGAGAAGAAGGCGCCGCCGACCGAGGCGGACGACAATCCGGCGGGGCTGATCCTGTATGCGCGCGTGCGGGCCGGGGAGGCGGTGATGGATTTTGTGACGGATGCGGCTTGGACCGCGGCGATCGCGAAAGACGCGCCGCAGCCGGCGGTGGAGCTGGGCGGCGTGGAGTTGGCGCCGTGGCGGCTCGGGGCGCATTTCCTCGAACTGGCGGCGTCGACCAAGGACACGCTGCCGGTGCAGCGCGCGGCGCTGGTGGTGGCGGATCCGCTGACGGCGGCGCTCGGCCGGCCGAACCGCGAGCAGGTCGTTACGACCCGGCCCACGGCGGCGACGACGCTGCAGGGACTGGAGCTGACGAACGGGGCGACGCTCGCGAAACGCCTCGAGCAGGGCGCGGAGGCGTTGCTCGTCGGCGGGCCGATCGATCCGCACGAGCTGGTGCGGCGGCTCTACACCCAGGCCCTGAGCCGGCCGCCGACGGAGCGCGAAGCGGTGCTCGCGACGGCGATGGTCGGGGCGCCGGCGACGCCGGACGGCGTGCAGGATTTTCTGTGGGCGCTCGCGATGCTGCCCGAGTTTCAACTGATCCGCTGAGTTCCGGAGCACCCGCCATGAATCTCCACCGTCTCGCCCTGCAACACGCCTACCGCAAGAGCCTCGCGCCGGAGGCGCGGACGCGGCGCGATTTCCTGAAGACGGCGTCGGCCGCGACGCTGGCCGCGCTGGCGGCGGGCGCGCCGCGCGGGCTGCGCGCGAGCGAGCCGACCGAGAAAATCACGCCCACGGCGGACCGGGTGATCGTGCTGTGGATGGCGGGCGGCATGGCGCACACGGAGACCTTCGACCCGAAGCGCTACACGCCTTACACGGCCGGACTCGATCCCAACGAAGTGCTGAGCACGTTTCCGTCGATCCCGACGGCGGTGGACGGGGTGAAGTTTTCCGCGGGCCTGGAGCAGCTGGCGTCGGTGATGGACCGCGCGACGCTGATCCGCGGCATGCAGGCGTCGGACCTCGGGTTCATTCTGCATTCGCGGCACCAGTTCAACTGGCACACGGGCTACGTGCCGCCGCAGACGGTGGCGGCGCCGCACCTCGGCGCGTGGATCGCGCGCACGCTCGGGCCGCTCGATCCGGCGATGCCGGCCTTCATCAACATCGGGCAGCGCTTCGACCTCGGCGAAGGCGAGGAGCTGAAGGCGTTCACGACGGCGGGCTTTCTCGGGAGCGAATACGGTCCGTTCAACGTGGCCTTTCCGGAGCAGGCGGCGGATGCGGTGCGGCCGCCGGCGGGCATGAGCCCGGGGCGCTTCGCCAACCGCGAGAAATTCTACCGCGAGCTGCTGGCCGCGAGTCCGGTGGCGCGCGCGGGCAGCGACTATCAGCGAGAGTCGCTGCAGCGGGCGACGGACAACGCGCACCGCCTGCTGAATTCGCCGGCGGCGAAGGCCTTCGACCTCGCGCTGGAGCCGCTGGAGCGCGCGCGGAAGTATTTTCCCGAGTATCAGCCCGGCATGCGCTTCGACGCGCCGCGCGACCGCTTCGGCGCGAAATACGAGGAAAGCATGGTCGGGCGCTTCGGGCTCGGCTGCCTGCTGGCGCGTCGCCTCTGCGAGGCGGGCGCGCGCTTCATCGAGGTGACGACGGAATACATCCCGTTTCTCAACTGGGACACGCACGAGAACGGCCACGCGCGCCTCGTCGGCATGAAGCGCATGATCGACGCGCCGATCGCGCAGCTCGTGCGCGACCTCGACGAGCGCGGCCTGCTGGCGCGCACGCTCATCGTGGTGGCGAGCGAGTTCAGCCGCGACATGATGGTCGAAGGCAAGCCGGAGAAGGGCGTGAAGGACCAGGTGGTGGTGCCGACGGTGATCAACGACCCGAAGTTCTACGGCATGCACCGGCATTTCACGGCGGCGGGCAGCGTGCTGATGTTCGGCGGCGGCTTGAAACGCGGCCATGTGCACGGCGTGACGGCGGACGAGCGGCCCTGCCGCACGCTCAAGGATCCGGTGACGATCCCGGATCTGCACGCGACGATCTACCGCGCGCTCGGCATCCCGGCGAACCACGGCTACGACGTGGAGAAGCGGCCGTTCTACGTGACGTCGGACGGGAAAGGGAAAGCGGTGCGCGAGTTGTTCGCTTAGCCCGCGACCGGGCGAAGGAAGCGAGGAAGGCCGCCGGGGCGCCGGCAACCTCGCCGTCGGATCACCCCGCGGTCGGTCCGTGCGCGCCCGTGATGACGGCGACGGCCGGGTGATGCACGCGCCGATCCGCCGTGATGGCGAAAAACCGTTCGCGGCACTTCTCGGTCGCGCCGATCGCGCGCAGGGAAAATCGGTCGATGGCCTCCTGGGCGACGAGGGTCGGCACCGGGATGAAGCCACGGCCGTCGGCGGCCATCACCTTCATCAGCGCGGCGTCCTCGAATTCCGCGAGCACGCGCGGCTCGATGCCCAGGGAGACGAACCATTGGTCGACGGAGCGGCGGAGGCCCGTGCCTTCCGCCGGCAGGAGCGCGGGCGCGTGGTGCAGGGAGCGCGGAAAGCCGCGGCGGAGCGCGGCGGCGAGGCGCGGGGCGGCGCAGAACGTCACGCCGGTCTCGCCGAGCGGGTGGTTGAACACGCGCAGACGCAGTCCGCCCGCGGCGGGTTCGTCGGCCAGCACCACATCCAGCCGGTGCGCCGCGAGCTGGGTGAGCAGGTCGCCGACCTTGCCCTCGCGGCAGATGACATGGACGGCCCGGGGCATGGCGAACACCGGCTGCAGGATCTGCTGCGTGACAAGCTTGGGAAAGGAATCCGCGACTCCCACCTGGAGCCGCAGGGCCTTGGCGGTGGGCTGCTGCTTGATTGCGGCGGCGAGTTCGCGGCCGAGCCCGAAGATTTCGTCCGCGTAACGCAGCGCGATCTGGCCGGATTCGGTCAGCACGTTGGCCCGTCCGACGCGCCGGAAAAGTTTTTCGCCGAGCGCGTCCTCGAGTTCGTGGATCTGGGCGGACAGCGACGGCGGGGAGACGTGCAGCTTTTCCGCCGCCGGCCGCAGGCCGCCTTCGCGCGCCACCATCCAGAAATACCGCAGGTGATGGAAATTCAGCCAATCCATGGTCGCTGGAACTTAATTTAATCCGAACGATTGCTGTCAAATTGCGTATTAGTCGAAACGGGAGCTTTCGCCTAAGGTGGGGGCATGAAAATTCTCCTCCAGCACGGCACCCTTCGGCCCCGGTCTTCGGTGGAGCGTCTCGTCGAGAAACGCCTGTTCGCGCTGTCGGCCCGCGAGCGCCTCGAGGAGGCCGTCGTGCGCCTGCACGACCAGCGCGAGTCGAACCCGCGCTTCCGCGCCACCGTGTATCTCCGCGTGCCCGGCCCGGACGTCCATGCGGCGGCGGCGGACCACCACGTGCGCGACGCCGTGGAAAAGGCGCTCGACGCCGCCGAGGCGCAGATCGCCTCGCGGCGCGGTCGGCACGTGGCGCGCCGGCGCCGCACGCCGGCTGCCGCCGACGGGTTGGGCGGGTGACGCCGCCCGCGACCGCTCCGACCGTCCCCGCGTTTTCCCCGATTCCCGCTCCCCGACCGTAACCTGTTTCCCATGACCACCCTCGACCCTGTCCTCCCCATCGACCTCGACCGTTATCTCGCCACCCATTCCGCCGACGACATTTCCAGCATCGCCGTGTTCGTGGAGCGCGGCAGCGTGCTTGTCACGCCGCGTTCGCTGAGCGGGCTCCGCACGCTCCGCCGGCCGCTGCTGGCCAAAATCGGCGCCCTGCGCGACAACGCGCTCCTCCGCTCGCGGCTCGACCTGCTCGTGCTCTACCTCGACGAGTGCGCCGCCGAGCGGGCCACGCTGTCGCCCGCGATCCGCGAGGCGGCGTTTGCGCTGCTCTACTTCCTGAAAGGCTTCGACCGCATCCCCGACACCATCCCGGAAGTCGGCCTGCTCGACGACGCGATGGTCGTCCAGATCGTGCTGGATCGCAACGCGACCGCGTTGCGCGCCCACTGGCTGCGCCGGCGGCGCCACTGGCCGTTCGACAACTGAGCGGGCCGGCACCCGCGGCCGCGGCCTCAGGGCTGCGGCCGCGCCCGCCTTTTGCCTTGGGCCGCGCGGCAAGGAATGCGCGGTTTTGGGGGTTGCAGGCACCGGTCGCCGGGACACCCTGAGCTCACCCCTGTCAGTGTTACCCCCATGAATGCTCCAATATCTGCTTTGTTGGACCGGAAGGGACGCCATGTCTATTCCGTGACTCCGGCGATGAGCGTCCACGACGCCGTCGCGGAGATGAATCGGCACCGGGTCGGTTCGGTGCTTGTGCTCGAAATCGGCCGTTTGGTCGGGATCTTCACCGAACGCGACGTGCTGCGGCGCGTCGTCGGTGCGGGACTCGATCCGAAAAAAGCGACGGTGGCCGAGGTGATGACGAGCAACCTGATCACGATCGGACCGGACGCGACGGTGGAGGAGACGATGGCGATCTTCACCACGAAGCGCTGCCGCCACCTGCCCGTGATCGAACACGGCGACTTGGTCGGCACGATCTCGATCGGCGACATCACGCGCTGGATGGCGGATGTGCACAAGGCCGAGGCCGAGCACCTGAAGAACTACATCACGAGCGGGTTTTCGGCGTAGGCCGGAGCCGCGGCCGGCGCGAGCCGGTATGCCGGGACGGCGCACCGTTTGACGCGGTGCGCCGCGTTGGTTTCGTGCTGGCGATGAAATCCACCCTCGCTGTTTTCCTGGCGGCCGTGCTGGCGGCCTCCGCCTCGGCCAAGATCGTGACCAAGCCGGTCGCCTACACCCATGCGGGCACGGCCCTGGAAGGCGTGCTGGTTTACGACGACGAGAAAGTGTCGGCCGACAAGCCGGCGCCGGGCGTGCTGGTGGTGCCGGAGTGGTGGGGCCTCAACGACTACGCGAAGAGCCGGGCGACGCAGGTGGCGCGCCTCGGCTACGTGGCGTTCGCGACGGACATGTATGGCAAGGGCGTGGTGACGACCGACAAGGCCAAGGCCGGCGAGCTGGCCGGGCAATTCTACGGCAAGCCCCTGATGGCGGAGCGCGCGGCGGCGGGGTTGGCGCAGCTCACGGGCTCGGGGCTCGTCGACCCGAAGCGCGTCGCGGCGATCGGTTACTGCTTCGGCGGCGCGACGGTGCAGGCGCTGGCCTATTCGGGCGCGCCGCTGGCCGGCATCGTGAGTTTCCACGGTTCGCTGCTCCCGGCGTCGGCCGAGGCGGCGAAGGCCAACAAGGCGAAGTTCCTTGTCTGCCACGGCGCGGTGGATCCGTTCATCAAGCCGGAGGAGCTGGCGGCCTTCACGAAGTCGATGGACGAGGGGAAATTCGACTATCAGTTCGTGAGCTATGCGGGCGCGATCCACGCGTTCACGAATCCGAAGGCGGACCAGATCGCGAAGCAGGCGGGGCTGGTCGGCGGCGTGGGCTACAACGCGGCGGCCGACCGGCGCTCGTGGGCGCACATGCGGACGTTTTTCGGGGAGATCTTCGCCCCGGCGCCGGCACCGAAGAAGTAAGGCGGGCGGCAGGTGCGCCGGTGCGCCCGGCGAAACGACGGTCGTTGCGCCGGCCGGAGCCGCAGGCTCAGCCGTGCGCGGCGCGGGCGTGGGCGAGGTGGTAGCGGCCGGCGCGGCGCGTGAGGCGCAGCGGCGCGCCGAAGATGGCGCGGAGATTCTTGCCTGTGAGCGTGCGGCCGAGCGGGCCGGCGGCATGGGTGCGGCCGGCCTTGAGCAGCAACGCGTGCGTGAAGGCGGGCATGATTTCCTCCACGTGGTGCGTCACGAGCACGAGGGCCGGCGCGCCGCGGCGGCGGGCGAGGCGGTCGACGAGTTGGAGAAACTCCTCGCGCGCGACGGGATCGAGGCCGGCGCAGGGTTCGTCGAGCACGAGCAGGCGGGGCTTGGCCATGAGGGCGCGGGCGATGAGGACGCGCTGGCGTTCGCCCTGCGAAAGGTAGGCCCACTCGCGGTCGGCGAGGTAGGCGAGGCCGAGGGACCGGAGCAGGCGCAGGGCGGCGGAGCGGTCGGCGCGGGTGCCGGCATGCCAGAGGTCCAGCTGGGCGTATTTGCCGCTGACGACGGTCTCGAGCGCGACTTCGGAGGGCGGGATGGAGAGGGCGAAGGCGCTGGTGACGACGCCGAGCTGGAGCTTCAGCTCGCGCCAGTCGCAGCGGCCGTAGCGCAGGCCGAGCAGGGCGAAGTCGCCGCCGGTGGGCGAGAGGTAGCCGCACAGGGCCTTCAGGAGCGTGGTCTTCCCGGAGCCGTTGGCGCCGAGGATGACCCAGTGCTCGCCGCGGGCGACGGTCCAGTCGAGCCCGGGCAGAATGACGGTGCGACCGCGGGCGACGCGGAGGTTTTTGACTTCGAGGATCGGCGGCATGAACCGCGGAGGATGGGCGGCGGCGGGGCGGCGGGTCAAACGGGGAGCGTGGCGCGGGCAAACGGAGCGACCGGACATCGCGCTCCTTGAAACACGGCGGGTTTCGCGTCCACAGTGGCCGGATGAAACGCCTTTTCCTCGGCGCGCTGCTGGGCGCGCTCGGTCTCTCCGCCGCGGCCGCGCGACCCTTCACGGTCGTGAGCTACAACGTCGAGAACCTCTTCGACGTGGATGGCACGGCGAGCTACGAGGATTACCAGCCCGCGAAATACACCCGGGCGCACGCCCTGACGAAGCTGCAGAACATCGCGCGGGTCGTGGCGAAATTCGAAAACGGCCGCGGGCCCGACGTGCTGCTGCTCAACGAAGTCGAGACGGACAAGACGCCGGGCAAGGGCGCGCCCGACTACGACGCGCTGCTGGCGCCGTTCGCGAAGCTCACGCTGGCCGACATGCTCGGGGCGAAGTTCACGCCGGCGGTCGGCGACCTGCCGGCGGAGGCGCTGCTGGCCAAGGCGCTGGCGGACGCCGGCATGACGGGTTACCGGATCGTCGCGGGCGCGGACGTGACGCTCGGGAGCGCGGAGCGGAAGCAGGAGATCAAGAACGTGGTCTTCACGCGTTTCCCGGTGAAGGCGGCGAAGTCGCATCCCACGACCGATGCGCGGGCGATCCTCGAAGTGCAGGTGGAGGTCGACGGGGCGCTGCTGTATCTGTTTGCCAACCACTGGAAGTCGGGCGCCGGGGACGTCGCGACCGAGGGCACGCGCGCGGCCAACGCCGGCACGCTGCGGACGCGGCTCGACGAGATCTTCAAGGCGGACCCGAACGCGGACGTGATCGTCGGCGGCGACCTGAATTCGCACTACAACCAGCGGCAGCGTTATCCGGCGATGAAGACGACGGGCATCAACGACGTGCTGCGCTCGCAGGGCAACGAGCTCGCCGTGCGCGGCCCGCGCGACCTCTACAACCTCTGGTTCGAGCTGCCGGCGGAGGAGCGCGGGAGCGACACGTTCCGCGGCGAATGGGGCACGCTCATGCACCTGATCATTTCGCGCGGCCTCTACGATTTCCGCGGGGTGCAGTATGTGGACAACTCTTTCACCGTGGCGAAATTTCCCGGGCTGAATGCCGACACGAACGGCGTGCCGGTGCGCTGGACCTTCGACGGCAGGAGCGGCGCGGGATTCTCGGATCACTTTCCGATCGCGGCCCGGTTCACGACGGTGCCGGACGCGCGGGCGGACAAATACCTCGCCCTGCGCAACGGGTCGGACGGCGCGTCGCCGGCGGCGGCGCGCAAGGTGGCGCGGGCGCCGATCGACGTGGAGAAGACGGCGCTGCGGGCGGCGACGTTGCCGGCGGGGGCGAAGCTGCGCAGCGACGCCTACAAGGGCAAAATCGTGCGCGTGGAAGGCAAGGTGTTGCCGGGCCAGCGCCTGGCGGTGGAGTTCCGCGGCGAGCAGTTCGATGTGTGGAGCTTCGACGAGGCGCTGCGCACCAAGCTGCGCGCCGACCATCCCGAGGGTTCGACCCTGAAGTTCTACGGCGAACTCGGCCAATACCGGGAGCGCTGGCAGTTCGTGATCCAGGACGCGAGCTGGGTGAAATAGCCGGCACGGGGGGAACTTTCCATGGGCGCAAAACTGAAAATCTACACCTTGGCCACCTGCGACACCTGCCGACAGGCGGTGAAATGGCTGCGCGCCGCGGGCGTGGCCTTCGAGGAGCGGGCGATCCGCGAGACGCCCCCCAGCGCGGCGGAACTGCGGACGATGCTCGCGGCGAAGGCCGGGGCGGTGCGGAAACTGTTCAACACGGCCGGGCGGGACTACCGCGACCTGAAGCTCGGCGAAAAGCTCGCCACGATGGGCGAGGCCGAGGCCCTGGCCCTGCTGGCGGGCAACGGCAACCTGGTGAAACGGCCCTTTGCGATCGGTCCGGGCGTGGCGTTGACGGGGTTTGACGAAGCCGCGTGGCGTGAGACGCTCCGGGGATGAGTTCGACGCACGAGAGCAATCCGACCGGCGCGGTGGTGGGCTGGCTGGCCCGCCACGCGGGATTTCCCGCGCACCGGCTGCCGGCCAAAGCCGAGCTGATGGTGTGCGTCGCGGCGCTGGCGGCGGACGAGGAGGAGGCGGCGCGGCAGCGCTTTCTGATCCAGCGGCGCAATCCGGCGGAGACTTCGGCGCAGCGGCAGCACGCGCAGCGCCGGTCGCTGGTGCACTTCAAGTGCGACAACAGCGCGAAGGTTTGAGCCGGCAGGGCCTTGCGCCCGGAAACCTGCGGCGACGGCCGCGCCGGCGACCGGTCGGGACCGCCGGGAGCGGCGCGCGCGGAAAACTCCGGGCCGGGGTGTAACTTTTCCGGGATCCGTGGGTTCTTGAGCCACACCCATCCTCATGAGCACCTCCCTGTTCCGCCTGTCCTGCACCGCCGGCCTGTTGGCCGCTTCCACGCTGGTCGCCCACGCCGCCATCGAGCGGTCCGTCGAAAAATCGTTCTCCGTGTCGGCCGCGGGCACGCTGCGGATCGAAACGCAGGGCGGCGGGATCAAGGTGACGCCCGGGGCCGACGGCACGGTGCGCGTGATCGCCAAGCAGAAGATCCGCGCGGACAGCGAGGCGGAGGCGGACGAGTTGCTGAAGAAACTCGAACTGACGTTCGAGCAGACGGGCAACGACGTGACGGCGATTTCGAAATACGAGAAGCGCAGCGGCGGGTTTTTCCTGGGCTCGTGGCCGCCGGTGACGGTGGAGTTCGTCGTCACGGTGCCGGCGAAATTCGCGACGCAGCTGACGACGTCCGGCGGCAGCATCAACGTCGGCGACGTGAGCGGCAATGTCGTGGCGCGGACTTCGGGCGGCTCGATCACGCTCGGCCAGATGGGCGGAAAGGTCGATGCGCGCACCTCCGGCGGCAACGTCGCCCTGGCCGGCGCGACCGGCGAGGTCGAACTGAAGACCTCGGGCGGCAACATCACGGCCGGCAAGGTGTCGGGCACGGCGGACCTCGCGACCTCCGGAGGCAGCATCAAGATCGACTCGGCGTCGGGCCGGGTGCGGGCGCACACGAGCGGCGGCAGCGTGCGGGCGAAGCTC
>JACCEC013038668.1_pt1 | contig 11242 bp, 8 predicted proteins | sample 7450121 | NCBI WGS metagenome assembly JACCEC01 (sample SAMN15323455, study PRJNA562643) | freshwater metagenome | isolation source: river surface water | place: USA:Blue River Watershed | collected 2017-08-18 | reverse complement strand
AAATTATAGTTTGTGTCTTTTTTGAATTTATATTTTTTTATTGTATAGTTTGATCCATTTCTTTCATATGTTGAAATCCCATTTTCATCTGTAAACCAAACCGGTTCGTCAGGGTTTTGAATTGGGTATCCTTCTGAATCAAAATAGGCAATATTACGAATTCTCATAATTACCTTATTTATTGTAGACGTGCCAATTAAATCCGAAAAAATAGGGTACTTTATAAATTCCTCTGGTGTGCAAACTGCTTGACCCATTTATATTTATATAATATATAAACATAAAAACCACTTATCTGCATCTACTACAGTCGACTGTGTTCAGACCTTTTATTTTTTATTTTTTCTAGTTTTATTTTTTCTAGTTTGTTGAATTGGTATAAAATTTTTATTATATTGATAGGCTCTTAAAAAACGTAGTTGTTTTTCAGCCTTTTCTCTTGTGGTGCACTTTGAAAATACTCGTTTCGTATATGTATTGATTGTTTTGTAACAATTCTTATTCCTTACTTTTCTGATTGTGTATGGCATATATTATGAATTGATATAATTTAGTATAAAGTTAAATGAATATTTATATGTATTTACATAATAAAATGGAAAATTTCGATTTGAATATCGATAATTATACAATCGATGACCTAGAGAATTTCTTTAAATTCCAAAAAAACATCACCTTAACTGTATCCGATATTGAAATGCGTGAATTTAAAATCCGCGAACAGTTACTTAATAGTGGACATATCAATAAAAAAATGAAACGTGATTTAATTGATTTTTTAACAACCGCAAAACAAAGATTAATTGATGCTAGATGTCCATCGATTAAACCCCATTCATCTATTCCTAAAAATTACGAATTAGACAAAGATCAATATCCTGCCGTAAAACCTGAATTTAATAGAGAAGGTGATATTATTCAAAAACCACCTACCCAATATATAATTTCCCACCAGAGTGACTATGTTCCTGACCATATGAACCCCTTAAAAAAACGCGTGATTCAAAAGTGTTTAACAATTGATACACGGTTTAGAGATAATTATTACGGTACTACAAGCACTGATTTTGCATTTCAATTACCGATTAAAATCAGTAAAGTCGTATCGATGCAATTGTCATCTTTTGAAATCCCTGTATCCTTTTATGGGATCTCATCGAGTTACGGAAACCATTTTTTATGGGTTACAATTACTCATTTGAACCCATTATTTAATGTGAATAAGGATTTACCCGAAAATCAATTTACAAAAGTTAGCAGGGCCATTCAAATATCAGATGGAAATTATAACGGCCCTGATTTAATCAGTGCATTAAATAATGCATTTTGTCCACGATCTATTGACGATTCGATTGCGAATCCTAACGATTATTTTTCATATATACAATTTGAATTAGATATTACGGAATCCGGTTCTGGAACAGGTAAAGTTACTTGTAAAGCAACAGGTGCCAAAGCAAATGAAATCCGAGATTTCGAGATCGATTTTAGGTGTGATATGTTTGGTACACCGGATCAAAAGAACATCTCCACTAAGTTAGGGTGGAATCTAGGATTTACGAGAGATTTTTATGGAGGTAAGAAATGCTATGTGTCAGACACTATTATTGAGCCGGCTTCAATACGATATATTTATCTTGCAATCGACGACTATAATAATAATGTGAACAATCATTTTATCACGGCTTTTAATCATTCGGTGTTTAGTCCAAATATTATAGCAAGGATTTCGATTAAAGGAAATTATTTCAGTTTATTGATGGAGAATGATTTGAATCTCATTTCAGAACCAAGAGAATATTTCGGTCCGGTGGATATTCAAAAATTAAGGATTCAAATGTATGATGATCATGGACGAATCTTAAATATGAATGGTGCAAATTATTCGTTTTGTTTGTTATTTAAAACAATTTACGATATGTAGAACTGTGATTTTAGCGATGAAAAAAATATAGAGTGTTATTATAATAATGGGTAAAAAAATTCAATTTATAAATAGTGGTACATTTGGATGTATTTATTATCCCGATTTTAACTGTAATGCTGGTAAAATAGGTAAACAATTGTATCTTTCAAAAATCCAAAAAGAATCCGACGCTTTAGACAATGAACTTGCAATTATGGATACGATTCAAAATAACATACCTACTTACTATTTGTATTTTGCCCCAATTTTAAAAGTGTGTCCAGTAAAACTGAATAAAATACCGGATTCTGAATATAAAAAATGTGAAATTTTTAATAAAAGTAAACATGACAAATATATTTCTGCAAAAGTAAGATATGTAGGTGAGTACGATATTGAATCCTATATTTATACATTGCCTGTTAATGTGCAAGAGAAAAAAGTGAACCAGATATATTATTATTGTTTACACGAATTAAAACGTTTAAATGATGAAGACATTATTCACTTTGATATCAAAAGTCCAAATATAATGTATGATTCGATCAACCATATTCCTATTTTAATTGATTTTGGAATTTCGTTTGAAATGAAAAATTACACAGATGCATTTTACACCGATGAATATTATACATATTGGTGTATTGACATTTATATCATTTCTTATATTTTACTGAATAAAATGCAAAACGAAATTGTGTTTGAATCCAAACTAACAGAAATACGCAAAACATATATAAAAAAATTATCGGAATCATTAAATACAGTCATTGTAGATTTGGAAACCAAATTTAATAAAATGTTCGATGATTATTTCAATAAATTTATCGATAAAAAATGGGTAACTGTTTTACATGACTTAAAACGACCTAAAACGTGGGATAATTATAGTCTTGCTATCACACTGTTAATGTTTGATATTCATTTTTCATCAACTCACCTATTGGATATATGTGAAGAAATCGTTTTATCTCCTCCCAATTTGAGACCCACTTGTGCAGATACTATAAAACGATTAGATGCACTTGAATAAAATACAGAATAATACAGAATAAAAAAAATTGAATCGAATGTATAATAATACAGTTATTATACATAAAAACAAACATATATACAATTCTAAAAAAATGTTTACTCGAAACGCGTACGTTGTATATGATGCATTCCTTACTTTATTACAATCCATATGCCATCAAAATTATATGGAATCCGTATTTTGGGTATCTGAACTCTTTCATTCCGGATATACGGATGAACTCCTTTTATTCATAAAAAACATATACACTTATTTCTATCAACATATTCAATCTGATGAAACCAACACTTATTTCGAAACATTATTCAACGAAAATCCTACAAACATTAAACAAATATATACCATTATACAGTCAATGTATCGATTCACTTGTTGTTACGAATGTTTTCTGTATGAGAAAAGTATTTTGGCACATACATATCAATTACCAATATGTTCAAAACCAGAAGAAATCGAAAAGATTCATTATCTAGTTACCTTTACGGATAAATACATTGAAAAATACAAACAAATGAATTGGACACCGACTGTACACAGTAAATACATTCTAAATGTATATTCACGATTTATTATTCAAGAATTAAAAAACACATTTCTTGAACCATACATGCATAATTTAGTGTTACCTTCCTATTTTAAAAAATTATTACTAACTCGAAATTGGATCCATTATGTATGGAATGTACGAATTTGGAAAGATAGATTACTCGAACACAATGCTACCTATGATGAAACTATACAACAAGTTGTCTTTAAGGATGTATCTGATGAACAATCCTTTTACAGAAAATATTCTATAGAAACCCTTGAATTATCCTATTTTGATATTGATGAAAATATATACCCGTTTGTTCAACCGACTCAATCCACAAATGTATTGAATGAAACGGCTCCATTATCATTTTCGAAACCACCACTTCCACATAAACCAAAAAAAATATTAAAGAAAATAGTGAAAAAGCCATAAGTTATTCATCATATCTTTCGACATAACACATCTTATTATCACTGTAACTACTTCGTTGAATTCCTAATTTAGGTGTTAAACAATACCAATTTGAAGTTGGTTGTAATCGTTTCCATACAATATCATTTGCATAATCCCAATGACAGTTCGTCATTTCTAATGCGGGAATTGCCCAATCATATAATTCGATCAATTTATCATAAAAACAAGAATTCACAATATATCCAGATGCGGTTTGTGCATCTGTTATTTTTTCAATGAATGTGACTCCATCAATTGGTTGTTTTCCTTTTGCCAAATAAGAAATCATACATACATCATATGGAATTTTTGATGTGAAAAATTCGGTGAGTTGTCGTTCCATTTGTTCTTTTGGAACAATAAATTGGAAGTCATCTTCTAAAATAAGTACATTGGAATACCCTCTTTCTCTTGCTAGTTTAAGAACGTTTAAATGGGAATATCCACAACCGACAATACCAGATGCAGGTGTATGGATCGCAGAATATCTTTCCACAAAATTGGGAATATTTGTCCAACCGACTGCCTCTAATTCACTTTGTATTTCGGCTAATCTGTCAGTGCGTTTATCCAAGTTAATATAGAACACATGGTCAATAAATTGATTCATAATATATAATAATACTAATTTAGATTCTTTATTTAATTTGTAAGTTAAATAAATAAGTATAAATTGATAATGACAAAACGATTTCCTATTTTTATTTCTAATAGCATAGCATAGTATGGCAGGTTGTTTATATTACAAAAAATCGTTTTCCCCCAAATCAGAAAATTATTTATCAAAACACGAGCAAATGCAGTTTTTAATTTTATTGCAAGAAGATGATTACAAGTCAAATATATTAAGTTGTTTTCAATCAAACAAAGATACTTTATTTCGTAACAAAAATAAATTTCCAGGTAAATTAACAATCTATAATTACGATAATATAGATGACTCCGAGTTTAGACAAAAATATGTTATTGAAGGAAACATACTTCCCAAATTATTGTATGTAAAATTATTGAAAGAAAATATTTTTATTCCTTTTGAATCATATCCTATGCGTTATTTAAATTCCAAACTGAGTGAATTACGTGATTTATTTATCGCACTTCGAGCGAAAACAATTAAAATATCGAAAACACAAGAGAAAAAGAATGATACTAAAATCGAATGTAAATTAAATGCAAAAGTATCGAATATTGAAGTTGGTGTTGGTGCCGGACTAGAGAATATGCAAAAACTAACAGATAATACTTCAAGTGAATTGCATTTTTTGGATACTGGAAAACCAATTCGAATGGATGAATTACATAATTGCAAGTCATTTTACTATTTGCCAAAAGAATATGAATGGGCCGATATTATTGAACGTAGAATTAATAATAATTTAGTGTCTGACAAATATACTTATGAACACAGTGAATTTAAACTATTGAAAGCAAACATACTTTCTAAACTACAAATGCTTGATATATCTGTCAATTATAATGATGAAGAATATACAAACATTCGAATTCACTACGAGATCGAATATTATCCTTTACAAATGGATGATACTTCAAAGTTACAAACATTAAAAGAACCTACACATCGTTTTCATTTTAAAGATATTGTGGGAAGAATACAGTCAAGTTTCCATTCGGATAGTATTCCAAGAGTGAAATCAAATGTAAGTGTTGATGTACCAACGATCCAAACATCAAATGATTCTACTTACACCATTTGTAGTTCCTATATAGATTCAATATCAAATACAAATAATACTGGATTAGCGATTGAAATCGAATCTCCTAGAACAAAAACTCCTGTAGAACCAGTTCACAACCCAATTGTTGAAGAACCAACACTAACACCAACACCAATCGTAGAAGAACCAGTGAATGTATCAGTTGTTGAAGAGCCAGTTCCAACACCAATCGTAGAAGAACCAGTCCCTGTACCAGTTATAGAAGAACCTGTTCCAACACCAATCGTAGAAGAACCAGTTCCAGAACCAGTTGTTGAAGAACCAGTTCCTATACCAATCGTAGAAGAACCAGTTCCTGTACCAGTTATAGAAGAACCTGTACTAGTGCCAGTCGTAGAAGAACCAGTTCTTGTACCAGTTATAGAAGAACAACCAGTTGAAAACTCAGTTTTTGTTATAGAAGATCCTGCTGAAGAAACAATACCATCTGTAGAACAAGTAGTTGAGAATGTGCTAGAAGATGCAGTTCATACAATTATAGAAACACTTACAGATGCAGTGATACCTGAAAAGGTACAAGATATACTAGAAACAATGATTGAAACCATTTCTGGAACGACTGTCTCCGAATCAAATGTATAAAAAAATCATTTATATTTATTAGTTAAACATAATATGTTATGTATATTATGCCTAATTCAATTACAATCACGGATAAAGAAATCCTTCATTTCTATGAAGAGAATCCACATTTAAACATTATATCTATGAATCATATTTTTATCAATATATTAAAACAATTATCTACAAACCTATCGGCATCGATTGATAATGCCACAACTCAACAAATTTTGTCTGTCGTTACAACTATGAATGGTAATTTGAACCAATTCCAAAATGAGTTTTTTAAATCGAAATCAGATGTAATGACTCAAATCTATGATATGAAAAAAGAATACATCGATGATTTGAAATTGTTGTTGTCCAATTTTGATCTGTCTCAACAAGAAAAAACGAACCGAATGTTAGAAAGAAATGGTGATGCATTAATTGTGAAAACAAATCAAATGTTGAACGAGATTATACCCAAACATCAAGATAAAACACATTCTCAAATCGAAGGCACTGTTAAAACCTTTTTAGATTCCATTACAACCGAAATACAGAAACTATTAACCATTTCAAATGTAACAAAACAATCCGATCTTATTGTCGAAAACGTTGAAAAAAAATTCAATGTAATGGTATCTACTATTCAACAACCCATTTTTGCAGTTTTACAGTCAAGTGAGGAACGAACATGTAAACAACTGTCTCAAGTAAAAGACACTTTAATATCTCAAAAACAAATTCAAGAAACCCTCTCGACTGAAATGAATTGTTTTTTAAACAAATACAAAACAAATTCAAGTATAAAAGGGGCAGTATCTGAATCTGAATTATACCGAATTTTGCAAGTGGTTATGCCGTTAGATGAAGTGATCCGGGTCTCTGCTGAAGCGGGAATGTGTGATTTTAAAGTGGTTCGATATAACAAAAAAAATCCCACTATTTTATTTGAAAACAAGGATTATGCGGCATCTGTCAATTCCGATGAAGTGAAAAAGTTCGAACGAGATTTGAAAGCACAAAAAAATCACGGTATTTTTATTTCACAAAACAGTCCTATTGCTTTTAAAAATCTTTTCCATATTGATATTATTCATAATCAAATCCATGTGTATATTCCCAATGCAAACTATGATCCTGAAAAAATTAAAATTGCTATTCAAATCATTGACAGTTTGTCTGAAAAATTAATGATGCTACAAAATACGACGGCTGATGGGATTGTATTGTCAGTAGAAGAGTTAGAACAAATCCGAGAAGAATATAGACAATTCGCCAACAAAAAAGTAGAACTCCTTGAAATTATTAAAACAATGACCAAACAAATGACAGACAAATTAGAGGATATTCAATTACCTTCATTCAAACGATTTGAACTTGAAACCACCGAATCCAAAAATCTAGGACTCACTTGTAATATTTGCGAAAAATTTATTGGTAAAAACAAAGCAAGTATTAGTGCCCATCAAAAGAAGTGCTTTCTTGCATTTGAAGCGGCCAAACAACAACAATCCTTGGCATCCACAAATAAATAAAATTATAATTTCAAAATATAATATAAACATTTTATAAAGTCATTGTCTAGAATATGTTTAGCCGTTCACAAATTTACAGTGAAACCATTCCCAATAAAAAAAAAGAAGTCGTCAAAATACGTGATTCTAAAATTGAAATATGGATGGAATCATCCGAATTTGATTTTATCGAAATTACGATTATCAAAAAAAATAAATTTTGGTTTCATACACACTTACACAGTTATACATTGGTAAATAGTCATATTATGGATCATAGAGACCAACTGTCTCGTGTCATCAATTCCATTCGATTCATATTGGCAAACAACAATATACATGATGATATTGTAGATATAAAATCAGAAACAACTTTATCGGATGCATTGCATCACGCATTAAATACGATAAAGTACAAAAAAAAATATTTAATCAAATAAACGTAACTTAAAACAAATGATTCAAACAAATAGTAGATATAATTGTAGAATTAATCATACATATTTGAATTTCTTGTACTAGTAAAGCAGTGCTTGATGTTATTGTAGGTAACCCTTCCTTCATTTTTAATCCATATGATGTATCATTTATAACAATACTGTCGCATATAGGTCTACTTGTAACTGAATTTGTATAATCCATATATAAATAAATAGTGAACAGTTTGGATCCTGACTGTAAATTTGTAATTATACAAGGGAATGAACCGGTAAGCGTTAGACCAACATCTATCCAAACATTGTCACCCTTACTATAGTCAATCGTAATATCGCTCTCTGAAATCGTTTCAGGAGTACTATAAGATGTAGTAAGAGTAGGATTGAAAATATTTTTAGATACATACACATTTCCATCAATATGTATCCTTGCATCTGAACTGGTTGCACCATTTCCAATAATGAGTCTATCGGTAGCAGTCATTGTACCTGATAAATCAATACCTGTATAAGTAGGGTCTGTAATATCCTTTTGAATCACTAACAATGTGGTGTTGACTGTGGTGGACTGTATATTATTGGTTACAATTGAATTGGCATGTAGATTACCGCCAACAGATAATACATTTCCAGAAGAATCCGCCACACTTCCAATTAATACGTTTCGAGTAATATCTACTAGAGTAATATCAGTATTTGTATTATCGGTCCAATTCCATAGTTCCGTATTCGCAGGACCCGTACTTCCTATGGCACCTTGAGCACCTGATGATCCGTTCAATCCTCTAGGGCCCGTAGGGCCCATAAACCCAACTGGATCTTCAACCGCATCTAATCCCGCTGGTCCAGCGGTTGTATTATTCGGTCCTGCTGGACCAGTCGGTCCTACATATTGAACACCAGTTGGTCCCATCGGTCCAGTTGGACCAAGAATCATTTCAATAACCGTTTCACTTGGTAAAACAATTTGTTGAATTTGTTTGGTATTCATTATTTTCATATTAATTTGTGTTTGACTTTCACTATTGTATGCATTTGGTGAAATAATAGTGACCTTGTCATTTGGACTTAAATAAATACGATTATTCGAATTTACAAAACCATATTCTGAATTGGAGGCAACTCCATTTACACGGGTAAATAAGGATTCTACACGCAAACACTCGTGGAAAGTACCGGTCTCATTTTCTTTTTCAATGGGGCCGTGATACTCAATTGCACCCACATTATTCTTTTTACCTGCCACTAATATACGTGTTCCATTCCAACATGAACTATAGATTTCATCTAATCCGGTTTGAATCGTATGCCCATTAAAAGAAGTATCGATTCGATGAGATGTATTCAGTTCTTGATTTGATATATAAGTAAGTGTTCCCGATACATCGGTAAGAACCAATGAATCTCCATCAAATGTAGATGATGTATATTTTTTCTCTAATGTGGATGGCGTAAACGAATAAGCCCCGTTGATTTGTCCAAACGGTATTTCATCACCGGATAATGTATAGATTCGATAACTCGATAAAAATGGATGTAATACGTGTGTTTTGGTAACAATTGGACGAATGGTTTTTGACAGTAATCCCGTGTTATTGTTTTCACTATATAACTGTATATCTGACAAAGTGACAAAACTATTATCGGATGGATAAATAGATGGAAACGCGAAATGATATGACGCAGTTACTAATTGATTTGATGGGATCGAACGAATAATCGAATTTGAAACCGGTGAAATCGTATTTGTATTTGTTGCATGATCAATCATTGTATACTCATTCGATACGTCCAATCCATATAAATACCATTCGTTAGGAGGACTCGCATTAGCGTCCCATTTCAAAGTATAATATTGTATTTTGGTGGGAACACTGGTTTCCATTGTTAACCATTCTCCTGAAATCCCTTGAATCGAATTAGTGCCGATATATTCACCTGATGTATTGTAGTTAGACCCATCGGATTCCCACGTTTTCAAGGTTTCAATACTACTGATACCACTTGATCCCGATAAATCGATAATTGAGTCCGTTAAATCGGTTAAATTTTCAATAGCAAGATGTTTTGGGGATGTTTCAGCCCATAACCATCCGGATATATGATCTGAATATGCAGTACTTGATGTTTGACCATTACCATAACCATATGCTAACCATTGTTTACCTGTCCACACAATCGACGATACATATGACGGAAATAATGGTTGACTGTTTGGAATACCTCTCCAAACAATTCCATCAAAACTCATCACCATATGATGAATATTACCATATCCTACTGCTACAAATGCAGTTCCATTCCACGCAATATCATATCCTTCGGTCAATAATGTATCTGGAATTCCATTCCATTTTTTACCATCGTAACTGTATGCAATGGAATATGCACCTTTTCCTACTGCTACCCATAATTTACCATTCCAAACCACTTTATTGGCGTGTTCCGTAAAAATAGATTTTCCGAGCCCTTTCCATAATATACCGTCATTGGAATAGGCAAGTGAATGGGCTCCCTGTCCTACGGCAATCGAACAAGGTGGTATAACAGAATATCCTTTATGTGGATTATTCCATGACATTCCCCGAATCATAGATAATCCGGATATGTCTATACCCGTAAGTATAGATGGCCACATTTCTGGATCAGATGTTTGTAATATATGTGCGCCTGCTACAAAGTAATAGGCAGATGTAGAAAATGCAGTATTCATATGTTCCGGAAACTCGGATAATTGCATATGTGAAAAATCATTTGTCTTTGTCATTCCTACACGATTCATTGATAAATCAATCATTGTAATGACTCCTGTATTTGAAACTGAAATTTGAGAAGGTGACGGTATATCTACGTTTGTAAATAGAGTCCAAACAATCCCGTTGGGAGATACTGCCATATTGTGTGTCGTATCTTCACCAATGGCTATCCAATAAGAATCATTCCAAACCATTTGTTTGCATTTACTATCAAATGCGTTCACTGTAGTCCAAACAATACCATCATAACTATATGCGATAGTATCACTATCATTTGATGCACTGATACCACCTGCTACAAAGTATTGTCCATTCCATTT
>JACCEC011683270.1_pt1 | contig 11242 bp, 8 predicted proteins | sample 7450121 | NCBI WGS metagenome assembly JACCEC01 (sample SAMN15323455, study PRJNA562643) | freshwater metagenome | isolation source: river surface water | place: USA:Blue River Watershed | collected 2017-08-18 | reverse complement strand
GCTTGGCGACGCTTGTATTCGTTGATGCGGATCAGGCGCGCCACCCGCTCGACTACCGCCCGCTCAAAACCGGCGGCGACGATCTCCTCGATGCCCTGGTCTTCTTCCATGTAGCGCGCGAGGATGGCGTCGAGCACCTCGTAGGGCGGCAGGCTGTCCTGGTCCTTCTGGTCCGGGCGCAGCTCGGCGCTGGGCGGTCGGGTGATGATGCGCTCGGGGATCGGGTTGGCGCCGGTGCCGTAGGGGTCGTTGGCGTTGCGCCACCAGGCCAGGCGGAACACCAGCGTCTTGACGACATCCTTGATGACGGCGAAACCGCCGGCCATGTCGCCGTAGAGCGTGCAGTAGCCGGTCGCCATCTCGCTCTTGTTGCCGGTGGTCAGCACGATGGAGCCGAACTTGTTGGACAGCGCCATCAGCATCGTGCCGCGGATACGGGCCTGGATGTTCTCCTCGGTGGTGTCGAAGGGCTTGCCCTCAAACAGGGATTCGAGCGAGCCCAGGAAGGACTCGAACTCGGGAGCAATCGAGATCTCGTCGTAGCGCACGCCCAGGCGCGCGGCCATCTCGCGCGCGTCGAGCCACGAGATGTCGGCGGTGTAGGGGCTGGGCATCATGACCGCGCGCACCTTGTCGGCGCCGAGCGCATCGACCGCGATCGCCAGCACCAGCGCCGAGTCGATGCCGCCGGACAGGCCCAGCAGCGCGCCGGGAAAGCCGTTCTTGCCGACATAGTCGCGCACGCCCAGCACCAGCGCATGCCACAGGTCGGCCTCCAGCGAAGCCTCGGGCGCGATCGAGCCGGTGAGGCCGAAATGCGACGGGCTGAGCGCGGCTTCGGTGGGCGACTGCAGCGTGACGCTGAACAGGTCCTCGGCGAAGCTGGGCGCGCGCGCGGCGAGCGCGCCGTCGCGGTCGAGCGCGAAGCTGCGGCCCTCGAACACGATCTCGTCCTGGCCGCCGACCAGGTGCGCATAGACCAGCGGCAGGCCGGTGGCGAGCACGCGCAGCCGCATCGCCTGCTCGCGCTCGTCGCCCTTGCCGGCGTGGAAGGGCGAGGCGTTGATGACGGCCAGCAGCTCGGCGCCGGCGGCCTTGGCATCGGCGGCAGGCGCCTCGAACCAGGCGTCCTCGCAGATCAGCAGGCCGACCTTGACCCGGGCGCCGTTGCCGTTGTCGACCTCGAACACGCAGGGCGCGTCACCCGGAACGAAGTAGCGCCGCTCGTCGAAGACCTGGTAGTTGGGCAGCTCGCGCTTGGCGTAGCGCTGCGTGATGCGGCCGTCGCGGATCACGCTGGCCGCGTTGTGGCAGGGTGCGCGGTGCACGCTGCGGCTGCGCCCGGGTGCGGCCTCGAGCGGAGCCGGATGGCCGACGACCAGGGTCAGGCCGCAAAGCCCTGCCGTCTCGCGGGCCACGGTTTGCAGGGCATCATCGCAGGCGGCGACAAAGGCCGGGCGCAGGTAGAGGTCCTCGGCCGCGTAACCGCACAGCGCGAGCTCGGGCGTGAGCAACAGGCAGGCGCCATCGGCGTGCGCCTGGCGCGCGGCAGCGACGATTTTTTGCGCGTTGCCGGCCAGGTCGCCGACGACATGGTTGAGCTGCGCGACGCAGATCTTGAGGGTCATGGAGATACGGGTATGGAGAACGGAAAGGTTGGCGGCGATTATGTCACCCGGGTACTGGATCGGCCATCGCAGCTCGACGCCGGCGCCTGGGACGCGCTGCTGGCGCGCCAGCCTGGCGGGCCTGGCGGCCCGTTCATGCGCCACGACTACCACGCGGCGCTGAGCGACAGCGGCTGTGCGGCGGCGGCGACCGGCTGGGGACTGCAATGGATCACGCTCTGGCGCGGAGATGAGCTGCAAGCCGCCGCCCCGCTCTGCCTGAAAAGCCACTCAAGGGGCGAGTACGTGTTCGACTGGGCCTGGGCCGAAGCCTACGAGCGCCACGGCCTGGCCTACTACCCCAAGGGCCTGGTGGCGGTACCGTTCACGCCGGTGCCGGGCCCCAGGCTGCTGGCCGTTGACGACCAGACCCGCACGGCGCTGGTGGCGGCGCTGGTGCAGCACTGCAAGCAGCTCGGGCTGTCGTCGCTGCACCTGCTGTTCGCGGCTGAACAGGACATCGCCGCCTGCCGCGCGGCCGGGCTGCTGCTGCGCCAGACCGTGCAGTTCCACTGGGAGAACCGGCCGCCTTCAGGCCATGCCGATTTCGAGGATTTCCTGGCCACGCTCAGGCAGGACAAGCGCAAGAAGATCCGGCAGGAGCGGCGCAAGGTGGCGGACGCCGGCGTGCAGTTCGAGTGGCGGCGCGGCAGCGACATATCAGCTGATGACTGGGACTTCTTCTACCGCTGCTACGAGCGCAACTACCTCGAACATGGCAGCCGGCCCTACCTGAACCGGGACTTCTTCGCGCGCATTGCCGCCAGCCAGCCCGGGCTCTGGCTGCTGTTCATCGCGCGCAACGCGGCGGGTGAGCGCATCGCGGCCAGCCTGGTCGCGCTCAGTGACGAGGGCGAGCGCCCGCGGGTTGCCTACGGCCGCTACTGGGGCGCGATCGAGCGCGTCGATTGCCTGCACTTCGAGGCCTGCTACTACCAGCCGCTGGCCTGGTGCATCGCGCACGGCGTGCAGCGCTTCGAGGGCGGCGCGCAGGGCGAGCACAAGATGGCGCGCGCGCTGCTGCCGGTGACCACGCACAGCGCGCACTGGCTGGCACACCCGGCGTTTGCCGACGCCGTCGGACGCTACCTCGAGCGCGAGGACGAACAGGTCGGGCTGTACCTGGAGCAGCTGGTGAGCAGAAGCCCGCTGAATGCGGAGCGTTACGCTGCCGGCACCAGCGGAACGATCTTGCGCACCCTGTAGTTGTAGCCGTCGGTCATGTAAATGGCGCCGTCACGACCCACGGCCAAGGCGGCGCTGAAGCCGCCGTTGAACCTGGCTTCGGCCCCGGAGCCGTCCGCATAACCGGAACGGCTGCCGCCGGCCAAGGTCAACGACAGCTTCCAGCGTTTGCTGCCATCCCAGACGTCGAACAGATGGTAGAGGCTGCTGCCGTCGGTCACATAGAGGTGACCCTCGGCATCGATGGCCACATCCGAGACCAGGCACGAGGCGTAGTTGGCGCTCAGACGCAGTGGATTGACAGAGTCGGCTGCGGCCTGGGTGCCTGCCATGACCACCGGCTGCAGGGAAACCACTGCGCCGGCCGTCGAGATCTTCCGGATCATGCCGTTGAACATGTCAGCGACATACACGTCGCCACCCTGGCTGACTGTCACACCCATGGGCGTGTTGAAGGACGCTGTCCTGCCAGTTCCGTCAGCCCAACCGGCAGCCCCAGAGCCCGCAAGGGTCGTGACCACCCCTTCGGGGCTCACCTTGCGGATGCGATGGTTGCCGGTATCGGCCACATAGAGATTGCCGCGGGCGTCGAGCGCCAGGCCATTGGGGGTCTTGAAGGAGGCTGCGGAACCGGTGCCGTCGGCAAAGCCGGCATGGCCGGAGCCTGCCAGTGTCGAGACCTGGCCCGCTGACGTGATCTTGCGGATGCTGTGGTTGCCCCGGTCGGCGACGTAGATGTTGCCCTTCTCATCCACGGCCACGCCCGACGGACTGTTGAAGCGGGCGTCCGATGCGGCGCCGTCTCGATAGCCGGCAACGCCGTTCCTGCCCGCCTGGGTGGTCACCACGCCGGCAGCAGTGATCCTGCGAATGGTGTGACTGAGGGAATCGGAGACGATCAGCGCGCCGTTGACGTCAATCGCCACACGCTCAGCCATGCCAAAGGTGGCTGCGGCGCCGCTGCCGTCGTTGGCGACATGACTCGTCCGATCGGCATTGACCGCATAGGGACGACCTGCCAGGGTGCTGACCGTGGCGCCTTGCAGCGCGCATTGGACATGGATGTCCTTCACGTCGTCCGTGGCAAGGGATTCGCCCCTGCGGACGGTACACCAGTGCCACTTGGGCTGGCGCGCGACTGTCACGGCGTAGCGCGAGTCCGCCGGGACGGCGCCTGGAAAGCGAAAACGCCCGGAACCGACGGTGATCACCCGCCCCCCGTGGTCTTGCAGCGACAAGGTGACACCCTCGATCATCAGGCCCGTCACCTGCCCTTCCAGCGTGAAGGCAGACTCATGCGACACCGGCACTTGCGGATGGCTCCTGCCGAGACAGGCGGCAAGGACCAGGCACAGGGCAGCAATGGCAACTTTTCGCAATAGATTGGGGGATTTCATCGGAAAGTTTTCTTGCAGTTTGACGAATGGTAGATAATTTCTTTATCAAACAACAGGCAAAAATTCCGACAGATTCCGACAGATTCCGACATTCGATGACATTTTTATCATCTCATTCGGCTGCGCGAGAAACACATGGTGCTGACTGGCCCTCGCCGGGTACACAGGTTCAGCGTGATGGGACAATGGCGTGCTCGCGCGGCAGCCAGAGGCAGAACTCGCTGCCCACGCCCAGCGCGCTGCGCAGTTCGACGCGGCCGCCATGCAGCCGCGCGACCTGCTCGACGATCGACAGCCCGAGGCCGATGCCGCGCACGCTGCCCTCGGGCGCGACGCGGAAATAGGCCTGCAGCACCAGTGCCTGGTGCTCGGGTGCGATGCCTATGCCGTGGTCGATCACCGCGATGCCGACCTGACCCGGCACGATGCGGGTCTCGATGCGCACCGGGGATTGCGGCGCCGAATACTTGCAGGCGTTGCCGACCAGGTTGGCCAGCGCCAGCTTGAGCAACTCGGGGTCGGCATCGATCTCGATCGCCTCGCCACGCAGCTCGACCGGGTTCTGCACGGTGATGTCGCCATGGGCCGCGAGCCACTGCCGCAACCAGTGCGCCAGCTGCAGCCGCCTCGGGCTGGCCCGCTGCAGCGATTGGAAGCGGTCGCCCGCCAGCCAGGTGTCGAACATGCCGTTGAGCCGCCGCACCGCGCCGGCAATGGCGGCGGTACGCTTGTCGAGCTGGGTGATGCCGTGCTCGGACTCCTTGCGCAAGGTCTTGACCTGGCTGTCGATGACGCCGAGCGCGTTGCGGAACTCGTGCGAAATCAGCGAGCCGAAGCGCTCGTACTGCTGCCGCGTCGCCTGCTCGCGCTCGAGCAGCGTCGCCAGCTCGCTGCGTTGCAGCGTGTCGATCTGGCAGCGCAGGAAGGCGCGGCGGCGCTGCAGCGACAGCAGCCAGGAGCCGCCCAGGCCATAGGCCAGCATCGGCAGGTAGGCAGTGGCGAAGACGCCGAGCATGGCCAGACTGCGCCCGAACAGCCAGTAGGCCGCTCCCAGCGTGACCGCGGCATTGGCCAGCAGGATGGGCAATGTCGCCATGAAGCTCACCTGCGCCGAGACGCAGGCAATGAAGGTGAATATGATGCCCGCGTACTGGTAGGCCTGCACATTGGGCGAGGCGCTGTGCGCCAGCAGCAGGCTCCACAGGATGTTGGCGATCAGCACGGCCAGCGGCAGCAGCAGGTCGAGCAGCGCCATGTCGCGCACCCGCTGGTACAGCGTCAGCAGCGTCGGCAGCACGATGGCGAAGAAGACCAGCCGCATCAGGATCGACTCCGGGCCGACATCGGGCACGACGATCCAGTCGGCCAGCCCGTAGGACAGGAAGGACAGCGTCGAGACCAGGATGATCAGGCGCAGCAGCCACAGGTGGTGCATGCGCAGGTAGTCGTTGAAGGCGTCGCGCAGCTCAGGCGGCATGGGAGAGCCGCGCTGGTGCAACAGGGCGTCGAGCCTGAGTATGTCTTGATCGGGCATGCGCCGGGGGCCGGGAACTCAGACCAGCGTGATCGGCGCCGCGAAGGCATAACCCTGGCCATGCACGGTCTCCAGCGGCAGGGCGCAGCCCAGCGCGTCGCCGACCTTGCCGCGCAACCGGCGCACCAGCACCTCGAGCCGGCGCGGATCGTAGAGCTCGGGGGCGTGACCCAGCGCTGCCGCCAGCTCGTAGCGCGACACCGCCGCACCCACATGCCGCGCGAGCGCAGACAGGATCACGAGCTCGGAGTGCGTGAGCTTGACCAGTTTGGCCCCCGGCGCCTGCAGCGTCCACTTGACGGCATCGAGCAGCCAGGCCTGCGGTTCCTCGTGCCGCAGGCGCCGCAGCAGGTTGCGCACCACGGCGACGAGCTCGTCGAGATCGACCGGCTTGACCAGATAGCAGTCGGCGCCGGCCTGCACGCCTGCGATGCGGTCGCCGCGCTGGCCGCGCGCGGTCGCCATGATGATGCCCTTGTCGAGCAGGTCCTCGCGCTGCTCGAGCCAGCAACGTGCGTCGCCGTCGGGCAGGCCGAGGTCGAGCACCAGCAGATCGAATTTGTGCACCGCCAGCAGCCGCTCGGCAGCCGCCAGGCTGCCAACGCCGACCGCATTCAGACCCTCGAGCTGCAGATACGCCACGGTGGCCTCGCGCAGGTCGTCCTCGTCCTCTATCACCAGCAAATTGTTTTTCATCATTTCAGTCAACATGAGCGACGCCCACCCGGGACGCCTGGGCACCGTCCGGCAACCAGATGCAGAAGCAGCAACCCTGGCCCGGTTCGCTCTCCAGCGTGAGCCCGCCGCCATGCGCCTGCGCGATGCGCTGCACGATGGACAGGCCCAGCCCCATGCCATGCACGCCGGCGTCGGGTTGCAGACGACGGAAATCCTGGAACACCTGCGACTGCTGCTCGGGCGCAATGCCGGGCCCCTGGTCGATCACGGCGATGCCGGCCTGACCGGGCCGCTGGCAAGTCCGCAGCGTGATCAGGCTGCCGGCGGGGGCGTACTTGCTCGCGTTCTCGATCAGGTTGACCAGCGCGATCTCGAGCAGGTGGTCGTCGGCGTAAACCTGCCCGAGCGCCGGATCGAACTGCAATTCAAGCCGGTGCTCGCCCAGGCAGTACAGGCCTTCGACCAGGTGCTCGATCCAGGGCCGCAGCGGAATCGGGTGTGGCGCGATGTCCTGCAGCGACTGGCCCAGGCGATCGCTCTTGAGCCACTGCTCGAACAGCGATGCGAGCCGCTCGACCGCCCGCGCGACGACAGGCAGGCGGCGCTCGGTGGCGTCTATGCCCTGCCCGCGTTCCTTGCGCAGCAGCTTGACCTGGCTGTCGATGACGGCGAGCGGATTGCGGAACTCGTGCGAGATCATCGAGCCGAAGCGCATGTATTGCGCCAGCACCTGCTGCTCGGTCGCCAGCGAGCGCGCGAGTTGCTCGGCCTGGACGCGCAGGTCCTCGGTGCGCGCCTTGACTGCGGCCTCCAGCCTTTCCTCGCTGCGGCGCGACGCCTCCAGCGCCTGCGACTGCGCCGCCTCGCGCGCGCGGCGCTCGACATGGATGATGTCGGCCAGCGCCAGCGACAGCAGCAGCATCTCGGCGACCGACGACAGCTGGATCGCGTAGGCGGTCAGCGTGTTGGTCGGCAGCAGGCCGAAGGCGCGCAGCGCGGCCGTCAGCACGCCCAGCCAGAGCACCGACCAGCTCAGCAGGAAAAACCGCAGGCCCACCTGACCGCGTCGGTATTCACGCCAGCTCGCCCCCAGGATCGAGGCTCCCATCAGCAGGGCGGTGAAGAACATCCACTGGTTCAGCCACATGACGGACAGCGGCCACCAAAGGCTCGCGAGCAGCAGACCCACGAGCAGCAGGAACAGCAAGGCGATGCCGGCAAACAGGCGGTCGATCCAGCGCAGACGTGATCGCGTCTGCAGGAACTCGCGCGCGAACAGCAGCGCCATGCTGCCCGCCAGCCCAAGCAGACAGGACTGCGCAATCTCGTCGAAGGCGTAGGAGTCTGGCCACAGCAGCACGCGCCCGAGCCCGTTGCCCGCCAGCATGCCCAGACCCAGCGGCAGCGCGTAGAACGCATACAGGAAGAAGCGCCGGTCGCGCAACGAGAAACCCAGCAGCAGGTGATACAGCAGCAGCGCGAGCAGACCGCCGTAATAGAGGTGTTGCAGCAGCAGCGCGTTGCCCTCGCTCCGGGCACGCGCTTGCGGGTTCCAGACCCGCAGCGGGATCGTCACGGGATAGTGCGACTGGACACGCAGGTAGAAGAATTCTGGCGTCGTCGCCAGCCTGAGCGGAAAGACGAAAAAACGCTCGCGAAACGGCCGGCTGCTCATCGGCCGGTGGGTGCCGGTCAGCAGCGGTGCCTGGCCTGGCAGGTAGGCATCGACATAATCCAGTGTGGCGTAGGGGATCTCGAGCAGCCAGTCCTGCGCTGCGTCAGCGGTGCGCTGCAGCGGAATCCGCAGCCAGAACGCCGATGCGGAGAAGCCCAGGTTGATGATCTGCCCCGAATGCAGCGCGGGGCGAAACCGGTCCGCCAGCGCCGCGCTGCTGACCGTCCCGAAATCGAGCCGCCCGCCGGGGTCCTCCAGCAGTTCGACCTCGGCGGACGGATCGACGCGCAGGTCGGCACGCTGCAGCGTGAGAGCGCCGGCACCCCCTGCCCAGCAGGCGGCCAGCAGACACAGCCACAGCCTGAACCAGCAGCTTTTCACGCGGCATCGCACGAGGGCGCCATCAATCCAGCAAGAGGCTGGGCCGTGCAATGTCGCTCAACGGCGACGCGCGCCAGGGGAAATGCGGTATTGAAGTCAGTCTCATCGGGGCTCTGTCTCGGCTCTACGGCCATGCGACCTATCCTCCCAGCAGCGCCGCCGGAATGCCAGCCCTGAAAGCCGACAAATTCCGACAAATTCCGACATTGGCCGATCGGATGCCTGCCGTGCGGCTGGCGCAGCGGAAAAAGCAAAACCCCCCGGCTTGGCGCAATGCGCAAACCGGGGGGCCGGAATCGAGGACGGGATAGAGCCCGCGCCGGATCAGCCCTGTGCCTTGTCGTAGGCTGCGATGCCGTCGGTGATTTCCTGGTGGGCGGCGTCCTTGCCTTCCCAGCCCAGCACCTTGACCCACTTGCCGGCGTCGAGGTCCTTGTAGTGCTCGAAGAAATGCTTGATCTGCATCAGCTGGATCTCGGGCAGGTCGTCGAGCGACTCGATCTTGGCGTACAGCGGCAGGATCTTGGCGGTCGGCACAGCGATGACCTTGCCATCGACGCCGCCTTCGTCTTCCATCTTCAGGATGCCGAGTGCGCGGCAGGGCACGACCACGCCCGGGGGCAGCGGCACCGGGGTGATGACCAGCACGTCGACCGGATCGCCATCACCGGCGATGGTCTTGGGCACGTAACCGTAGTTGGTCGGGTAGTGCATCGCGGTGTTCATGAAGCGGTCAACGAAGACGCAGCCGGATTCCTTGTCGACTTCGTACTTGATCGGGTCGCCGTTCATCGGGATCTCGATGATGACGTTGAACGCTTCGGGCACCTTGCTGCCGGGGGTGACGTGGTCGAGGGACATCTTTGTCTCAGTGGAATGGGGTTGAGGAAATCCGGGCGCGCCGCGCGCACCTGCGCCAACATTCTAGCCTTTCAGCGCCTCATCCTTACGGCTGATATCGCTCGCGGGCGCGATGGTGTAACCTCGCCGCCATGGTTGAACGCGTGATTCCCCTGGTTCTGCGCCCAGCGGCGCTGCAAGCGCCCCGCCCCGCCCGCCCCTGGACAGCCAGCGCCAGGCCGACCGACCAGCTCGGACGCCCGCTGCGCGACCTGCGCATCAGCGTCACCGACCGCTGCAACTTCCGCTGCAGCTACTGCATGCCCAAGGACCGGTTCGGCCGCGATCACGCCTTCCTGCCGCAGTCCGAGCTGCTGAGCTTCGAGGAGATCACGCGGCTGGCGCGCCTCTTCATCGCCCACGGCGTGCGCAAGATCCGGCTCACTGGCGGCGAGCCGCTGCTGCGCAAGGGGATCGAGTCGCTCATCGAACAGCTCGCGTCGCTGCGCACGCCAGACGGACAGCCGCTCGACCTGACGCTGACCACCAACGGCAGCCTGCTGGCGCGCAAGGCGCGCGCGCTCAAGGACGCCGGCCTCAATCGCGTGACGGTCAGCCTCGACGCGCTCGACGACGTCATCTTCCGGCGCATGAACGATGTCGATTTTCCGGTCGCCGACGTGCTCGCCGGGCTCGAAGCCGCGCAAGCCGCCGGACTGGGCCCGATCAAGGTCAACATGGTCGTCAAGCGCGGCACCAACGAGCACGAGATCCTGCCCATGGCGCGCCATTTCCGTGGCAGCGGCATCACGCTGCGCTTCATCGAGTACATGGATGTCGGCGCGACCAATGGCTGGCGCATGGACGAGGTGCTGCCCAGCGCCGAGGTGCTCGAACTTCTGCGGCGCGAATTGCCTCTGCTGCAGCTGGACCAGAGCGCGCCGGGCGAGACCGCCGAGCGCTGGGGCTACGCCGGGCCCGACGGCCTCCATGACCCCGGCCTGGGCGAGATCGGCGTCATCAGCAGCGTGACACAGGCTTTCTGTGGCGACTGCAACCGCGCCCGGCTCTCGACCGAGGGCCGGCTGTTCCTCTGCCTGTTCGCGGGCCAGGGCTACGACCTGAGATCGCTGCTGCGCGGACCGGCGACTGACGCCGAGATCGCTGGCGCCATCGGCGCGATCTGGCAGCAGCGCGCCGACCGCTACTCCGAGTTGCGCGCCAGCCTGCCGGCCGACGCGGGCGCGGCCAGGCCGCGGGTCGAGATGAGCTACATCGGGGGCTGAATGGAAATCGGAAAAGTCGATGCGCTGGTGCTCGCCGGCGGTCGCGGCTCGCGCATGGGCGGGGTGGACAAGGGGCTGCAGCCTCTCAACGGCCGGCCGCTGGTCGCGCACGCCATCGAGCGGCTCCAGCGCCAGGGCGAACGGCTGGGCCAGATCATGGTCAATGCCAACCGCAATCTGGATGCCTACCGCGCGCTCGGGCTTGCCGTCTGGCCCGACGCCATGGGTGACTTCCCAGGCCCGCTGGCGGGATTCCTCGCCGGGCTGGAGCACAGCCAGTCACCCTGGCTGCTGACCGTGCCCTGCGACACGCCGCGCTTCCCGCTCGACCTGCTGGAGCGCCTGGCACAGGCGGCGGAGCGCGAAGGCGCCGATCTCGCGCTGCCGCTGGGCCGCGACGAGACCGGCCGCCTGCGCCGCCAGCCGGTGTTCTGCCTGCTGCGGCGCGAACTGGCCGGCAGCCTGCGCGCCTGTCTGCAGCAGGGCAGGCGCAAGATCGACGACTGGATCGCCTCGCAGCGCCATGTGGCGGTCGCCTTTGATGCGCCCGGCAACGAGCACGCGTTCTACAACGCCAACACGCCGGCCGAACTGCAGGC
>JACCEC011652668.1_pt1 | contig 11242 bp, 8 predicted proteins | sample 7450121 | NCBI WGS metagenome assembly JACCEC01 (sample SAMN15323455, study PRJNA562643) | freshwater metagenome | isolation source: river surface water | place: USA:Blue River Watershed | collected 2017-08-18 | reverse complement strand
GAAATGGTGTTGGTCATTTGCAATAAACGATCGGCCAAAGTCGATTTTCCATGGTCGATGTGAGCGATAATACAAAAATTTCGGATATTTTTCATGCCTTACAAAGGTACAAATTTTGATGGAGTTTGAGGCAAAAACATCGGAATTTCTGCATTGTTTGTATCTTTCAACATGGGAAAAAAGAAAGCAATTCTTCTGCTCATCTTTGCTTCGATGATGGGATTGAAAAACCCGGCCCAATCGTGCAAATTTTCGGTGCAATATGCCGGGCAACCCTATTCCATGAATACCCTAATTTATACGCCAACCGACACCGCAATTGTGATGCAGTTAAAGTGTTATGTGCGTTATCTGCATCCAAAAAAACAAGCTTGGGAACATCAATTGATGGATTTTTACTTATCCGAAAAACCAATTGAGTTGAAACTACCTAGGGGAGCGGATTCAATTCAACTGTTTTTTGGAGTGGACTCTTCCCTTCAGGAAAAAGGGGTGGGAACGGGTGATTTGGATCCGAAAAACAACATGTACTGGGGATGGTTCCCCGGCTATATTGGCGTCAAAGTGGAAGGAATAAGTGAAATGTATGGAGGATTCGAATACCATTTGGGTGGGTTCCGAAGATTTAATGCAAATCAATCTTATTTATGGGTGAAAGCGGGTGGAAATTATTCCATCGATGTTGGGGAGTTTATTTCAAAAATTCCAAAAGAAAAAGAAGGAAAAATCATGTCTCCAGGGCATGAAATACCCAGATTTACGCAGTTTTTTGTCGAGAGCATTCATGAGCGGAAGTAAGGTTTTTTGGGGATGTATTGTGCTAATTCTCTGGAGTGGAATCGCCTCAGAAAAACTCTTTTTTGTACCTAAATGCTGGCCTGTTCCCGTTTATGATTTCCAACAAAATCCACCATCACAAGCCAAATTCGACTTAGGAAGGCGGTTGTTTTACGACCCTATTCTTTCCGCCGACAGTTCTACTTCTTGCAGCTCCTGCCACTCGAATTACAACGCCTTTACTCACACCGATCATGCCTTGAGTCATGGAATACTTGATCGAATTGGTAAACGAAATTCGATGGCACTCTTTAATCTGGCTTGGAAGGATGCCTTCTTTTGGGATGGGGCCGCTCACCAATTGGATGTACAAGCGCTTGCACCAATAACCGATTCCAACGAGTTAGGGAGCAAGGTGAACGAGGTGCTGCAGCGGTTAAATACAACGGCTCCCTACCCTGCTCTTTTCAAAAGGGCCTTCGGCAGAGAGGAAATCAACACCCAAAACTTTTTGAAGGCCCTTGCTATTTTTGAGATAAGCCTCATCTCCAATCAATCCAGGTACGACTCTGTGCAAAGAAAAGAGGCTCAATTCACTGCCCAAGAAAAAAAAGGGTACACCCTCTTCCTCCAATATTGCCAACGGTGCCACGAAGAACCACTTTTTAGAAAAAACGGATTTGAAAAAAATGGCTTATCGATGAACCAAAAATTAAAAGATTTAGGCCGATTCAACTTGACGAAACAACACGAAGATTCCTTAAAATTTACCATTCCTAGCTTACGAAATCTCAGTTATTCTTACCCGTATTTTCACGATGGGCGTGCCAACCGATTGATGGATGTGCTTCAGCACTACAATACCACTCCTTCAATTATTCCATTCCCTCTTTCAAAAAATGAATTAATTGATTTACAATCGTTTTTGTTAACTTTGGACGATATGAATTTTGTATTCAACAAAAAAAATGGATATCCTTTTCATACAACTTATCCTAAATAACAGGTCATTACAAAAAAGAAAACATGAAATACTTCTCATCCATCATTCTGCTTTTTAGCCTTTCAGCTTTTTCACAAACGAACCCAATCATAACCCAATGGATCCGAAATACCAATGGAATCAAAGGGCGGCATTATGTTCGAGGAAATTCAACTCCAATTCAAGATCAAGATTCGGCCAATGTTAAACGAGTTTATTATTCCAACAATTGGGTTTATGTCTTTGCTAACGGAGTTCCAGGATATGTCACCGGACCTTTTTTAGATGGAAATCCAAGTATTACCACCTCCCAAAACGGCATTTTCAAATTTCCATTAACACCTCAACAAAATACGGGAACAGCAACGGCCACGACCGGGGGAAACATTGGCCTTTTCATCAATGGAGTAGCCTTATTCGATTACAGAGATGGGGTAGCTTGGAATCCAACCACTCAATCGCTTTGCGGCGGCCCGGGGAATCCTCCTTGTCCGGGCGGCCCCGGTGCAAGCATGGCATGGAATCGAGATGCCATTGTAGCAGAAAAAGCTGGATTCGACTGTTCAAAAGGCCATCCGGCCATGGGGAATTACCACCACCATCAAAATCCGAGTGCGTTCAAGTTAGACCGAAATGTTATTTCCACCGTTTGTAATTTGTACGATGCCGATGGATTATACGTGATCGACAGCACCCGCCATTCTCCACTCATCGGATTTGCGTACGACGGATTTCCGATTTACGGTGCCTACGCTTACAGCAATACCAACGGTACCGGAGGGATAACCCGAATGAAGTCGGGTTTTCAATTGAAGAGCATGACGAGTCGAACGAACGGCCCGGCAATTAATGCCACGTATCCATTGGGTTATTTTCGGGAAGATTATGAATTTATTGCGCGCCCAGGTCAAACCGACTATTTGGACGAACACAATGGGCGCTTTTGCGTTACTCCCGAATATCCCAACGGAATTTACGCTTACTTCTGTACCGTAGATGCCAATTGGAATTCGGCATATCCTTACGCCGTTGGTCCTACTTTTTACGGAGTTCGGAACGCTCAAAAGGTTACGAGCATTACCGAACCTGTTACAACGTACAACGGAAATTCAAATGCTGTTGTTAATCCCAATCAATTAAATTTCTATGCCTATGGAACACCCGAATTGGGATTTATTGCAGTTCAAATCAACGACATCAACAAAGTTGATTTGACAGTAAAAATGATGAGCATAGATGGAAAATTGATCAAATCTGAAATCATCCCTGCTGGAAGCACCATCAACTATTTAGACACCCGAAATTTATATCCAGGAATTTATTTAGTTGAATTGTCTTTCCAAGGATCCACAATCACTCAAAAGGTCGCGTATTTTTAAGCATGATCAACGAGGAGGAATATGTCATTGAATGGGATATAAAAACTTGGAAAAAAGCCTTTACCTATTGGGAAAAAAATATTCCATGGGATAATATAAGTCATGCTTTAGAAATTGGATCACGAAATGGTGGACCAACCTGGTGGATTGCTAACAAGGGCATTCTAGTTGATTGCACCGATCGACTTGAATTGCAAAAAAATGCTTTTGTAGAACACCAAAAAAGAGGCGGGAATGAGAAAATAACTTACTTTGATTTAGATGTTCTTGAATTAGATGAAAGAGAAAAATACGACCTCGTTATTTGCAAATCGGTATTGGGAGGTGTTGGGCATCAAGGAAAAACAGAAAGAATAGAAGATGCAATCAACAGGATTTATAACTCCTTAAAACCGGGTGGAGTTTTTTTATTTGCCGAAAACCTGGTATCGTCTCCCATTCATGTTCTTCTCCGAAGAAAAATGACCAAATGGGGAAATGCCTGGAATTACCTTACCGTAGAACAAATTCATCAAATGACATCCCATTTCGAATTTACAGAAATCCATACGACTGGGTTTCTCGCCACTTTCGGAAGAAATGAAAAACAACGGAATGCATTAACCTACCTCGATCAAATTCTACTTCCAATCATTCCTAAAAACTGGCATTATTTAGGATACGGAATAGCAACTAAAAAACATGAATAATAAATTTTCGTGGTTTATTCTTGGTTTATTCCAAGGAACCCTCCTCCAAGCCCAAATTCAAGTTAGTGGAGCAATACAAAATCCTACAAAAATTCAATTAGAATAATTCAAAACAATAAAAGTCGGTAGAATTCCTATCCAAAATCATGTAGAAATAAAAAAACAACCCATTACCAAAGCAAAAGGAATTCCATTATTAACCGCTCTTTCAGGGATTGAATTGACGGATTCCAATCCTAAGCATTTTAGTCGATACCTCTATACGATTAGAGCAAAGGACGGATATGCTGTAACTTTTTCCTGGAACGAGTTGCACAATACACCTATCGGCAAAAAAGTTTTCCTCCTTACTGAAACAGAAAGTCACCCGAGTAACGGCATCATTCTCATTTCTAAATTAGATCGATATACAGGACGGAGATTTGTTAAAGATGTATCTGAAATTAAAATTGAACGAAAATAACAAAGGCGACCAAATGGTCGCCTTTGTTATGAGATCTAAAAGTGATTAGGTATTGTGAAGTACCGATTCTTTCAAGTAAGGTGATCCTGTAGGAATCAAATTGATTTTTGAAAGGCTCTTCGTAACTACCATTAACCAAAGTCCAGCAAAGAAAGCGAAAATTCCTACTTCCAGAATAAATTTCCAAGAATAAATTCCGGCTTCTGCATGTCCAACCGTACCTGGCATGATGCACAAATACAAATCAAGGAAGTGCGCTGCCAAAATGATCGAAGCAACAGGAATGATCAAGGATTCTGTTCTTTTTGCATCACGAGTCATGAACAATAAGAAAGGCAATAAAAAGTGCATAATCAAATTCAACCAGAATAAGAATTTGAAACCTTCCCATCGCTCGAAGTAATACACTGCTTCTTCAGGAATATTAGCGTAGTAGTACAATAAGAACTGAGACAACCAGGTATAGGTCCAGAAGATCGAGAACGCAAACATCAATTTACCCAAATCGTGGTAATGCGAGGTATTTACAAATTGAATATAGCCAGCGCGTTTCAAAAGAATAGCAAACAACATGATGGTTGAAAGAGCAGCCACCCACATTCCGGCAAATTGATTAACCCAGTAAATGGTAGAGAACCAGTGTGGATCCAAAGACATCATGAAATCCCAAGATGACATGGCCCAGGTAACTCCAAAGAACGTTGTGAAAATACCAGCCATGGTTTTATTGCGCTTATGACGGAAAAAACCACCTTCAGCATCTTCAGCTAGGGAATGCATTCGAATGGTACGCGTCATCAAAAACCAACCAGCGAAAAAGGCCAAGAAACGACCGATCATAAAAGGAAGATTCAAATAAGCAGATTTCTCAGCAATAATAGCATCATAATTTGCTGAATTTGGATCAGTAACGCCTTCATGTGCCCAGTGATAAATTTCAGCTGCACCAACGAAAATAAGAATGAACCCAGCTGCCGCATAAGGCAAATAAGTACTGAATGCTTCTGGAATACGACGAATTCCTACCGACCAACCTGCGTTAGTTAGATAAGCCAATGCCATGAAAACAGAACCTCCTAAAGTTAAACCTAAGAAATACCAGTTTGACAAAAGGATATCGGCCCAAAAGCGAGTTTTGTCGAAATTAACGGCATGATGTCCACCATGGCCCGCTTCTTCATGACCACCGCCTGTGTAAGCAAGAATCAAAGAAATAATGATTGAAAGAATACCTACACCCAAAAGTACGTTGATGGTACGCTTTAGGCGAGATGATACCTGAAACATTTCAGCTGCAGGTTTATGATATGCATGTGCTCCCATTGATGATAATCTTTAAATGGTATTCCGAATTAATTAGTTGGTGGTGTGTAACCGCGCAACGTATTCACGTAAGTAACAATTTTCCAACGATCCTTCGGCAAAATTTGAGAACCGTGGGCCCACATCCGGCCTTTACCCATGGTAATCACGTGGTAAATGTGCCCTTCAGTTTTATCAGCCACCGATTTTAAATTAGCTACGCCACCGTATTTCTTTGCTACAGGTCCTTGTCCGTCGCCAGCTTCACCATGACAGTGTTGGCAATACTTGGTGTAAAGGTCTTTCCCTTGCGACATTACCGATGTATCGGACATGCTCAAAGGGTTTTTCAAAATCTTAGCGGCATATTCCAATGAATCTTTCGCAAAGGGATAATTTAAGGACATCTCAATGGAAAGATCTTCTCCGTTTTGCTGACGAGATACGGTTCCTGGAACAGGAAGACGCATATTTAATCCATCCGCATTGTAAGAATTAGGATCAATTTGAGAATATGGATCGTAAGGAATAGAATGATACATTTGAGATGCATATTCAACACCTGGATCTTGTGGATCTTTATCAACACAAGCTGTTAAAGAAGCAGAGATAACAGCGAATAAGAAAAACTTTTTCATCATAACAATACCTCCTCTTCTTTTACTTCCAATGCACCATTAGAAGACATGATGGATTGAACATCGGAACCTTGAGCATCTTCAGATTTGATCGCAAGAACGAATAAATCTTCCGTTACACGAGGGTGAGGTTGTTTTTCAACAGCACCTGGAAAAAATTCATTTACCCACATGAAGGTAAAAACCATTCCTAAAGCTGTAATCAAAACAGTACCTTCAAACGTAACGGGAACGAAATCGGGCCAAGCTAGATAAGGCTTACCTCCGATATTGATACTCCACTTCGACAAACCCAACATGTAGGTTTGCATAAATAAAGCAAGTGAGAAACCAATGCAGCCGAAAACGAATGCAGCTACTGAAAGACGTGTTCTTTTGTATCCTAAAAGATCGTCGATACCGTGAATGGGAAACGGAGAATAAACCTCGTAAATTTTGGTGCCTGTTGCATTGATTTTCTCAATGGCATGCATCAGAGTTTCCTCATCATCAAAATATCCCAGGACAAATTTTTGCGACATGGAATTTATTTTTAAGCGTGATGTGATTCGTGTGAATGTTGAGCAGATTCTTCTGCCTTGTCTTTTTCCAAAGTAATCTTCATGTACTTTTCAGCAGAAGTCTTCATGATAGATTTCACCTCAGCAACTGCGATAACAGGAACATACTTGGCGAACAAGAAGAACAACGTGAAGAAAAGACCCATAGAGCCCATGTACATGGAAATCTCAACCCACGTTGGAGAATACATGGCCCATGAAGATGGTAAATAATCGCGGTGTAGCGAGGTTACGATAATAACAAAACGCTCAAACCACATACCGATATTTACGAAAATAGAAATGATGAATACTGCAGTGATGTTACGGCGCAACTTTTGAGACCAGAACAACTGAGGAGTAATAACGTTACACGTCATCATCGCCCAGTACGACCACCAGTATTCACCAAACATACGATTAACGAAGGCGTAACGCTCGAATTCAACTGCAGAATACCACGCAATGAAAAACTCAGTGATGTAAGCAGAACCTACAATCGAACCCGTTACCATGATGATTTTACACATCACATCAATGTGGTTCAATGTGATGTAAGCTTCTAATTTCATGGCTTTTCGAGCAACGATCAACAAAGTCAATACCATTGCGAAACCAGAAAATACCGCTCCTGCTACGAAGTAAGGAGGGAAAATGGTGGTGTGCCAACCAGGAATTACTGAGGTAGCAAAGTCCATGGATACGATGGTATGCACTGAAAGTACCAATGGGGTTGCTAAACCTGCCAAAATCAACGAAATAACTTCGAAACGACTCCATGCTTTTGCAGAACCATTCCATCCGAAAGATAAGATACCGTAGATCTTTTTCTTCATACCTTCAGCACGGTCACGAACCGATGCCAAATCCGGAAGCAATCCAACGTACCAGAAAACCACGGAAACGGTTAAATACGTCGAAATCGCAAAAACGTCCCACAACAACGGTGAGTTGAAGTTGGCCCAAAGGTTACCGTAGGTGTTTGGAAGTGGAAGTGCCCAATAAATAACCCATGGACGACCAGCGTGCAACAAGGGGTAAACCCCAGCACAAACAACTGCAAAAATGGTCATTGCTTCTGCTGAGCGGTTAACAGCTGTTCTCCACTTTTGGCGGAAAAGTAACAATACCGCAGAAATCAGGGTACCAGCGTGACCGATACCTACCCACCAAACGAAGTTGGTAATATCCCAACCCCAGTCAACGGTTTTATTCAAACCCCAGCTCCCCACCCCATTCCAGAGTAAGTAACCGATGGCCCAAACATAAAGAGCTAAAAAAGCCAATGAAACTGCAAAACCCATGTACCACCACTGGGTAGGTTTCGCCTCAACCGGAATAATGATATCATCGGAGATCTTTTTATAAGTGGTGTCATCTCCGGTGATGAGCGGTCTTCTATAGGGGGACTCGTACATACCTTTATCTTTTATGCTTGGTTTTTATCATTGTTACGAACCTTCACCAAATACTGAACACTTGGTAGAACTTGAATTTCTTCGATCAAACCGTAAGCACGGTCGCTGTTCACCAACTTGTAAATTTCGGAAGTTTCATCGTTTACATCACCAAATACGATGGCATTGGAAGGACAAGCTTTTTGACAAGCTGTTTTCACTTCTCCATCTTTGATGTTTCTGCTTTCTTTCTTTGCCTGCAACTTGCTGGCTTGAATGCTCTGAACGCAGAAAGTACATTTTTCCATAACTCCACGTGCACGAACAGTTACGTCTGGATTCAATACCATACGACCTAATTCTGTTTGTGCTGGATTCACATCCGAGAACAACGGATTATCGTAGTAACTGAACCAGTTGAAACGTCGAACTTTGTATGGACAGTTGTTGGCACAATAACGTGTTCCAACGCAACGGTTGTAAACCATTTGGTTCAAACCTTCGTCGCTGTGAACAGTAGCCAATACTGGGCAAACGGTTTCGCATGGAGCGTTATCACACTGCTGACACATGACGGGTTGGTAAACCACGGAAACATCAGAGAAATCAGCTACATCGTTTTTGAACTCACGGAATACGTTTCCGTCGTAATTGTATTGCTCACCGCCGTACTCGGTTTCTTCGGTAATCGCACGTCCGTCTTTAGCACGGAAAGTGAAGTAACGGTCAATACGCATCCAGTGCATTTCACGACGGTTGATTACTTCTTGGCGACCAACAACGGGAACGTTATTTTCTGATTGACATGCTACAACACAAGAACCGCAACCAATACAAGCGTTCAAATCGATTCCCATCATCCAATGGTGAGAAGGATATTTGCGCTTATTCCACAAGGTTACTGTTTCATCGTAAGCATTTACTTTTACGTGCTCGCCCTTTTCATTTTTCATCAAAAGATGAGGACGCAAATTGTATTCTTCGTGCTTACCCGCTTTTTTTGCAGATAAATAAGTAGCAAGAGAAGTTTCCTTAACAATGGAACGACCTTCAATGGTGTGGTGCGTTTGGGTTTGAGCCAACTTACGGTGCTCTCCAGTTGCCACAACTTTCACGTTAGAAACGTAATAAGAACGATTTCCATTGTTGGTAGAGACAAATGGGAAAGCATTTTGCCCAACATTCAAACCAGCTTTTCCAACTTTAGTTCGTCCGTAACCCAATGCTAACGCAACAACATTTGGCATCATACCTGGCAACATCAAAACAGGAACAGTTACTTTGTAACCATTGGCCTCAACCGTAACCATGTCGCCTTCTGACAAATTATTTTGCTTGGCATAGGTTGGGTTCACTGCGAGATAGTTATCCCAGCAAGCTTTGGTCAATGGATCTGGCATTTCTTGCAACCAAGGGTTATTGGCTTGAACGCCATCACCCAATCCCATTTTCTGGTAAATCACCATTTCTAATCCGCCAGCGTTTCCTTTAATGTTATTGGCATTGAAGGAAGCCATGGAAGCGTTATCGGAAGATGCTCCAGTTAATACAAGAACTCCTTGGTTCAATGAATTACGCCAAAAGCTATCGGTTGTGGTATATTTTGATTGTTTGAAGAACATGGAAGCACTCCAGAAATCTTTCAAATACTGATAATGAGAAGCAGAATTACCATTCCAAGCTAACAAACACTCTTCCAAAGAACGAGTATTGAACAACTTAGAAATGGATGGTTGCTGCAAAGAATAAGAACCTTCGCGAACTTCGGCATCACCCCAAGACTCTAGGAAATGATTTGCCGCTGCGATGTGCGAACAAACGCTTGAAGTTTCATCGTGTCCAGAAACCAAAGCGATGGAAGCTTTAGCACCTTGGATTTGTTTTGCCAAAGCAGAACCGTTGCCCATGGTGTAAACCGGATTCACTCCAGCAAAAATCACCACGGAGTTGGCATTGATACCATTCATGGCATTCATGGCAGCAGTATCGTTTCCTTGACGAATGTTCAAAGAATTTACACCGTCGATGGTTTGTCCGTAGTTACCCAACATCTTATTGATGTTGTTCACCATGATTTGAACGTCTTTGTTATTGGATCCACAAACAACCAGAGAAGCACCTTTGGCAGCAACCAATTTCTTAGCAGCAGCAGAAACCAAGTTTCCAGCGACTTCCATTCCATTGATACCAGCTCCGGCATTTCCAGTTTGCTTAGCCACTTCATTGTACAACTGAGCAACCACCATCCCTTCATTGGAAGGAAGGTAGGTAGAACGAAAATCGGCGTTAGAACCGGTTAGTGACAACGCGGGTTCGAAATGGTAATGAACCGACATGTTGCCTTCTTCATTCACTTTACGGCGAGAAGAATAACCTGCGATATTCATCAATCCACCTCCCCAGTTTCCTAAGAAATCGGCATTGATAGAAACGATGACATTAGCTTTTGCGAAATCATAATAAGGAACAACTGCTTTTCCAAGGGTAACTTGGTTAGCTTCAAGCATTCCAGAATACGAAATAGAATCGTAAACCACATGTTTGGCACCAAACTGACCAACGAATGATTGAATCAAGGCTTTGGTAGATGGAGAAACAATAGATGGAGTTACCAAGGTAGCTCCGCCATTGGACTTAGCATCGTTCAACAAAGAGATGACCTCTTTATCAAAATCAGACCAAGTAACTTCTTTTCCACCGATCATAGGATTCTTTGTTCCTTCACGATGGGTGTCGTACAAACCTAAAACGGCTGCAGAAACTCGTGCAGAAACACCATTTCCAGTTGTAGAAGAAAGGTTATTTGCTTCAATTTTGATGGGACGGCCCTCGCGGGTTTTTACCAAAATGTCTGCAAAATCATTGCCATCGAAATACGTTGATGCGTAATAGTTTGCAATGGATGGCGACATTTCAGCAGGATGATTCAAGAAGGGAATCGCTTTCTTAATGGGTGTAGTATTACACGCCGCCAAGGAAGCAGCACCTACGCTGAATCCAAAAATTTTCAAAAAGTCGCGTCGGTTCGTGGAAGAAACCGATGCGTTCTCAGCAATGATTTCATCGACCGGAATCT
>JACCEC011186136.1_pt1 | contig 11243 bp, 10 predicted proteins | sample 7450121 | NCBI WGS metagenome assembly JACCEC01 (sample SAMN15323455, study PRJNA562643) | freshwater metagenome | isolation source: river surface water | place: USA:Blue River Watershed | collected 2017-08-18 | reverse complement strand
TTTGAAAAAAAAAATTTTTTTTTTTTTTTTGCTTTTATTTTATTTTTTATTGGTATACGCATTTTTATATTTTTTATAATATATACATATATTTAACATATATTTTTTTATAAATATAAAATTTACATTTTTTATTGATGTTTTTTTAAAGCAAAATTTTTAAAAAACCAAAAAAAGACTGTTCAATGAGCCAAAAAAGTAAGATTTTTTTTGCTTTAAAAAAAAATTTTTTATTGGGTTTTAATTTTATTTTTTTTTATTAAAAATATTGTACTTTTATTGATTTAAAAAATAAAATATAAAAAAATAAAAAAATCATTGGTTTCTTCTTTTGTCCAAAATATAATAAAACCGGAAAAAACAAAAACAGAAGCCGTGTCGATTACGTTTTGGACTACCCCTCATTACCATCTCCAAAAACTCTAAAACTTTATTTTAGAGAGTACTACCAAAATCAATAACAATTCCTTCTCTAAAAACTTTTCTCAAAATCGTATATCGATACGGATTCTAAAATCCTATAAGGATGTCGATACGGCATCTGATGATTTACGTACCCTATTAATTTTCATTTTTGAGAATTTTGTCCGATGTGTACATCAAAAAAAAAAGTTGGCGATGTGTACACTTAAAAATCGATATCGATGTGTCATCTTTTTACAAAAATACGTGTACACGTCGACAAAAAATATGTGCATTTTTAGGTCCTCTTCTGAGACCTACCCTAGTCCGAAAAGTAATCGATGTGTACACTAAAAAAAAAAGTTCGCGATACGGCTTCTGACATTTTTTGTCCGATGTGTACCCCAAAAACGATGTTTTTCACTCTACACGTCATAATGACATTTATATTTTTTTCATTAAAAAAAAAATTTGAGAATTTTGTCCGATGTGTACATCAAAAAAAAAAGTTGGCGATGTGTATACAACTTTTTCAATTATCGATGTGTATACTAAAAATAGTCAAAATAGATGACACATCGATATGTGATTTTTGTGACACTTTTAAAGCACCCCTAGTCCAAAACGTCATCGATGTGTACATCAATTTTTATTTTGTCCGATACGGATTCTGACACATTTTTTCAAGCTCACATGAGAATTTTCCCCGATGTGTACACCAATTTTTGAGAAAATCGTTTTTGCATGAAAAAAAATCAATATACACATCAACATCAAATTTACGTTCGAGACCTAATTTTTGTGTCATTTTGTGTCACTTTCGGTCCTAAAAAAATCGATTCTCCTCCCTTTTTAACCCGAGAATTTTGTCCGATGTGTACACCAATTTTTGAGAAAATCATTTTTGACTGATTTTTTTCAGATGACATATCGGACTTCAAAAATCAAAATTTTACGTACCCTATTGAAAAAATTTGCATTTTTGTGCATTTTAACATTTTTACCCTAGTCCGAAAAGTAACATTACTTTTCGGACTACCCATTTATTTTTTGCCAGTGGCGTAAAAATTACACTTATTATGGGATTTTTAATAATTCGTGTTTTCATTTTGCCATATCCGAGTTTTTAAATATATTATTACGATTTATGGTATTCTCTAAAATGATTTTTAATTATTTTTGGTGATTATATATTAAAAATAGTTAATTTTTATAAATAAATAAATAATAAAAAAAAGAATATAGGGAAGAGATAGAAGGTATGAAATATACACAAGAGAATCGAATCCTTATAAATAACCCGAAGGATGATTATGAATATACCTATTTTCCTATTTTGATAATCGATGAAGAATTATCACCTTTATTGGAATTAAAAAGATATCAAATAATACGAGAATTAGCGAATGAATTAAAAATATACTTTCAAAAAAAAGGTTATTCTATTGAATTTAAAAGCTGTTTTGGATTTATTTTGCAATTTATATTTGAAAATTTTAAAAAACAGACTTTTATATCGACACGAGATGATCCTCTTTTTCCCAAAAATGGTCATTATGAAAAAGGTCTTCGAGAATCATTCTTCTTTATATTACAAAAATATCATATCAAAGAAAATGACTTCATCTCTTTTCAAGAAGATTTTAATCTTTCTGAAAAATGCAATAAAATCATTGAAGAATTAAAAGAATTTAAAAAAAGTCCTTTTTTTCAAATGAATAAAATGAATTATCGATTTGAAAGAAGGAATTTAAATCAAATGTATAATTTAATCACAATCAATTATATTATTGATTCACATCAAAAAGGTGATATTGATATATTTAAGATATCTATTCGTGTAAATCCTTTATTAATAAAAAAATTAGAAAATCAAAATCAGATTTATTGTAAACAAAATAAGATTGATTTTCAACCAAAGGTTTTTGAAAATTTATTAGCCTGTTTATTGATTCGTTATGAGACAATTCAAGCAGGTAATGAACAATTAGCATGCAACCCCGAATTTTATTTTGAAATGAAAAAAAGATTAGGATTTGACTTTGAAATGTTTGGATCTGCGATTAATACACAATATCATCAATTTGGTTCACTTTTTTATGATATTGAAAAATATTTTTTAAGTAAAGGTAGTTTTTATGGTATTGAATGTAAAAGAGGTAAATATGTGGCAAATCCTCCTTTTGTAAATGAAGTGATTGAAGAGATGGCACTTAAGATGATACGAAATTTAGATGATACTAAAAATAAAAGACCTCTTTCATTTTTTATCACTATACCTGGATGGGAATCGAATGAGGAATATGGAGAATACTCAGGTTTTGAAATAATGAAAAAATCTAAATATTTTAGTTATTTTAAAGAGATACCGAAAGAAGAATCACGATTTTTTGATTATAATCATAATCGTATTATATATCCCTGTAAAATCTTTTTTATTTTATTTGAAAATGAATTGGCGAAAGAAGAATATCATATGAAAAATGAGATTGAAGAGATGATTAAAACATATTTTATACCTCCTCAAGGTAATGAATATCAATATGTACCTAAAATTATTGAAAATATTATTGAACTAAAGGGTGGATATATTGATAAACATAAGATGGATATGATGGTATTTGAGTTTGATGATAAAAAAAAGAAGGAAGATGAGGAGAGGATGAATTCTTTTATTGTAAATGAGATCTGTTTCCCTCATGAGAAAAAATATAAAATAAAAAAAAATATAAAGCTTATTGAAGATGGATATGATTATGAGACAAAAGAGGCTAAACAATATTATAAAAAAGCATCAATTTATAATACAATTGATACGTTTTATCCAAAAGGAACAAGTTTTCGAATGAAAAAATCCAAGAAAGAGAAAGAGAAAAAACCCTCTACATATATTCCTTATTCTCATATTACAAATTATACATTTTATGCATTTCAAACAATCTTTAAGGATATTACACAAATAGATAAATTATGTTTAATTGATTTAACAAGATATTGTGGTACAAATGATTGGATATTTAAAAGATTAAATATATATTATGATGAGATTATGAAACATTTATTAAAGAAGAATGTTTTTGTAACAACTGATTGTAAGATTTTGTATAGAGCGGTTTATAGTTATGAAGAAAAGAATAAAAACAAATTAATTGATTTAGTGGATGAAAAGAGAATAAAGACAAAAACATCTGAGTACGATTTTTTGATTATGACAGGTAGTTTAGGTCATAGTGAATTATCACAGATTACTTATTTTAAAGAACAGATTAATGTTTATAATTTTTTTATTCAAATATTAATGTTATTTAATTTACAAAAAAGAGGTGGTTCTTTTATTTTCATTTTCTATACAGCTGATACAAAACCAATTATTCAGTTATTATCTTTATTACATTCTTATTATGATATACTTTGTATTGAAAAGATAACATTAAATAAAGATACAACAACATCTTTATCGTATTTATTTGGTAAAGGTTTTAAAGATATTAGTAAGGTTGAATTAAATAAATTATATTCTATATTCGATAGTATCATTAATATATATAAAAATGATTTAGGTGACGAGGTAAATATATTTGATATGAAGAAGAGAAAAAAATATAATGTATTTAAGTATATTAAAAGTTCGCAACATAATCAGTTTATATCCAATCTATTTGATATTCGTACAAGTAAATCCTTTGAAGATAAATTAAGATCTTATAATAAAACGATATTTAAAAATATGATAAGAGCATTTAAGAACAATTATCCTGTAAAAAAGAAGAGTTGTGGTATATATGATGTGATTGATTTTTCATATAAACCTAAAAAAAAGAAGACAAAAATAAAATCAAAATCTAAAAAGTAGTTGAATTTTGAGGAGCGGATAGTTGAGGATGACGAATAGCAAATATATATTTTTTATTCATTTTTTTCTCCTCTTGTATCTTCTTATCTTTAATAGTATAATAAGTATCTAAATATAAATCTTTAATTAATTTTTCATCCATCTCAATATCTTTCATAGACATTTTAAATAATAATTGTTGTTTTGTAATTTGTACATCATGTATATCTAGTATTAAATCATGAATGATATATAAATCAATATATTCTTTACATTCATATTGTAAATAATTATTGTCATCGAAGATGGGATAGGAGATAAAATAGCAGTTATTTTCGGTAGAATATTGTAATTTGATGGATGAATGATTAATATCGACAAAAGAATCCTTCTCTTCTGTGCGATAATAGGTATCTACCGCCTTGAAGTTGTCACCTTCTCTGACAAATTCTCTCAATAAAATATCGGATTGGATATTTTTTTGGGGTGAAAGAGGAGCATCCGATTCATAATCATCACACTCAGTGTCATGTAAGTGTAATAAATAGGAATGGAGTTCGGTAGAATTAAAAAGTTTATCCGAAGGATGGATCATTTTCATTATACTCTATATAAAGATTTTTTATTTTATAGATTTACTTTTTTTCTTATAATTTAGGTAAGAAAAAATATAAAATCGTTCGTTTATTTATTTTTTTCGAAATGAATAAAAAAGTGGATAGAGGTCAAAAGTGAAAATTAAATTCTCATGAAGAAGAAAAAGGAAGAAAAAAATGAAGATATGGAATCAGATATTTGATAAGATTCTTGTATTAAGTTTAAAAGAAAGTGAAGACCGAAGAGAACATATAAGAAAAGAATTTCAACGAGTAGGTATTGAAGATTATGAATTTTTTGATGCTACACATTATAGTTCTCAAGAATTAATCGATATTAAAAAAACAGATAAGGTATATTTGGGTCCACTCTGTTTTCGATGTGGACAAAAAAGATGTGCATGTGAAAATAATTATTTAACTGATTTTCAAATCGCAAACTGGCTCTCCTTCATTCGTATGTGGAAACATATAATTGACCAAAATTATAAATTTGTTTTAATATGTGAAGATGATATAGTATTTACACCTCAACATCAACGTATTATCTTTCCTCTACTACAAAAGAATCAATTGAGAGCATATAAGGTAAGATTTGATTTACCTTTATTAATAGGAATGGGTGGTGCTTATCATCCTCATAAACATTTATCGAATGAGATGAGTCATTTAAAGAGACAGAATGTGATGTGTAATCCATGTTTTTGTTTAAATCAACAGATGGCGAGGCTCTTTTATGAGACCTATCATATTCATCATACATCCGATCATTTTATGCACATTGAAATACCAAAACATTTTCCTTTTGTACAGCATTTGATGATGTATCCATGGCCTGTTTATGAATTATCTTTTGTACCTGGTATGATTAAATTTAAATCATTGGTTCGACCAAAAGGTCAATCAAGAAGAAAAGTATATCAAGATTTTCTCATCATCTCTCCCCTACAATCTTTACAGACAACACTCTTTACAAAACTTTTTCATTTTCTACAAATACCGAGTCATGTGAATTATCAAGTTAAAAAAGTGGATATGACATATCGTAATTATTATGGAACTTTAAATGAATATTTATTAATGAATGAAGAAGAACAAGAAAAATATATGTTTTTACATACATATTTATTTACATATGGGGAAGAGAAAGATAAAGAGATGATAGAAAAGGAGTGGAATCAACAATTATTTTATGAGTTAGTTTGTAAAAAATATCAAATACAAAAAGAAGATTATTATTCGTTTGTACAAACATATATAAAAGAACGTTTTCCAAAGACTTCGATAGTAGATTTATCTTCATTTGAATCATGTGAAAAATATCTTAAATTATTAACAATCACTTTACAAAGAAATAAGAATGTGGAGAGAATGTATCAACTCCTTAGTTAGATTGACCATAAGTCCATCTAACACCTCGCCCTAAGGGCGAGTGCGACCCGATGGGTCGCAAGTCAGACAAAGTCCGACGCGGTCCTACAGGACCGCCTTTTCATAAATTTCTTTAAGTTCAAATTTTTAAAGAATGAATAAATTTAAAAAAAGTGAAAAAAGTGATTTTGTCCTTATACCTGATCATAAAATAGATTTATGGTAATAAGAGTTTTATATAGTAATATAATATTTATTATTGTTTATGGTATTAAAATATTATATTATTTTTTATGGATTTTTTATACTTTTCATTTTATTTAGAATGAATAAATTTAAAAAGTGGAAAAAGTGATTTCATCCTTATACCTGATCACAAAATCAATTTATGGTAATAAGATATTTTTATTGTAATATAATATGTATTATTGAATATGGTATTAAAAAAATATATATATTTATATGTATTTTTTATACTTTTCATTTTTTAAGAATGAAAAAAACTTTAAAAAATATATGATTTTCTTTATAAAAACAGATGAATTTTAATTTTTACTGCGTGTTTTGGTGTTTAAAATCTGGAATGCATGAATAAAATAGTTAAAAAGAACATCTTTGGTAGTTTCGATATCGACACGTTTTAATTTGACACCGACTTCTTTATATTCATGATTTTCAATATAATCTTTAATACAAGGTATATCTTGAAGTCTTTTACGAATATTTAAATAGAACATTTTTGTATAAACTTCTTGTTGTACATCAATTGCCCATACTGATAATCCCGAACTTGGTATTTGAACATATTTCCAATCAATTGGTATTACATATACATCTTTTGATTCAATAATAGTACCAAGATTTTTATGATGAACATCCAAAGTGATAACTAAAAATCCATCTTGATGAAAACCAATAAATTTATATTGATGAGTAGGAGAATGAATCTCTCCTTTATAAATAAGATGAGAACCATTTGTAAGATTATCTTGTTGAGAAGATTCTAATATAATCTGTCTTATACCAGAATCTTTTAATATTTCATGAGGAAAAGTGAATTGAATTTTTGCATAAACCATCTCTATATCTTCTTCTCTTTTTTTTTACGAATATCTTACTTTTCTTCCATTAAATATCTCTTTAAATCTTCTTTCTTTTCCATCTCCTCGATAATCTTTTTAATATCTTGACATTTATTTTTGTCCATTATTAATGTGACATCTTTACGATGAACGATTACTATATTATCTAAACCAACTGTCGCTATTACATGTTCTTTCTCATGATTATGTATATATGAATTTTTTGTCTGATATTGTATTATCTTCTCTCCTTTCATAATATTTTGATTCTCATCTTTTTCTAAAATATCATAAATAGCATCATATGAACCTATATCTGACCATTCTGATTCATATCTTAAAACTGTTCCATTTGTTATCTTCTCCATAATACAATAATCAATTGAGATATTTGGGAAGAGATGAAAATAATTTGGACTAATTTTATAAATATTTTCACCTATGATTTCTAAATTATCAATATTCAATTGACCTATTTTAAACCATTCAGGTTCTAATCTTTTAAATGCATCATATAAAATAGTATTTTTATAAATAAAAGTACCTGAATTCCACACATAATCACCTGAATCAATGTATTTTTGGGCTATCTCTTTACTCGGTTTCTCTTTAAATTCTTCAATACTACATAAAGAATCATTCTTTTTTTGTTTAATATAACCATAACCAGTATGAGGAGATGTAGGTTGAATACCTAAAGTGATAATCTGGGTTTGAAAAGGTATTAAATTTTCTTTTTGAATGGATTTACAAAATTCTTCATCATTCCATTTATGATCACTTGACATAACAACAGTAAATGTATCTTTTTGAAAATGTTTTAATTCATCTGATATTAATGTAGAGATGAAGATAGCGGGTCCAGAATTACGACCATAAGGTTCAACAATAATTCGATAAGAATCATTTGAAAGACCAATCTCTTTAATATTTTCTTCTACTTGAGTTAAAATAGATTCATTTGTGACAAAATAATAATATGATTTTTCTTTATTCTTTTCTTCCATCGATTTTACTCTTAAAATAGTCTCCTGAAGTAATGTATATTCAGAGACCAATGGATGTAATTGTTTTGGATTTTTACTACGACTAATTGGCCATAAACGAGTACCACTTCCTCCACATAAAATAATAAATATCATTTTTCACCTTTTATAAAATATCTAATTATTAAAAAATATATCTTTTAGACGAATCCTCCAAAAATTATTTTTCCTAATTTGGAATAAATCGTCAATGTGGCAATCTATCTTTTGTTAGAGATTCAAAAATATTTTATTAAAGTAAGAGTTAAAGTAATAGAAGGAAAAAAATATGTCGGAAAAATAGATAGATGAATGGAAACATCGAACATATATTTTATTTTAGGAATAGGTTTATTTGGATTTATATATTATGCTCATCAATATTTATTTGAAAAAAAAGAAAAAAAAGTAGTATTTAATTTACAAAAAAATAAAATACACTCTATTTCAAAAGAAGAGAATTTAGAAGGTCGAATTGCATTTACATGTTTAGAATGTGGTATTAAAATAAGAGGTATTGTCTTCTGTATGGATGATTTACAATTTTGTAGTGAAGAATGTCGTGATAAAAATATGGATAAAAGATATTTAGAATATCAAAAGAAAATTAAAGAAAAAAATCTAAAGAATGAATATAGTAAATAAAGAATATGGTCTGTTATGGTTCATGTATATTAGCTGGAGGATTTATTGGTGCAACTGCACTTACAATGTTTTATGGTGAAAAAGATAAGAGAATGAAAGAATTTTTATTATCCTTAGATACAGATGATATTATTAAATATTCACTGATTAAAACAGAGAGAAGAAACTTATTTTTACAAGGTTTATTAGGAGGTTTTATACTTTCTCTTATTGCTATCTTTTTAGTAGGTAAGAAGATGAATCGTTGGGGAAATATCTGTATGGTATTAGCAATTACTTTTACAGTTAGTTATTTTTATTATACTTTAATGCCAAAAAAAGATTTTATGTTAAAATATTTAGATAAAAAAGAAGAGAGAGTTGCATGGTGGAATGTACATAAGATGATGCAACGTAATTATCACGTTGGTTTTATTTGTGGTGTTATCGCAGTTGCTTTTATTTGTAATGCTTTTTTTATTAAGTGAGTAAGAAGAGATAAAAAAAAATAATATTTTTTAATCAGAAGTTGTTTATATCAAAAATGAGTTGGTATGAAAGAATAACAGCAATTAGTAAAATGATTTATATTTATACTTATATGTTATTAATTATTTTATTTTCACAAAAATTTATTTTAACAAATTTTATGAAGAGAGTACGTCAGATGGTATTATCTGAAAGTGATATCTTCTTTGAAAAAGTAGAAAATACACAATTCATCAAAAATGAAAATAAAAAAGGTCAAGGTGTTATTATTATGATGAATCATTATACTGGTGTTGACCCTTTATTTTTATATAATTATATTGATTTTTATTCCATTGTAAAAAATGAATTAGTAGGTGAAGTAATTAATGAAGATGAAAGTTGGTTATTAACATATATTAAAGATGAATTTTTTGAAAGGATGAAATTTATACCTTATAAACGTGGTAATAAGAAGAGTGGTGAAGAAATAAAAAAATATATTTTAGAAAATACTCAATCAGGTAAAAATATATTAATTTTTCCAGAGGGTACAACACAAGAATGTTTTAAAAAACCTTTACCCCTTAAAAAAGGTATATTTGACTTAGCTTATGAACATAAGATTCCTATATTTACTGTTAGTGTAAATTATAGTAAAGATATAGGATTATCAAAGAATAAAGGATTTGACCTTGTTGATGTAATATTAAAAAGACCAGATGCCAAGATCTTTTTTAACGGAATCTTCTATCCAAAATATTATTCTTCTATGAATTCTCTCTACCTTGATGTCTATGATAGTATCTCCGAAAATGTTCTTCTCGATTGGAAATAAATGAATATAAATATTTTTTTAAGTAGGTTTTATTCTTAAAAAAAGAATGAAAAGAGTAAAATAAGAGAAGATGGGAATGATATTATATTCAAAAGCTATATTTCGATTTGTTTATTCACTTTTATTATATATCTTTTATATGTTATTTACAAGAAAAGATATAAAATCAATTATAAAAAAAATAGATGATTTAATGTTTTATGAGAGTAAAATGGAGATCTTTGATAAAGAGAAGATTGAATTGATAAAGAAGGAGAATGAGAGGGGAAGAGGTGTATTAATTATGATGAATCATCATTCTTTAGATTCTATTTTTTTATATGAATTCATTGATTTTTATTCTGTTGTAAAGAGTGATATTATGGGAGAATTAGTTAAAGAGAATGAAGGTGGAAATTGGTTATATGATTATATAAAAGAAGAGATATTTGAGAGGACTAGAGCCATCTCTTATAGTCGAGGTGACCGAAAGAGTGGTGATGAGATAAAAAAAGTTATTTTACAAAATATACAAAAAGGTCGAAATGTTATGATCTTTCCTGAAGGTCGTTGTCAACATTGTTTTAAAAAACCAAATGAATTTAAAAAAGGTATCTTTTATTTAGCTTATGAACATCAGATACCTATATTTAGTATCACTGTTAATTATTCAAAAGATATTGGTTCAAATCCAGGAGAACCAGCAGATATTATCAATCTTTTTTATCAGAGACCAGATAGAGATGTATATATGAATGGTATCTTTTATCCACAATATTATTTATCGATGGAGATGTTAATGAAGGATGTGTATGATAGTATATCAGAGAAGGTATATTTAGAATGGAAAGAATAATTTTTATGAGAATGTTTATTATAAAATATTTTTTATAATAATTGAAATAAAAAAAAAAAAGATAAATTAGATTTTTTTAACTAGTAAAAGTGATAGTATTTGTAGTATCAAGAGATGTTATATTATTCATATCTAATAACTCAAGTGTACAAGTTAAATTGATATCAACA
>JACCEC010446410.1_pt1 | contig 11243 bp, 7 predicted proteins | sample 7450121 | NCBI WGS metagenome assembly JACCEC01 (sample SAMN15323455, study PRJNA562643) | freshwater metagenome | isolation source: river surface water | place: USA:Blue River Watershed | collected 2017-08-18 | reverse complement strand
GGGAACGACGGGGGCGGCGCGGTAGGACGCGGCGACGGAGGATGGCCGAGTGCGCGTCGGCGACGCTTCGCGGGGTGCGCCCGGATAGCCGTGGGAGCGAACGACCGTCGTGGCGGCGGGGGAGCCCGAACGCTCCGGGGAGGTCGGCAACGGCGGGGCGGTGACGGCGGGTGGCAGCGTCGGGCGATCCGGAATCGTGCGAGGATGCCCGCGGAAGCCGGACGCGGGCGGGGCGGGCGCCGCGTCGACGGGACGCGAGCCCTCGCGACCGGCGGGAGCCGGATCGGGTCTAAAACCAGCGACCGGACGAGTGGCGCCTCCGGTGCGCGGGTAACTCGGGCGCGGCGGCGCGGGCTGGAAATCGCGCGAGCCCGGTGAAACAACGACGACGGCGGGTCGGCCGGTGCGCGGCGGGGGCATCCACGGCCGCACGCCGTGCACTTGGCCGAGGCCGGGGCGGGGCACGATGGGAGCAACTACCACCGGACGGCGCCAGTCATGGCCGGACCACGGGCGGTGCCGGTTGCCGATCCAGATCGTGTGGCGGCGCCAATCGCAGTCGAAGGCGAGCCAGGAGCCGACCGAGACGCCGACGCCAAAACTTAGCAGCGGCCGGGAAACCGGGAACGGCCGGTCGATAAAAATGACCTCGGGCTGATAGTAGGGGACGAAGATCGTCGAGGCCTGGGCGGGCACGATGCGGATGACCTCGGATTCGGTGAGGATAGACTGCTGCGGCGTGTCGACCAAGGTCCCGGCGGCCTTGGCTTGGGCCCGCAGGCGCTGGATGGCCTGCATCACCTCGACGGGCTGTTCCGCGAAGGCCTCGCCGATCTGCTTCGTCCACTGCAGATTCTCGTCCAGCCATTGCAGCACCTCGGGATAATTCGTCAGCGACTTCACGCTTTCATCCCAGGAGCGGTGCTCGATCTGGGAACGGTCGGCGCCGGTCGCGCGCACCTGGCGGGCAGCCAGCACGATGTCGGCAGGGGCATTGGCGGCGGGCAGGATCAGCGCCACCAAGGCATCGGGGTAGAGGGCGATCGGGGCGACCAATTGCTCGATCGCCGCGGGGCTGCGGGCGAAGGCGCCGGGCGCGACGGCCGGGGCATCCCCGGGCGCTTGCGCCGTCAGACCGAGTGGGGCGAGCAACGCAAGGGCCAGAACAAGGCGGGGATTTTTCATAGGGATCGTCTCCGGCGAACTGGGACGCGGACGAGCGGGCCCGTATTCACCGCATTTTCGGCGGGCGCTCCGGCCGGCGCCCGCCGAGGGCGAGGGTCAGATCTGCGAGTAGGCGGTCGGCGCCAGGAAGCGCGCGGTGTTGAGCGAGGTGTTGTCGGCGAAGCGCGGGTCGACCTTGAGTTTGTTCCAGCGGGGGTCGGGTCCGAATTTCTTCCAATTGGCCAAGTGGGTGGCGAGGTCGGGACCGCCGGTGAAGTAGCGCAGGTGCGGGAGGTTCGGACCGGCGACAGCCTGGCCGAAGAAAAGCGGCGCCATGCCCAGCGTGCGCATGATGTCGGTCTCGCCGTCGTCGAACATGGCCATCTTGTTCAGGGCGCGCTCCTCGCTGTGGCTCTCGTAGTCGCGCATCTCAAACACGCGGGTGGGCACGCGTTTCGCGGAGAAATCGGGAATCTCCATCTTCGGCATGCTCTTGAACGCGCGCAGCACCCACGAGTCGATGCGCTCGTAGGCGGGCGCGGCTTTCGGCGTGGTGAGATACGCCGTGCCGGCCTGCTGGACGGCGGGATCGAGATTCAGGTCGGCGTTGACGGCGACGATCGATTCGAGGTTCGGGTGCGGGATCAGGACCCAGACGGGCGAATCGGCGAGCGGGGTGGCGGTCGCGGCCGCCTTGTTGACCTCGAGCTCGGTGAACACACCGACCGGGCCGATCTTGCGCCGGGTCAGGGCGGGCAGCAGGGCCTTCTCCAGGTAGGTGTCGAGCAAGGCGCGGTTCGGGGCGGACTTGAGTCGCTTCTCGGGTTTCAGGCGGTAGCAGCGGACCTCGTAATACTCGCGGGCGCCGGCGGCGGGGGCGGCGGCGGAGCGCGAGGCGAGCGTCGCGGCCGCGGCGGACGCGGCGAGGCTGGACTTCAGGAAGGAGCGGCGGGGGAGTTTCATGAGGGGAGGATCCGACTGTGGACGCGGGCCGACGGATTACGAGCATCCGGACGAGGTGCGGAAAAAAAAGGTGTCGCACGTCTCCATGGCGACCACTTGCATCCGCGCGCCTCGTTTCCTCAGCCCCACGAATTTCACTATGTCCGCACCGCTCTCGATCGCATTCATCGGCACCGGCGTCATGGGCCGCAGCATGGCCGGCCACCTGCAAAAAGCCGGTCACCGGCTCCACGTGTATAACCGCACGAAGGAAAAGGCGGCGGCGCTGCTGGAAGCCGGAGCGACCTGGCACGACTCGGCCGGCGCGGCGGCGGCGGCGGCCGAGGTGGTGATCACGATGCTCGGCTTCCCGACGGACGTGGAGCAGAGTTATCTCGGAGCGGGCGGCATCGTCGAACGCGCGCCGGCCGGTGCGTTGCTGATCGACATGACGACGTCGAGTCCGGTCTTGGCGCGCAAAGTCGCGGCCGCCGCGGCCGCTCGGGGTTTGGCGTCGCTCGACGCGCCGGTGTCGGGCGGCGATCTCGGCGCGCGGGAAGCGCGCCTCGTGATCATGGTCGGCGGCGACGCCGCGGCGTTCGCCCGCGCGAAACCGCTCTTCGAAATCATGGGCAAGAACATCGCGCTGCACGGGGCGGCGGGCGCGGGGCAGCATTGCAAGATGGCCAACCAGATCGCGGTGGCCGTCGGCATGGTGTCGTGGGTCGAGGGCATCGCGTATGCCAAAAAGGCCGGGCTCGATCCGGCGGCCGTGCATGCGAGCATCAGCGGCGGTGCCGCCGGCAGCTGGGCGATGACCAACCTGGCGCCGCGCGCCCTGGGCGATAACTTTGCGCCGGGCTTCTACGTGAAGCACATCATCAAGGACATGAAGATCGCCCTGGAGAGCGCGGCGGAACTCGGACTCGACCTGCCGGGCCTTGCGGTGGCGAAGAAGCTTTACGAACAGGTCGCCGCGCGCGGCTGGGAAGATTGCGGCACGCAGGCGCTCTACCGGCTCTATACCGCGCTCTGACGATCGCGGCGACGCGGGCTGCGAGTCGAGCGCCGGCCGGTTCTCAGCTCCCGGCCTTGGGCTCATCCCTCGCGGCGCCTCGCTCTTCCAAATCATCCATGAAACTACCGCCCGATTTCCGCAAACGCGTGCTGGCCCGCGAGTGGCTCACCGGCACTTTCCTCAATCTCGGTTCGCCCATGACGGTGGAAATCGCCGGTCTGGCGGGGTTCGACTGGGTGCTGATCGACCACGAGCACGGCCCGGGCGGCGAGGACACGTTGCTGCACCAGCTGCATGCCGCCTCGGCCACCCCGACGTTTCCGGTGGTGCGGATCGCGCAGAACGAGACGCCGCGCTTCAAGCGCGCGCTCGATATGGGCGCGATGGGCGTGATGGTGCCCTACGTCAGCACGGCGGCGGAAGCGAAGGCCGCGGTGTCGGCCATGCGCTATCCCCCGCACGGCGTCCGCGGCGTGGCGAAGTTCAACCGCGGCGCGGGCTTCGGCGGGGATTTCGAGGAATACTACCTGACCCACCACGAGCGGCTCGTGACCGTGATCCAGATCGAGACGCCGGAAGCGGTGGCCAATATCGACGAGATCGCGGCGGTCGACGGGGCCGATGTGCTTTTTGTGGGACCGACCGACCTGAGCTACAACCTGGGCATCCGCGACCAGCTCGACAGTCCGCAGTTCACCGAAGTGCTGAAAAAGGTGAGCGACGCGGCGAAGCGCCACGGCAAAGCGGCGGGCATTCTCGTGCACCTCCCGGCGCTGGTGCCGAAGGTGCGCGAACTCGGCTACACCTTCACGGCCTACGGCAGCGACGGCGGGGCGGTGCGCGCCGGCCTGCTCGGTCTGCTTGCCACCCTCAAAGCCAAGTAACCGGCTCCGGCGTCCGCGAGTCGGAGGCCATCCGTCCGGAGCGCCGGGCTGCGGCCGCCGCGCCGCCCTACCTTCCGAAAAATCCCTCTCATGAAGATCACCGACATGCACATCACGCCGATCGCGCTCGGCGATCCGCCGTTGCTCAATGCCGCCGGCCTGCACGCGCCGTATTGCCTGCGCACGGTGGTGGAGTTGGTGACCGACACGGGCGTCAACGGGCTCGCCGAGGTTCCGGGCAGCGTGGCGGTCGACGCGGCGCTGGCCGCGGTGCGCGAGGTCGTCATCGGCAGTGATCCGCTCAACTGGCACGCCCTGCGCGCCAAACTCGCCGCGCGCTGCGCGCCGGAGACCTCCGTGGCCCGCGGCGACAAGCCCTGGGACGGCCGCACGCGGGTGCAAGTCTACAGCGCGCTCGATGTCGCGTGCCTCGATCTGCAGGGCAAGGCCTACGGCCAGCCGGTGGCGAATTTGCTCGGCGGCATTGTGCGCGAACGCGTGCCGTATTCCGCGTATCTGTTCTACAAGTATGAAGGCGCGGGCGGCGACCTGGGCTTCGGCACCGATCCGCAGGCGACGGGCTGGGCGGCGGCCCGGCAGCGGGCGGCGCTCGACCCCGACGGCGTGGTGGCGCAGGCGGAGGCGATGGTCGCGGAGTTCGGTTTCGAATCGATCAAGCTGAAGGGCGGCTGCTTCGAACCGGCGCAGGAAGTCGCGGCGATGAAAGCGCTGCACCGGCGCTTCGGGCCGACCGTGCCGCTCCGGCTCGATCCCAACGCGCTCTGGACGGTCGAGACCTCGATCAAGGCGGGGCGTGAACTCGAAGGGGTGTTGGAATACCTCGAGGATCCGTGCCGCACCCAGGAGGGCATGGCCGCGGTGCGCCGGGCCCTGAAGACGCCGCTCGCGACCAACATGTGCACCACGTCGTTCGACGACCTGCCGGGAAGCGCCCGGCTGGGCTCGGAGGACATCATCCTCACGGATCACCATTATTGGGGCGGCCTTCATTCCTCGATGGAATTGGCCGCGCACTGCCGGACCTTCGGGCGCGGCGTGTCGATGCACTCCAACAACCACGCCGGCATCTCGCTGGCGGCAATGACGCATCTCGGGGCGGCGATGCCGAACCTGACCTACGCGCTCGACACCCATTACCCGTGGCAATGGGAAGAGATCATCGTCGGCGGCCGCATGAAGATCGAAGGCGGCTGCGTCGCGGTGCCGCAGGGGCCCGGCCTCGGCGTCGAGCTCGATCGCGCGGCGCTCGCCCGGGCGCATGCGACCTACCTGCGGGCCGGCCTCAAAGAACGCAACGACGAGATCGAGATGCAGAAGAAAGTGCCGGGCTGGAAATTCGCGCAGACCCGCTGGTGAGCGGCACGGCGGGCAAACGGCGCACGGCAATCCTTCCACCCCTTTCCATGACTCCACTCGTGCAACGGCTCGCGGGCAAATACGCCCTTGTCACCGGCGGCGGCTCCGGCATCGGGCGCGCCATCTCCCAGCGGCTGGCCGCGGAGGGGGCGCACGTGACGATCCTGGAAGCCCGGGCCGAGGCGGGCGAAACCGTGGCCCGGGAGATCCGGGCGGCCGGCGGGGCGGCGGCGGTGGTCGCGGCCGATGTCGCCGATACGGCGGCGATGGAGGCGGCGTTCGCGTCGCTCGATCGGCTGCACGTGCTGGTGAACAACGCGGGCATCGCGCACGTGGGCAACGTGGTCACCACGGCGCCGGCCGATCTCGACCGGATCTATGCGGTCAACGTGAAGGGCGTCTACCACGGGCTGCACTTCGGCGTGCAGAAGCTCCTCCAAAGCGGCGGCGGCGCGATCGTGAACCTGGCCTCGCTGGCCTCGAAAGTCGCGCTGGCGGACCGCTTCGCCTACGGCATGAGCAAGGGGGCGGTCCTGACGATGACCCTCTCGGTGGCGCGGGATTTCGTGAACCAGGGCATCCGCTGCAACTGCGTGTGCCCGGCGCGCGTGCATACGCCGTTCGTCGACGGGTTCATCGCCAAGAACTATCCGGGCAGGGAAGCGGAGATGTTCGCAAAGCTGAGCGCGGCGCAGCCGATCGGCCGCATGGGGCAGCCGGACGAGGTGGCCGCGCTGGTGGCGTTTCTCTGTTCGGACGAGGCGGGATTTATCACCGGCTCGGCCTACGACATCGACGGGGGCGCCACGTTGCTGCGCTGACGGAAAAGAAAGCGCCCCGGCGCGACGGCCGGGGCGGCGGTAAACACGTGCGACGCGACGACGGCGTCGGGATCAGCTCAGTTTTGAGCAGTAGGTGAAGAAGCCGACGGCTTCGAGGTCGGCACGCAGCTTGGCCTCCTGTTCGGCGGTGAGCGCGCGAAGGGGCAGGCGCACGGGGCCGCAATCGACGCCGACGAACTTCATCGCGCTCTTGCCGGCGTTGATGCCGCCGTGGCGCCCGAGCACGTCGATGAACTCCATGGCCCGGAGTTGGTCCCGCCGCGCGGCCGCGAGGTCGCCGCGCTTGACGGCTTCGATGATGGCGAGAAACAGCGGCGCGGCGAAATTGTAGGTGCTGCCGACGGCGCCGCGGGCCCCGAGGGCGAGGCCGGCGAGCAGGATCTCGTCGCGACCGAAGAGCAGGTCGTATTTGCCGCCGGCGAACTCGGCGCAGCGCGCGAAGTCCATCAGGTTCTCGTTGGTGTATTTGACGCCGGCGAGATTCGGAATGCGGTCGCCGACGGCGGCGAGAAAGTCGTGCACCGGGAAGCCCACGCCGTTCATCACGGGGATGTAGTAATAGTAGAACGGCAGCTGCGGGGCCCCGGCGGCGACCTGCGCGCACCAGGCGACGAGTTCGGTCGTGGAGCCGGGCTTGAAAAAAGCCGGGCAAAGGGCGGCGGTGGCGTCGGCGCCGTGGGCCTGCGCGTGGCGGGCGAGATCGGTGGCCTCGGCGGCGCTGCCGTGCCCGACGTGGACGATGACGGCGAGGCCCGCGGGGCGGGCGGCGAGCCAGGCTTCGACGACCTGCTTGCGCTCGGCGACGGTCAGCGAGGGACTCTCGCCGGTCGTGCCGCACACGAAGGCGGCGCTCACGCCGTTGCGCGCGAGCAGGCGGGCCTGCAGCGGAATCGCGGCGAGATTGAGCGAACCGTCGGCATGGAACGCGGTGTGCGGGGCGGCGATGAGGCCGGTGATCGAAGACTTCATGAGGCGAAGAGGGGCAGGCTGGGCCGCGCGCAGTCCCCGCTCAAGTGCGCACCGTGGTGCCTTGGCCATACCTCGCGCCGCGGGCGACGGCGCCGGTTCCGCGGCGCACTCAGGCCAGCAACGCGGCGATGGCGGCGCGCAGTTGCGGATCGGTCTCCGGCGCGCAGAACGCGAAATCGACCTCGTAACCGCCGGCGGCAAACTCGCCCTGGGTCGGGATATACCAGGGGCCGCCGTCGCCGTAGGCGGCGGTCGCGACGAATCCGCCGGGTCGCAGGGATTGCGCGTAATGCTGGAATTCGACGAAGGGTTCCGCCGGCAGATGGAGCAGCGCGATGTCCTCGAGGTGCAGCGCGGTAAGGACAAACGGATCGCGGCGGGCGCAGCGCTCGATGAGCGCGAGTTTGAAGGCGGGACGCATGCGCAGCGCGGGGGCGTCGGCGCGCTTGTCCATCAATTCGCGCAGGGCGCCGAGGCCGAGGGCGGGATTGGGCGCGGCGAAGAGCTCGCTCGTGCGCCAGTCCACCCGGCGCAGCGGCACGGGGCGCAGCGCGGCGTCGGCGGCGACGAGGCCGCGATGGATGCGCTCGGTGAGCCGCGCCCGGGCGGCGGGCGAGCCGTCGTTGTATTTGCCGGCGGCGACGTTGCCGGCGCAGCCGGTGAAGTAGACGTGGGTGCAGCCGGGCTCTTCGTGCTGCCGCCGTTTCCTTGCGAGACCGCAAAAATCGCTGCTCACCCGGCCGTCGCCGTAGTAGCTCATCGGATGCACCGCGTAGTAGTGGCAGGCGGCGATCTTTTCCGCGCCCGAGTAAAACGCGACGGTGCGGAGCAGCGGATCGATCGGCCCCTCGGGCAGGGCGAGGAGCGCGGGGTCCTTGCAGGAGCTGCCGCGCATTTTCGTGATGCGACCGGCGGCGTCGCGGGCGAGCCGGCGATTGGAGGCCACTTCGGCCACCGGCGCGGTCGCCGCGGCAACATGGGTGACCGGCCGGGCGCGCGGGATCGCGGCGCGGACGGCGGCGCCGGCGGCGTCGAGGCAGCGCCGGTGGAACGCGGGATCGAAGACCGCCGGCAGGTCGGGCTGCAAGGCGACGAGGCGGGCGGCCTCGGGGCACACGAGCGGGGCGTTGTGCTGGTGGACGCAGTGAACCGCCACGCGATCGGGCGTGGTGCCGGCGGCGGCGGCGAGCGAGGTGCGCCAGGCGAGATGGGCGCCGTTGAGCAGACCGGTCCAGTCGACCGCGCAGAGAACGATGGGGGCGCCGGAGCCGAGCAAGACGAGACCGATCGCCTCGAGCGGATCGTCCGGCTCCGGACCGGCCGGCTTGATCCAACCGCCGCAGAGCGAGTGCCCCGGGGGCGGCGTGACGTCGAAGCGAAACACCGCGAGGCGCAGTCCGGCGGCGGAAACCGGGCTCGATTCGGCCGCGCGCGGCGCCCGCGGTGCGACCGCAACGCCGAGTGCGGCGGCGGCGGACCGGGTGAGAAAGGCGCGGCGGTCGAGCGAAGGCATGGGATGCCTACTTCTTTTTCGCGGGGGGCGCGAGGGCGTCGAGCTCGGCGTCGGTCCACGGTTTCGTGCGGGAGGCGGTGGTGGCGCGGACGGCGGCGACGACCGCGGGCGGGACGGGTTTGGCCTGATTGCCGAATTCGCGGCGGATAAAGGTGAGCGTGGCCGCCAGCTGCTGGTCGTCGAATTGACGCCAAGGCGGCATCACGAGGCCGCGGCCCGGATTCTCCTTTCCGTGAAGCACGATGCGGGCGAGGACCTCGTCGCCGGCCTGAAGCCAGCGGGATCCGACCAGACCTGGAGCGAGGCCCTGGCGACCGTCGCCGGTTTCCTGGTGGCAGGCGGCGCACGTGAGATTGTAGGCGGTGCGACCGGCCTCGAAGAGTCGCTGGGCGGCCTGTTGCGCGGGGTCGTCGGAATGCTTCTGGTGGTGGCTCACGAGCAAGGAATCGAGCCGTGCGTCGCGGTGCGAACGGAGGAGGGCGAGATTGGCGCTGCTGAGCACCCCGGGATCGAAGGTGCCGGCGACCATGCGCTCGAGCAGCACGCGGGCCCAGGCGGGGCGTTCGCACAGCATGCGCTGGGCGGTCGCCTGGAGGCGGGGCCCGAGCGTGGCGTAGGCGGCGAAGATGGGCTCGGCGCCGGCGGCGGCGGCATAACCGCCGAGCGCGGCGAGGCGTTTGGCCCGGCGTGCTTCGTTTTTCTCGGTCCGCAGCAAGTCGCCGAGCAGCGGGAGCGCCTCGGCCGGCGCGAGCGCGGCGAAGAGGTCGAGGTAGGTCTGGAGGTCGCTTTCCTTGAGCTTGCCGGTCTTCGCGGCCGCCAACGCGACGGGGACGGCTTCGGGATGTCCGAGCCGGGCGGCGAAGGCGACGAGGGCGGAGGAGGGCGAACCGGCGTCCCAGAGCCGATCGACGGCGCGACGCAACGCGGGCGGCACCTCGTCAACCACCGCGCCGGTGAGGCCGCGGGCAAAGCCGTTGATGAGACGCGTCGTGGCCGCGGCATCGGGTGCCGCCTCGAGGAGGCGGGCGGCGAAGGTGAGGTTGCGCGCGAGGTGCTCGGGGGCGCGTTCGATGATCCATTCGGAGTAGGTGCCCTGCTTCAGCGTGAAGTATTTGCGCGGCCCCTGGTCGGCGGTGATGCGCTGCGCCAGGCGTTCGGCGAGATGCGTGGAAAACATTTTGGTCCGCCACACGGCGGGATCGCGGACGAGGGCGAGCACGTCGTCGCGGCCGGTGTCGACCGTGCTCTCCAGCGCCCACCAGAGCAGCAGCGGCAGGTGTTTGTCGGCGGCGTCGATGTCGTGCGCGAGCAGGGCGCGGACGATGGGGACGGCCTGGCCGGCGGGCAGGCGCTTCGCCGTGGCGGCGAGCTGGCTGCGCACCTCGACGGCGGACTCGGTGCGCGCGAGCTGGACAAGTGCGACCTGGGTGAGTGGCGGAGCGTTACGGGCGTCGCCGACAAGGCGGACGGCCCAGCGGCGGACATGTTCGTTCGGATGGTGCAGCGCCGTGCGCAGGTCGCGCTCGCCGAGTTCCCGGCGGAGATTCAGGACCCAGAACGCCTCGAGGGCGTCGTCGCCGTTGCGCTCGAGCGCGGCGCGGAGCGCGGGGACGGGCGTGTCGGGCCGGGCGGCGAGGAGCCGGCGGGCATGCTCGCGCACATCGCGATTGGGGCCGGCGAGGAGCGGCAGGAGTTCGGCGGTGGGCAGCGTGCGCAGGTCCCGGATACGGGTGCGGCTGCCGCCCGGAGGGACGAGGCGGTAAATGCGGCCGTTGGACTTGTCCCAGGTGTCCTTGGGGTTGAGGTGGCTGAGACGGGCGTCGGTCCAGTCGGCGAGGTAGATCGCGCCGTCGGGGCCGAGCTCGATGTCGACCGGGCGGAAGGTCTTGTCCTCGGTCGTGACGAGCGCGGTGCGGTCGACCGTCCGGAACGTGGAGGTGTCGGGCAGGACCTCGCTCTCCTGCACGCGGTTGGTGAGGGACATGCCGACGACGATGCGGTCGCGGAGGGCGGGCATTTCCGGGGCGTCGTAGATCAGGAACGTCTGGGGGAAGCGCGGCGTGTAGCCCTGGTGCGCCATGTGTTCGAAGAAGCCGAACACGAAGGGCGAAAGCGCGGGGCCGTGCTTGGGCCAGTTTTTCACGTAGGTCGCGCCCTGGACGTAGTGGAGACCGCGGGTGCCGCCGTTGTTGGTGCCGGAGAAGGCGCGGCCGTAGCGGTCGAATTCGAGACTGAACGTGTTGCCGCCGCCTTCGGCAAAGACCTCGAACACGCGGGAGCCGGGATGGTAGCGCCAGATGCCCTGGCCTTGTAACCGGATGCCTTGGACGTCGAGCGTGGTGGTGGAGCCGTTGGCGCCGTAGATCCAGCCGTCGGGTCCCCAGTGCAGGTTGCTGGCGAGGGAATGCGTGTCCTCGAGGCCGAAGCCGCTCAGGTGCACTTCCGGATCGCCGTCGGGCACGTCGTCGCCGTCGCGATCGGGGTAAAAGAGCAGGTAGGGCGCCATCATCACCCAGACGCCGCCGTCGCCGGGC
>JACCEC010285482.1_pt1 | contig 11243 bp, 9 predicted proteins | sample 7450121 | NCBI WGS metagenome assembly JACCEC01 (sample SAMN15323455, study PRJNA562643) | freshwater metagenome | isolation source: river surface water | place: USA:Blue River Watershed | collected 2017-08-18 | reverse complement strand
GCCCGGGACCGAGCATTTTCGCAACGTACTGCGGCACGCGGTCCGCGTCAGCCCGGGCCTGGTCAGCCTGCGGGTGGACGAGAGCCTCTACTTTGCGAATGCGCGTGTGCTCGAGGACCGGATCAACAACCTGGTCGCCAGCCGGACGCAGCTCCAGCACGTGGTGCTGCAATGCTCGGCGATCAATGACATCGACGCCAGTGCGCTCGAGAGCCTGGAGGCCATCGACCACCGGCTGCGCGATGCGGGGTTGCGCTTGCACCTGAGTGAAGTGAAGGGGCCGGTGATGGACCGCCTGCAGGCCACCGGATTCCTGCAGCATTTGAGCGGCAAGGTGTATCTCAGCCACTTTCAGGCGGTGACGGAGCTCGCGCCTGACGTCGTCGCGCGGGCCACGACCTGAGGCAGGTGCATGACCACAGCTTGCGGTCCTTCGCGACGCGCTTTCAGCACCGCCGAGCGTGTTGGGGTTTGGGGGTATGATTTTTTCAGCTCATCAACCCTCGGCCGCGTCGCCCCGCACGCATGCACACCACGCCTGATTCCCGCACGCCGTCTTTGAACGCCGCTCACATCGTGTTCGCCGAGGTTGTGCTGCCTTGCGCCGACCTGGACGCCACCCTTGCCTTCTTCACAGACACGCTGGGCTTTCGCGTCGCCGCGGTGTTTCCGGCGGATGCACCTGAGGTGGCGGTGGTCACGGGGCATGGTCTACGGGTACGCCTGGACCGCCAGGCCCGCGGCGCGCCGGGAACGCTGCGCCTCCTGGGCCGTGAGCCCGATGGTGTGGCCGGGGGCGTGCGCCGTCTGACCGCACCCAATGGCACGGTGATCGATATTGCCGATGCCGACCCGCCCATGGTGGTCCCGCCGCTGGTATCGCGCCTGGTGGTCACGCGCCGTGAAGCGGACGCCACCTGGCATCGCGGGCGCGCGGGCCTGACCTACCGCGACCTGATCCCCGATCGCCTGGGCGGACGCTTCATCGCTTCCCATATCCGGATCGAGGAGGGGGGGCCGGTGCCGGACTATGTGCATTTTCACAAAGTCCGCTTTCAGATGATCTATGTGAAGGAGGGCTGGGTGCGCGTGGTCTACGAGGACCAGGGCAAGCCCTTCGTGATGCATGCGGGCGACTGCGTGCTGCAACCCCCGCGCATCCGCCACCGCGTGCTGGAAAGCTCGCCCGGCCTGGAGGTGGTGGAGATTGCCTGCCCCGCCTGGCATGAGACGTTTGCCGACCCCGCGCTCAGGCTGCCCAACCCGCAGCTTCGCCCGCAGCGGGAGTTCTCGGGCCAGCGCTTCGTCCGTCACATCGCCTCGAAGGCGCGCTGGCGTGCGCTGGGCGGCTTCGAGATGCGCAACCTCGGCATCGGCGCCGCCACCCAGGGCCTGGCGGCGGCGCGGGTGGTGCGCGCGACCGGTCCGACGTCGCCGCGCCTGAACGGGCGGCACGAGGCGGAGTTTGATTTCCTGTTCGTGTTGGCGGGTGCCATGACGCTGGAATGCGAGGGCACGCACCGCTTGCAGGCGGGTGATTGCGCCTCGCTACCGCCAGGACAGGACTACGTGATCGACGCCTGCACCCCTGATCTGCAGCTGCTGGAAGTGGTGCTGCCAGGGCCGGCCTGATCTCCAACGCTCCAATTCACCGAGAGAGACGCCCGGTGTCCAACATGGTCCATGCCGCCGCCCGCCTGTGCCAAGCCGACGTTCCCACCGCGCTGGCGCACCTGTCCACTCAGGCGGGCATGTCGCGCTGGGTGCTGGGATTGTGGAACTGTCGTGAGGTCGAGCCCGGGCTGTTCCAGGGCGAGTCGCTGTTCGACGGTGCGGGGGGCTGGGTGCGCGTGGTGGTGGATGCTGCGCGCGGCCAGGTGGATTACCTGGTGGGCGCGAACCCACAGACCCTGGCGCCCCGCATTCGCGCCTTCGTGACCGCGGGTCCGGCGCTGGGGCATGCGGCGGGTACGAGCCTGGTGACCCTGCAGGCCTGGCGTACCGGCGACATGGCCGATGAACGCTGGCAGCGCCTCATGACGACCCACGAGACCGAGATCGAGTTGATCCGCGCGCAGCTCGCGGCAACGCCCCGCTGACCGTCTTCCCGGCGTGCTCGCGCGCCATGGCGTGGGCAGCCGCCACGAAGGCTTCTTCCAGATCGGCCGACGCCGGCGTCGGGCGCGAATCCGCCCATCGCAGCACCGCCACGCGTGGGCCCTCGATGGTCTCGGTCAGCGGAATGCGCACCAGCCCGCTGGCGCCGGCGCGTGCTGCATGCACCTCCGTGGGTACCGCCGCCACCAGGTCGGAATGGCGCGCCAGCAGCTCGACTCCCGTGAGGGTCTGGCAGGTAATGGCGTAGCGCGGCGTCCCCAGGCGCGCAAGGCGGAAGGCGCGTTGCAGCCCGCGCGTGACCGAGCTTTGCGGGCTGGGCAGCAGCCAGTCGGCGTCCCGCATGGCGGTCAGCGAGGTGGCGCGCGCTAGCGGGTGGCCGGGGCGCACCACGGCGGCGACATTGGTGGCGTAGATCGAGCGCGCGCTGAACTCGGGGCCCAGCCGTTCAGCGGGCAACGACATGACGGCGAAGTCAGGTTCGCCCTCGCGCAAGCCCCCGAGCTGGAAGGTGGGCGGCACGATCGACAGCTGCACCCCCGGCCAGCGCGCGTGGAAGGCGGGCACCACCCGGGGCAACAGCGTGATGGTGGCGAAGTGCGACAGCGCCACCACCAGCTGCCCCTCGCGCAGGCCGCGGCGCTGGCGCATTTCCTGGGCCGCCAGGCGTGCCTGCGAGCGGATGGCGCGAGCCCGCGGCAGCAGGGCCTCGCCGTCGGCGGTGGGCTGCACGCCGCGCACCCCGCGCTCGAACAGCGGGACGCCCAGCGCCTGTTCCAGCCGCCGCAACTGCTTGCTCAACGCGGGTTGCGAAATCCCCAGCGCCCTTGCCGCGGCGGTGACGCTACCCGAATCGGCGATCTGCGCCAGCAGTACCAGCGCTGACGGGTCGGGCAGGTCCAGGTCTGGGCTGGCGGGCTCGTTTCCCATAGGCGCTGTCCTTTGCTTGGATTCCTTAAGCATAACCAAAATGAATATATATGATCATTTCATGTCTTGTTGGAATGGAGTGCGACCCCTAGCATGGGTCTCTTCGATTCATGGATGCCCCGGTTTCTCCCCTGACCCTGGACGCCTGCCTCGCCCGGGACGCAGCGCATGCCGACGTGGGTGCGATGCGCGAACGGTTCGCGCCCGGTGAAACCGGCACGGTGTACCTGGACGCCAATTCGATCGGGCCGATGCCCGCCTCGGCGCCGGCGGCCATGCAGGCTGTGATGCTGGAGGGCTGGGCGCGTCTGCGACGACGCAGCTGGAACGAGTTGGACTGGCTGGCGCAGCCTCAGGCCCTGGGCGCTGCCCTGGCGCCCCTGGTGGGCGCGGGCCCGGACGACGTCCGCGTGACCGACACCACCAGCGTCAACCTGTACAAGCTGCTCCGTCACGCCTTGGCGATCGCTGCCCCGCGGCGTGTCATCGTGCTGCAGTCGGGCGTATTTCCGTCGAACCGCTACGTGGCGGAGGGCATCGCGCAGGCGGGCCTGGCGCAGCTGCGCTTCATCGACGACATGGAGGCATTGCCTGCCGCCTTGGCGGCCGACGACGTTGCGGTGGTGGCCTTGTCGCATGTGGACTACCGCAGCAGCGAGCGCCTGGACATGCGCGCCCTCCATGCGCAGATTGCTGCGGCGCGCGCCTTGAGCCTGTGGGACCTGTCGCATTCCGCTGGCGCGGTGGCCATCGACCTGCGCGGCACCGGCGCTGACTTCGCGCTGGGTTGTGGCTACAAGTACCTGTGCGGCGGGCCCGGTGCGCCGTCGTTTGTTTATGTGCACCCACGGCATGCCGAAGCTGCCTGGCCTGCGATATGCGGCTGGATGGGGCATGCCGATACCTTCGCCTTCGAGCCCGGGTTCCGACCCGCGCCAGGCATGGACCGGTTCCTCGTCGGCACACCACCGGTGTTGGCCCAGGTGGCGTTCGCCGCCGCGGCCCGTGTGTGGCGTGGGGTGGATCCACAAGCCCTGGAAGCGCGTCACCGCTCGCTGACCGACACCCTCATCACGCTGGTGGACGAACAATGCGCGGGCCTGGGTCTCGCGCTCGCGAGCCCGCGCGAGCATGCCCGGCGCGGCGGCCACGTGGCCCTGCGCTTCGAACAGGCCGCCCCTCTGTCGCAGGCTCTGGTGGCGCACAGGGTGGTGGTCTCCTCCCGCAAGCCCGACGCGCTGCGGCTGGCGCCGCATCCCCTGGTCACTACGCACGAGGACCTGTGGCATGCGGTGCGCACGCTGCGTGAATTGCTGCAAACACAGGCCTGGCGCGACCCGCTGTACGCCGCCCCCACCGTCTGATCGCGATCGTCTGCATGTCCTCTGCATCCCTTCCCGCCACAACGTCCTCCGACTGTCGCCTCGCCGCCGATATCGGCGGCACGTTCACCGACGTCGTGCTGGAGACGTCGCGGCGCCGCTACAGCTGCAAGGTCCTGACGACGCCGCGCGAGCCCGAGGTGGCGGTGATGGACGGCATCGCCCGCCTGCTCCAGGAGTCGGGCATGACCGCCGCGGGCGTCGGCCTTTTCATCCACGGCACCACGCTGGCCACCAACGCGCTGATCGAGCGCAAGGGCGCGCGCACCGCGCTCCTGACGACCGAGGGTCTGCGCGACGTGCTCGGCATGGGGCACGAGAAGCGCTTCGATGCCTATGACCTGGACATCGAGGGTCCCTCGGAGCTCGTACCCCGGCCCTGGCGCTACACGGTTCGTGAACGTATCGCCGCCGACGGCTCGGTGCTCCTGCCGCTGGACGAGGAGGGCGTGCGCCGCGCTGGCCAGGCCATGCGGGAGGCTGGAGTGCAGGCGGTGGCCATCGGCTTCATTCACGCCTGGGCGCATCCCGGCCACGAGGAGCGCGCGCGCGACCTGCTGCGACCGATCCTGGGCGATCAGGTGACGATCTGCCTCTCCAGCGAGGTGTGCCCCGAGATCCGTGAATACGAGCGCCTGTCCACGACAGTGGCCAATGCCTATGTGCGACCCCTGATGGGGGGCTACCTGCTTCGGCTGCAGCAGCGGCTGCAGGAGACAGGCCTGTCCTGTCCGCTGCTGCTGATGATGTCCGGCGGCGGCCTGACCACGCTGGACCAGGCCGCGCGCTTCCCGATCCGCTTGGTGGAATCCGGCCCGGCGGGCGGCGCCATCCTGGCGGCCCACCTGGCGCGCGAATGCGGGCTGGACAAGGTGCTGGCTTTCGACATGGGCGGTACCACCGCCAAGATCTGCCTGATCAACGACGGCGAGCCCGAGCGCTCGCGACGCTTCGAGATCGGTCGCGTCTGGAAGAACCTCAAGGGCAGCGGACTGCCAGTCCGTATCCCGGTCATCGAGCTGGTCGAAATCGGTGCGGGCGGCGGCTCGCTGGGACGGGTGGATGCGATGCGCCGCATCACCGTGGGCCCCGACTCCTGCGGTTCCGAGCCGGGGCCCGCCTGCTACGGGCGCGGCGGCGTGCAGCCCGCCGTCACCGATGCCAACCTCGTGCTGGGGCGGCTCGACCCCGACCGCTTCGCCGGGTCGGCCTTCCGTCTGGACACCGCGCGGGCCGAGCAGGCCCTGCGGGAGCATGTTGGACGTCCGCTGGAGATGGATGCCTTCTGGTCCGCCGCCGGCATGAGCGAGGTGGTGGAGGAAAACATGGCCAATGCGGCCCGTGTACATGCCATTGAGCGCGGGCAGGACCTGGACGGCTTCACCATGATCGCTTTCGGAGGCGCCGCGCCGCTGCACGCGGGACGCCTGGCGCAGAAGCTGGGCATCCGGCGCGTGCTGATTCCGTCGGGCGCGGGCGTGGGCTCGGCCATCGGCTTCCTGCGCGCCCCAATCGCTTTCGAGGTGGTGGGTAGCGAGCTGAGGCCTCTGGCCCGCCTGGAGCCGGAGGCCGTGGAGCGGCGGCTGCAGGCCATGCAGGAACAGGCACTGGCGGTGGTGACGCCAGCCAGCGCCGGCGCATCGCTGGAAGTCACGCGCCTGGCCGAACTTCGCTACGCGGGGCAGGGGCATGAGTTGCGCGTGCGCGTGCCCGGCCCGGCCGAAGGACCGATCGGCCGTGCATCGCTGGACACCTTGGCCGAGCGCTTCGAGCAGGCCTACGAGAAGGTGTACGGCCTGCGTATCCCGGGCTGCGAAGTGGAGGTGGTGACCTGGTCGGTCACCGTCGCCACGCCCACGCTTGGTGCCCAGGCCGCCAGCCTGGCGCCGGTCGCTGCGGCACGCGTACCCCAAGCCACCCGCGAGTGCTGGGAGCCCGCAGCAGGCGCCTGCCAGTCCTTCGGCTTGCATTGGCGCTTCGATCTGCAGGCGCATGACGCGGTGCAGGGGCCCGCGCTCGTCGCCGAGCACGAAACCACCGTGGTGGTGCCCGCCGGATGGCGAGCCCAGTTGGACAGCCACGGCCATCTGCGCATGGAGGTAACAGCATGAGTGCCCAGACACTGGCGGCCATCCGCACCCAGGTGATGTGGAACCGTCTGATCTCGGTGGTCGAAGAACAGGCCCAAGCGCTGCTGCGTACCGCCTTCGGCTCCGTGGCGCGCGAGGCGGGCGACCTGTCGGCCGGTGTCTACGACACGCGCGGTCGCATGCTGGCCCAAGCCGTCACCGGCACGCCCGGTCATGTCAACACCATGGCCGTGGCGGTGAGCCACTTCCTGGACCGCCACCCGCTGGCGTCCCTGGTGCCGGGGGATGTGCTGGTGACCAACGATCCCTGGCTGGGTACCGGCCACCTCTTTGACTTCGTGGTGGTGACGCCCGTTTTCCGCGCGGGCAGGCCGGTGGCGATCTTCGCGTCCACCTGTCACACCATCGACGTGGGCGGACGGGGCTTTTCTGCCGAGGCCGGCTCGGTGTACGAGGAAGGCACCTGCATTCCCCACTTGAAGCTGGTGCGCGCGGGCGCCCTCAACGAGGACGTGCTGGCCATCATCCAGGCCAACTCGCGCAATCCGGTGGAGGCGCGCGGCGACATCCTCTCGCTCGTGAGCTCCAACGACGTGGGGGCGCGGCGCCTGCTGGACATGATGGAGGAATTCGCGCTGGACAGCATCGACGCGCTGGCCCACCACATCCTGACTGAATCAGGCCGCGCCGCGCGTGAGGCGATTGCGCGTCTGCCCGATGGCCAGTGGGAAGCGACGATGGACCTGGACGGCTACGACGCGCCGGTGGTCCTCAAGGCCACGCTACGCAAGCAGGGTGAACGCCTCACCGTGGATTACGCGGGCTCCTCGTCGGCGTCGGCGCGGGGCATCAATTCGCCCAAGTGCTACACCGATGCCTATTCGGTGTTCGGCCTGAAGTGCCTGATCGCACCCGATGTTCCCAACAACGCCGCCTCGCTCGCGCCCTTTGAGGTGCTCGCGCCGGAGGGCAGCATCGTGCATCCGCTGCGCCCCAGCCCGGTGACCGCACGCCATGTGATTGGCCAGATGCTGCCGGACCTGATGTTTGGCTGCCTGGAGCAGGCGCTGGGCGGCAAGGTGCCCGCCGAGTCGGCTGGCAGCATCTGGGTGCTGGCCATGTATCGCGACGCGCGGCAAGGTGCGCCTTTCAATGTCATGAGTGTGGGCGTGGGCGGCACGGGCGCGCGCCCGACCAAGGACGGTCTGTCCACCACCGCCTTCCCCAGCGGAGTGGGCGGTATCCCGATCGAGATCACCGAGGCGCAGTCGCCGCTGGTGTTCTGGCACAAGGAGTACCTGCCCGATTCCGCTGGTGACGGACGCTGGCGTGGCGGGTTGGCGCAGCGCATCGTGATCGGTGCGCGCGACGCCGCGTCTTTCGAATGTTCCGCGGCCACCTTCGACCGCCGCGACAACGCCGCGCGTGGGCGCCAGGGCGGCCTGCCCGGCGCGCCAGGGCAGGTCCAGGTGGAGCACGCCGATGGCACGCGTCAAGCTTTCCATGGCAAGGGGGCGATCCAAGTGCCCGCCGGAGCGCGCCTGCGGGTGGACCTGCCCGGTGGTGGCGGCTTTGGCCCGCCGGCGCAACGCGATGCCGAGCGCGCCAGTGCCGACCTGCGCAATGGCCTCACTACCCGGAGTTCGACATGATCACCCGCGCCGACTGCCAGGCCCTGGACGCCCGCGACCCCTTGGCTCTCGTGCGCGAGGCCTTCGAGCCGCCGCCGGCGGGCACGATCTTTCTCGATGCCAATTCCATGGGCGCGCTGCCCAAGACCGCGGGCGAGCGCATGCGCCGCGCGCTGTACGACGAGTGGTCGGCTCATCGCCGCCACGCCTGGACGGTGGCCGACTGGCTCGATGCACCGCAGCGGATCGGTGCCGCCTATGCACGCGTGATCGGTGCGCACCCCGATGAAGTGATCGCGGTCGACAACACCTCGCTGAATCTGCACAAACTGGCCTTCTATGCGCTGTCGCTGGTGGCGGGCGAACCGCGTCGGCGGCGCATCGTCTATGAGCGTGAGGGCTTTCCCACTGATTGCCATGTGGTGCAGGGACTGGTGCACCACAGCGGTGGCCGCTGGGAGCTGTGCCCCTTCGACGATCCCGCCGAACTGCCGGCGCTGCTGGACGACCGCGCTGCGCTGGTCGTGCTCTCGCATGCCGACTACCGCAGCGCCTTCCGCTGGGACATGGCCGCCGTCAACGCGCAGGCCCACGCGGCCGGCGTGCGTGTGGTGTGGGACCTCTCGCATACCGCGGGTGCGGTGCCTGTCGATCTGAACGCCAGCGGCGCGCAGTTCGCGGTGGTGTGTGGCTACAAGTACCTGTGCGGCGGCCCGGGCGCTGCAGCCCTGGCCTACATCCGCCGCGAGCTGCAGGATCGCGCCTGGCCTGCGCTGCCCGGATGGCTGGGGCATGCGGACCGTATGAACTTCCGTGTGGACTACCAGCCCGCCCCGGGCATGCTGTCCCTGGTGAGCGGCACCATGACCGTGCTGCAGAATGCGGTGATGGAGACTGCCGCCACCGTCTGGGCGCAGGTCGATCCGAAGGACCTGGCTTGGAAGCACCGATCGCTTTCGCAGACGCTGTGCACGCTGTTGCAGGAGCAGTGCGGTCCGCTGGGCGTGAAGCTGGTGTCGCCGGCCTCGTACGATGCGCGCGGCGGCCATGTGGCCTTTAGCTGCCCGGGTGGCGGGCCGGTGTGCGAAGCGCTCCTGGCCGACGGCGTGGTAGGGTCCTTCCGCGCCCCCGATGTGATCCGCTTCGGGATGTCCGCCCTCACGCTGACCCACGCCGAGCTGTGGGACGCGGTCGCAGTGCTCAAGAAGATTCTTGCCGAGGAGCGCTGGCGCGATCCCCGGTTTGCCCAGGTGTCCGTGTAAGAGAGCAGCCACTTCAAGAGGAGAAAGCCATGCAACTGAAGAAACGTTTTCTGATCGTTAGCGCCCTCCTGGCGACCCTGGTCGGTGCGCCGGCCCTGGCCCAGGACTACAACGGGCCCGTCAAGATCTTTGTCGGCTTCCCGGCGGGCGGCGCCACCGACGTGGTCGCACGGGTGCTGGCCGACAAACTCAAGGACGTGATGAACCAGCCCTTCATCGTCGAGAACCGGGGCGGGGCCGGCGGCATGATCGCGACGCAGCAGCTCAAGGCGGCTCCCGCCGACGGCTCCACGATCATGCTCACGATCGACCACACGCAGGTGATCATCCCCCTGACCTTCAAGGCCCCGGGATACGATCCGGTCAACGACTTCACCCCGCTGGCGGGCGTGGCCACCTACTTCAATGCGCTGGGTGTGTCCTCCACGCTCAACGTGAAGAACCTCAACGACTTCGGCACCTGGCTCAAGGCCAATCCGAGCCGCGCCAACTTTGGGGTGCCGGCGCCGGGCAGCGTGCCGCAGTTCGCTTCGCTGATTGTGGGCAAGGGTCTGGGCGTCCCCAACCCGGTCGTGGTGCCTTACAAAGGAGGCGCGCCGCTGGTGCAGGACCTCCTGGCCGGTCAGGTGCCCGCGGGCGTGAGCTCGCTCACCGAGTACATCGAGCATCACCGCGCCGGCCGCATCAACGTGCTGGCCATCTCCGGTACCACCCGCAGCAAGGTCGCGCCGGACGTACCCACCTTCCAGGAGCTGGGGCTCAAGGGCGTGGACAAGAATCCCTGGCTGGCCTTCGTCGGTCCCAAGGGCATGCCGCGTCCCTTCGTCGACCGCTTCACCCGTGCAGTCGCTACGGTGCTGCGCATGCCCGATGTCGTGGAGCGTCTGTCCAAGCTGGGTAACGAGGTCTCCTACGCCACACCCGAGCAGACTGCGGAGTGGATCACCTCGGCGACGACCCACTGGGCGCCGGTGATCCGCGAATCCGGCTACCAGCTGCAGTGATCGCCATGGGCGACACGAGCGACCGGCGGTTCGTCTCCAGCGGCTCGCCCTGGGAGGAACTCGCCGGCTATTCGCGTGCGGTGGTGGAGGGCGACTGGGTATTCGTCTCGGGCACCGTGGGGGTCAATTTCACCACGCTGCAGATGCCCGAGTCCGCGCAGGCCCAGGCGGAACAGGCGCTGGACACCATCGAGGCCGCCCTGGCCCAGGTGCCCGCGCGTCTGGACGACGTGGTGCGCGTGCGCGTGTATGTTCCCGATCGCGCCGACGTGGTGGCCGTCAGTGGCGTGATCAAGCGCCGCCTGGGCCACGCGCGCCCGACCAACACCACCGTCTGCTGCCCGCTTGCGGTGGACGGCGCGAAGGTGGAGATCGAGGTGACTGCGCGCCGGCGCGGTCCTGGCGGGTGAGCGTGCTGCCCCGGTCACGGCGGCGCTGGTTCGGGGCGCGGCCGGGGTAGAGCGCGCCGGCGGCAGTCGCCCTCAGTCGCGCGGCGCGTCTGCGCCCGGGAGTCGAGCTATTTAATGGGGTCAGACACCATTATGATCCCCGCATGGCCCGTCTTCCCCGTCTCGCCGTTCCCGGCTACCCGCACCACCTGATCCAGCGCGGCATCGACCGTCAGCTCATTTTTCGGGAAGCGGCGGACTACGAGGCGATGCGGGGTTTTCTGGCCGAGGCGGCGCGCGCTGCGGGCGTGGCCCTGCACGCCTATGTGCTGATGCCCAACCACTTCCTCTTGCTCGCGACGCCCGCCGAGGAGGGCGCCTTGGCACGCATGATGCAAGGCGTCGGGCGACGTTATGTGCGCCACTTCAACACCCAGGTC
>JACCEC011103597.1_pt1 | contig 11246 bp, 7 predicted proteins | sample 7450121 | NCBI WGS metagenome assembly JACCEC01 (sample SAMN15323455, study PRJNA562643) | freshwater metagenome | isolation source: river surface water | place: USA:Blue River Watershed | collected 2017-08-18 | reverse complement strand
CCCGAATATTCGGTAGTGAAAGGTGAAAAAGGAAAAGTGAAAGGCTGACTCTATTAAAAAAGTAAAAATTAAATCCCGAAGCTTAAGGATAAGAATTGGGGTTCTTGAAAATTCATAGTATTTACTGAAGCACCCTGCCTGTCCCAAACGTTTTGGATGAAAAATTGTGTTCAAGGATGCAAAATTATTCATCATTCACCATTCATCATAAATCTTCCCCCTTTCCCTTTTACCCATTCACCAAAAAGTGCAGTGGATTTTCGCAAGCCTTCACCTGCTACGCAGGCTCGTACTTTTATTTTTCTGCTCCCGCTCATGTCCGTGTGCCACGCCCATGCGCTGTCGCTAAAAAACAAAAGCCCTTCCGATTTTCGGAAGGGCTTGCTCAATCAGAGTGATCCCGTTTGGATTCGAACCAAAGGCCTACAGCTTAGAAGGCTGTCGCTCTATCCAACTGAGCTACGGGACCAGCGCTTTTCTTTAGCGTGTGCAAAGGTACGCCTTTTCTCTTGCTTACCCAAATACAAAGCTATTTCTTAAACAGAAAAACTTGTCCCACAGCCACAAGTGCTGCTAGCATTCGGATTTCTAAATACAAAACCTCTGTCGTTCAAACCCGATCCGAAATCTACTTCCATGCCTAATAAATACAACTCGTGCGACTTATTCATCACCAAATGAATACCGTCAATCTCGAAATGTTGATCGCCTTCCTTCGCCTCGTCAAACTCCATTACATACGTCATTCCACTACATCCGCCTCCTTTCACGCCTACACGCAAAGGACGTGCCGCGCCGTCTTTTTCTAACAAACGCTTTACCTCCGCAATCGCAGATGCACTCAATTTTACTGGGATACTATTCATTACTGCTTCCATTTCCTAAAAATTTTATTAGCACAAATTTAAGGGTTCAAACGCATTTTCCCTCCTTTCTTTCGCTTTTGTGCTGTACTTTCGCATTATGCTTCGTCTTAGCACCCTGCTTGGCATCCTAAGCCTCGCTCTCTTTGCCCGAACCGCTGCCGCAAATACCCTTCCTAGCGGCGATAGCCTCGCCTATAGCGAAGCGAAACACCGAGCGCTCGATACCGTGCAAGTCACCCAGTATTTCCTCGACGATAGCAAAATGGGCGCCTTTTATACCACCTGCCCAGATACCACGCTGCAACGCTTTCAGTTCAACCAGCCCCACCAAAAGTCCATCCCCGCCTGGTTTATGCAATGTCTGCTCACCGGCGCCGTTGGCTCAGCAGTACTCAACCCCGACGATCCGTTCAACTACCAATCCACCGGCTTCCTCCTCGGTCGTGAACGCGCCTACCGCCCATATCGTCTTCTCCCCGAAGAAACACCAATCTATCGCACCCATCGCGCCTATTCTAATCTGTCTTATGGCATGGGAGCCAACGCCGAAACAATGATCGACGTTGTCCACGCACAACAACTCGGAAAGAAATTCTACGGACAACTACAGTTTCGTAACTACGGCTCCGAAGGAGCTTATACCTTCCAAAAGACCGCGCACAAAAACGCCCATGCCTTTTTGGAATATAAAGTCAAGAACAACTATCTAATCGCTGCGGGTCTACTCATCAACGATTCGCGCCTGCAAGAGAATGGCGGCACACTCAACGATTCCGTATTCCTGCAGAATTATATCGACAAAAACGTCGTACCCGTGCGCCGTAACGCTACTCAAACTTTTAAAGACGAAATCTATTATTTCAACCAAACATACCGTCCGAAAAACCCTTCTAAGCACTGGTATATTCAACATCATTTCCGTAGTAGCGCGCAATACCAACATTATTCAGATAAAAAATTCGACTCGCTCAATTATCCTTTCGCACAGCTCTCTTTAGCCGAAGGTGATTCCTTAGTCTTCAATGCAGTAATGCATAACTATTCGAACGAATTGAATTGGTATCTCAACAGCTTTAGCGATTCAACACGCAATCATCCTTTCAAATTCAAATTCGGTCTCCGTCACGAATATATCCTTGCAAAGATCGCTCAGCAAAGTCCTTTCTGGAACCAACTCGAAGCGCATGCCTATATCGAGAAAGGCTATAATTTCAAGAAAAAATATTGGACAAGCTGGTTTCTAGAAAACACGTATTATCTCAGCGGATATAATCAAGGCAACTATTCCGTTCGTGCGAGCTTCAACCAGTCGGTTCGCAAACTAGGTAGCTGGGTCAACTATAGTTTGCACGCCTATATCTATTCGCGCAGTGCTGATTTCTTACAACAATATGGTGCTGCTATCCCGAGCGGAAACAACCCAAGCGTCGAATATCTTATTGCACTAGCACCTCTAAAAAATCAAGGACAGTACCTTGGCGCCACCCTGCATCTCGGTAGCAGAGACGCTTTTCGCCTGCGTGTGAAATACAATCTACTCCGCATCAACCAACTCGTTTACTTAGATAGCACTGCTCGTATAATTATGCTCAACCGCACTACTATGCAACAGCGTTGGTCGATCGAAGGGATGTTTGCCGTAAAGAACTGGCACCTTCAAACCGCACTCCGCTGGAACCGTGGCATGAGCTATCCACTTCAAATGCCGACCATGTCGAGCTATGCGAATTTGTATTATGAAAAACATTATTTCAATAATGCTTTGGAAGCTCAAATTGGAATGGACGCTATCTATATGAAAGGCTTTTATACACCGACTTTTGAGCCATTATGGAACGACTTCAGCGCACAAAATACGCGCCTATTTAACTATCAACCGAGTCTTGGATTTTTTATCAATGCACGAATTGAAGATGCGCGCATCTTCCTCCGTATCGATCAATTATTGCAAGGGGTGAATGGAAAAGGAAATTATACGGGCTATGCGTATCCGCAATATGATCGCGCATTTCACGTAGGTGTTAGTTGGCAATTTAAAGATTAGTACTTTTACAACATGGCTGTAGTCCCTTATCAAAATAAAAACGCAGGAAAGAAAGATCAAGTACGCGATATGTTCAATAATATCTCGCACCGTTACGATTTTCTAAATCGAGTACTCTCTTTCGGCATCGACATCTACTGGCGTCGCAGAGCGATTCGTGAGTTAAAACGCGATCATCCAAAACAAATCTTGGACATGGCTACCGGCACCGGCGACTTCGCCATCGCCTGCTTAGCGGCAAATCCAGATAGAGTAGTGGGGGTAGATTTATCGCCGGGCATGTTGTCGTACGGACATAAGAAAATGGAGGCGAAAGGTCTTACCGACAAAATTCAACTCCTAGAAGGCGATGCCGAGAAAATCCTTTTTCCAGACGCTACCTTCGATGCGATCACCGTTGCTTTCGGCGTGCGTAATTTCGAAAATCTCTTACAAGGATTGCAAGAAATGAATCGTGTGCTGAAACCTGGTGGTAAATTAATCGTACTAGAATTCTCACAGCCCAAACCTTGGTTTGCGGCCTTCTATAACCTCTACTTCAAGCACATCTTGCCGCGCATCGGAAAAATATTCTCTAAAGACTTCGCCGCCTACAACTATTTGTATGAGTCGGTACAAGCTTTCCCTGCCGGAGACGCATTCTTGCAAGTAATGGATCAGGCAAGTTTTAAAGAACGCAAGCAAATCCCGCTCACCTTCGGCGTTTGTAGCATTTATATCGGAAAGAAATAAGATGAAGCAGTTGTTTTTCTTTTTATTGAATTTTTGTCTGCTCTTTCTCTACGACGGAGCAAAGGCGCAATTCAATCAATTAGATCACGACCGGAAACAATACTATTTTGGTATCAACGGCGGTGTCAACAACTCTCGCTTTCGCTATTTTCCTGCTAAAGATTTTATCACGAATGATACGATCTTGCAAATGACGACCACTTCTGGAATCGGCGCTCACATCGGACTTTTGTTCAATTATAAGCTGAACAAACGCTTCGATACCCGCATCCTCCCTTCCATCGTTTTCGGAGAGAAAAATCTACAATTTCGCGTCCATGATTTTGCCATAAACAAAGACAGTATCGCCCATTTCAATATTCAGAATATTTATATCGATGTACCGTTTCAATTCAAATTGAAATCAGATCGCGTAGCCGACTTTCGATTTTATATGCTCGGCGGCGGAAAGTACGCCTACGACCTTGCTTCGCTCTCCAAATCGCGTAAGGCCGATAAACTGATTCGTCTTACCCCCAACGACTTCGCCCTAGAATTAGGCTTCGGCTTCGAATTTTATTTCCCACTCTTTATCCTCGCTCCGGAAGTAAAAATTTCGCAAGGAATGATGAACGTCCTTTCGCCCGATAAAAATCTGATCTTCTCCCGCTCTCTCGATGCGTTGAAAAGCAGAACCATCACATTCTCCTTGTTGATTGAAGGCTAAAGGAATCGTAGGAGTTTTGTATCTTAGACCATCTAATTTTTAAAAATGTTTCCGCTCTATAAAAAAGAAATCGCGCAATTTTTTAGCTCTATCATGGGCTATGTCATTATTGCCGTATTCCTCGTATTCAACGGGCTTTTCGCCTGGCTCTTCCCAGATAGCTCGATTTTAGTCTATGGCTATGCTACCCTCGGTCCGCTTTTCGAAAACTCTCCTTTGATCCTTTTCTTTCTAATACCAGCCCTTACGATGCGCAGTATCGCAGAGGAAAAGCGCAACGGAACTTTAGAACTTTTGTATACCAAGCCGATGAATGATTTTCAAATCATCTGGGCGAAATACGCAGCGGCTTTTTCTTTGTTCGTGCTTTGTCTACTGCCAACAGCCTTGTATTATTTTACTATTTATAAGTTAGCGAGTCCAGTCGGGAATGTCGATCACGGCGCAATGATAGGCTCTTATATTGGCTTATTATTTTTAGGAGCTTCTTATACTGCGATAGGTTTGTTTGCGTCTTCTATCACCTCTAACCAAGTAGTAGCCTTTATCGTAGCCGCGAGTCTTTCTTTCTTGATGTATAAAGGATTTGATCTGATTTCATTGTTGCCAGGCTTTTTTGGCAAACTAGATTATATCGTCAGTCAGTTTGGAATCAACGCACACTATATCGCGATGAGCTATGGCGTGATTGATACGCGCGATGCCTTGTACTTCGTTACACTAATCGCTTTCTTCTTATTGCTTTCTTTAACCGCCTTACAGAGTCGCAAATGGTAAACAAAATGAATGCTCGTCGTCGCTCTTTGCAAAGGCTCTTCCTTAGTTTATTAGCCTTAGTTGCACTTAATATCGCTGCACAATATTTCTTCTATCGTTTCGATCTTACCGCAGAGAAGCGTTATACACTGACTTCCGCTACCATCGAGGATTTGAAGAAATTAGATGATAACGTTTACATCAAATGCTATCTCAAAGGTGAATTCCCTGGCGGCTTTCGTCAGTTACAACGCAGTACGAAAGAGATGCTGGACGCCTTTGTGGGCGTAGCAGGCAAGAAGATAAAATACGATTTCATCAACCCTTCTGAAGGCAATGCCACGCAAAAAGAAGAACTCCGTAAGCAGCTAGAGAAAAAGGGAATAAATCCTATCAACCTCAATCTGCAAGGGGAAGACAACTATAAAGAACAAATCATTTATCCGTGGTGTGTGATCAGTTATAAAGACATGGAATATCCTGTCTTTTTATTGAATCAACAATTAGGTAAAAGCTCAAGCGAACAGCTGAACAACTCAGAAGCCCTGTTGGAATTCAATTTGATTCAAGGGATTCACCGTTTAACGAATAATAAGAATCGCAAGAAGATTGCCATCTCAGAAGGGAATGGCGAACTCGCTGATCCACAGCTGTACGATTTCATTCAAACCTTAGCACTCGATTACGACGTGGCGCGTGCAAATATCAATCAATTGTTATTTATCCCGGATAAAGTCGACGCACTCATTATTCCTAAGCCGAGCAAGCCTTTTAGCGAACAGACGAAATTCAAGATCGATCAGTATATCATGCATGGCGGAAAGGTCTTGTGGTTGATCGATCAGCTCGATGGCGACGTCGACAGTTTGAGAACGCGAAACGAATATATCGCTCCTGACTATGCGCTAAACCTCGACGATCAATTGTTCAGTTATGGCGTTCGCGTGAATCGTGCTCTATTACAAGACAAGCTCTGTGCGCCTATTCCAATGGTAACAGGCTACGATCAGGCAAGCAATCCGCGTACTAGCTTCTTCCCTTGGATGTATTTCCCGGTTATCATGCCTGACGGCGCTCATCCTATCGTTAAAAATATGGATGCCATCTTGACACTATTCCCCAATAGTATCGATACGGTTGGAGGAAAAGGGATTACTAAAACAGTATTGCTACATAGCTCTCCAGCTACACGTGCGGTATTCAGTCCGGCATTCGTGAGTTTGCGTACCTTAAAAATGCAACCACAGCCAAGTTATTTTACCAATCCGAACAGAGCGGTGGCGGTATTGTTAGAAGGAAGCTTCACCTCCTTATATGAAAGCCGTCTTGCGCCCGAAACGATGGGTCTATTAGATTCTATGAACATTAAGTTTGTGCCGAAGAGTATGCAGAATAAGATGATCGTAGTGGCTGACGGAGATATCGTTAAAAATCCGCAAGGCAAGAAAGGTGTAAACTATCCTTGTGGCTATTATCCGTTTACCAAAACGACGTTCGCGAATAAGACCTTCTTGCTCAACTGCGTACAATATCTAACGGAAGGTGATGGTGTCATTGCCGCACGTTCGAAAGAAATCAAATTGCGTATCTTAAACCGAGAGAAGGTAAGAGAAGAGAAGAGCTTCTGGATCTGGTTGAATCTGTCGGTACCAATCGCACTCTTGCTAATCGCTGGTTTCATTATCACGCTATGGCGTGAGCGTCGTTATAAATAGGTCTTAGTTTCGTTTTACGATCCATACCGTACTGCCACATCCGATGAGGAAGAGGGCAGCGCAGGTCCATACCCCCGCTCCGTGATAAGCCCATAGTCCGTGTACACTATACACCCCCGCTACCAAGTAATGCGCAACGGCATACAATGCCATCCAAAGAATCGTTAAAATCCCCATTTTGCCGATGCTATACGGGATTGGGTAATAACGTTGACCAAACGCATACGAAACAATCATCATCGCTGCATAGCAAAGGAGGGTAGCCCAGGCGCTAGCCACATAACCGTACTCCGGTATAAAAGCGAAATTGATGATCAAAGTAATCACCGCACCAAATAGGGTGATATAACTCCCTGCTAAGGTTTTGTTCGTTAGCTTATACCAAATGCTTAGGTTATAATAAACCCCCAGACAAAGGTTGGCAACAAGGAGAATAGGTACGACGCCTAATCCCACACGGTATTGCGCACCGATGAAGTATTGTAGGGTGTCCATGAAAAACAGGGTGCCGAATAAGATAACAAGGCAGAAAGCGACGAAAAAGTACATAACGCGAGCGTAGAGCTGCGGCGCATCTTTTTTGTCGGCATGCTGAAAGAAGAAAGGCTCTGCCGCCATTCGGAAGGCTTGAATAAAAAGCGTGATGATAATGGACAGCTTATAACAAGCGCCGTAGATACCAATCTGCGTCTTCGCCTCGTGTACATCAGGGATTAGATAGTTTAGTAAAATCCGGTCGAAGGTTTCGTTGATCATCCCAGCAAAGCCAATCACCACCAAGGGAAGGGCATAGGGCAGGAGGGTCTTGACTAATTTCATATCAGGCCAGCGGATATGACGGACAAGATTAGGGATGAAATAAATAAAGACGAGAGCACTGGCTAACAGGTTGCTGATAAATACATAGCCGATGCCAATGCTCGGTTTGTATAGACTGCCAAACCATTCGGGATGTTTGGGGGCTACGACTACCATTAATAAGGTCGCGCTGATATTTATTCCGATACTGAATAAGCGTAGTATGGCATATTGCAGGGCTTTTCCTTCGTAACGTAAGCGTGCGAAAGGAAGGGTAGTGAGGGTGTCGAAGAAAAGGATGCCGATCATGCAGGACATCAAATACGGATATTGTTCGTAATGTAGCTTGGCGTTGATGAATGGTGTGGCAAAGAAGAGCAGGCTCGAAAACAGAATACTAGATAATAAGAGCAGGCTATTGCCGGTAGTATAAACGGGGCCTTCATCTTGTTGTTTACAAAAACGGAAATAGGCCGTTTCCATTCCATAAGTGAAAAGCACGTTCAAAAAACTGATATAAGCATAGAACTCGGTATTGATACCGAAAGCTGCTGGCAGGAAGTAATTCGTCAGGATGGGGGTCAGCAAATAGTTCAGCAAACGCCCTAGCATGCTGCTCAAGCCGTAAACGGCTGTCTGTCCGACCAGTTTCTTGATTAAGCTCACAGTTTAAAGGTACGGTCTTAAAACAGATAAAAAAGAAGGATTTTTCCCGCCTGTATACAAAAGTGGGCATTGTTAAGAAATATTAAATTCTAAAAAATCATTTTATTATATTCGTTTAACTAAAATCAAACACACATGAAAAAACTGTTAACACTACTCTTCGTCGTGTGCACATCCATGACGGCTTGGGCCCAGGATGTGTCGGTGACCGGTAAGGTTACCCAAGCGACGGACGGATCTCCATTGCCAGGTGTATCCATCCTTGTGAAAGGAACCACCAATGGCGCCATTTCTGATGGTAATGGTGATTATTCTGTTAAATGCGCAAGCAATGCAACCTTAGTTGTTTCTATGGTTGGTATGGCTACTAAAGAAGTAGCGGTAAATGGCGCAAGCTCGTTAAACATCTCGATGGAGGAACAAAAGAAAGACCTCAATCAGGTGATGGTAACCGCTTTGGGCGTTAAACGTAACAAAGAAGAATTGGGTTATGCTGCTCAAAAGGTAGATGGCTCTTTGATGACTGTTACACGTTCTAACAACGCTTTAAGCGCTTTGTCTGGAAAGGTTTCCGGTGTAGAAGTTAAAACGAATAACCAAATGGGTGGTTCTACCAACATCGTGGTTCGTGGTTTTAAATCGTTAACAGGAAATAACCAGGCTTTGATCGTTGTTGACGGAGTGCCTATAGATAATGCCAACAATAACTCTTCTGACCAAACAACGGGTCGTAGTGGTTATGATTATGGTAACGCAGCCTTCGATATTAACCCGGATGATATCCAATCTATCAACGTTTTGAAAGGTGCTGCCGCTACTGCATTGTACGGTTCTCGCGCTTCTAACGGTGTAGTTTTGATCGAAACTAAAAAAGGTAAGAAAGGATTCGGCTTGACCGTTAATATGGGTATGTCGCAAGGACGTATCAATAAAAATACCTTCCCTCAATATCAAAAAGAATATGGTGCTGGTTATGGCGCTTTTTATGATGATACCTTGGGTTCATATTTCTACAAGTATGATTTGAATGGCGATGGTAACGATGATTTGATCGTTCCAGTAACGGAGGACGCTTCTTTCGGTGCTAAATTTGATAAAACATTGAATGTATTCGATTGGCGTTCTGTAGATCCTGCTAGTCCTAACTACTTAAAGGCTACACCTTGGGTAGCTGGTGCAAATGATCCTTCTTATTTCTTACAAAACCCTTCTTCTTATAATAACGGTTTCACGTTCACAACTGGTAACGACCGTACACAATATAAGTTAGGTTTCAACCGTACTACAGAAAGTGGCATCTTGCCAAATTCTAACTTGTTCAAAAACATGTTGAACTTCTCTGTTAACCAACAAGTAAACGATCGTTTATCTACAGGTGCTACAGCGAACGTATCGTATAATGGCGCTACAGGTCGTTATGGAACGGGTTATGATGCGAAGAACCCAATGACGAATTTCCGTCAGTGGTGGCAAGTAAATGCAGATATGAGCGATTTGAAAGCGGCTTATGAAGCTAACAAAGAGCGTAACACAACTTGGAACTGGGGCGATTTCACAGATGTGAGCGCTGGTCCTATTTTCTGGGATAATCCTTATTTCGTACGTTATAAGAGCTATGAAAGTGATAGCCGTACGCGTATGTTCGGTAACATGTTTGCCAACTACCAAGTGAATACTTGGATGAGCGTGATGGCTCGTGTAACGATGGATGCTTATTCTGAATTACAAGAAGAGCGTATCGGCGTTGGTTCTATCGACGTGTCTGAATATAATCGTACCGATCGTAGCTATCGCGAGTTCAACTACGACTTATTCGCTAGTTTCAATAAGCAGTTAACAAGTGATATCAAGTTTAACGGTATGTTGGGTACTAATATCCGTAAACAAACGATTAACTCTATCTACTCTGAAACAAATGGTGGTTTGAATGTGCCTAATTTGTATTCATTGTCTAACTCTGTGAATCCTTTAAACGCGCCTTCAGAATCTTCAGTTGCTCGTCAGGTAAACGGTATTTTCGCAGACGCGATTTTTGGGTATAAAAATTATTTGTACTTGGATTTGACAGCTCGTCGTGATGTGTCTAGCACATTGGCTCCAAAATACAATACTTACTACTATCCTTCTGCTTCTTTAAGCTATGTGTTCACGAACCATATGCCTGATTTATTCAAAGCATTTCAAATGAGTTATGGTAAAGCACGCGTTAACTTCGCTAAGGTTGGTTCTGATGCCCCTTACGGACGTACACGTGATTACTTCGTTCCAACAACTCCATTTGCTGGTAACCCAATCTATTCTGTTTCTTCTATTAAGAATGAGGCAAACTTGAAGCCTGAACAAACTTCTAGCTATGAGGCTGGTTTGGAATTAGGATTCTTCAAAGATCGTTTGACACTTGATGCGAGCTACTATAATGCGATTACTTACAACCAAATTATTCCGGTTGAAGTTTCTCGTGCTACTGGATTCTCTAGTAAATATATCAATGCTGGTAAAATCAAGAATTATGGTTTCGAAGTTAGCTTAGGCGCTCGTCCGCTTCAAACAAAAGACTTTGCATGGGATATCAATCTAAACTGGACACGTAACCGTAATATGGTGATGGAATTACCTGATATCGACAATATCCAATTAGCAACCTTCCAAGGTGGTGTTTCTATGAATGCTACAGTAGGTGAAGCTTATGGTACATTGAAAGGTAAGTCTTTCGTTTATAATGAAGGCAGACGTATGGTAGATACAACAACTGGTTACTATATGGTAACCGAAACTTCAGATACTACTATTGGTAATATCAATCCGCGTTGGATGGGTGGTATGCGTAATACCTTCCGTTATAAAAACGTCTCTTTGAGCTTCTTGATCGATGCGAAAATGGGCGGAAGCGTGTTCTCTTTGGATCAATTCTATGGCGCACAAACAGGTGTGTATAGCGCATTGGTATCTTATAACGGTATGAT
>JACCEC012459821.1_pt1 | contig 11247 bp, 11 predicted proteins | sample 7450121 | NCBI WGS metagenome assembly JACCEC01 (sample SAMN15323455, study PRJNA562643) | freshwater metagenome | isolation source: river surface water | place: USA:Blue River Watershed | collected 2017-08-18 | reverse complement strand
AGCGGGCAATCGTCGACTTCCCCGAACCTGATGCTCCAACCAGCCCTAGGGTTTCGCCCTCGCGGACCACAAAATCCACATCGCGCAAAATGGGTGTGCCTTTAAAGGACTTGCGCAGACCGCGGACGGCTAAAACCTCCGTTCCGCCCTCAAAAACGGGGCGCTGGGCCGTCTCAAGCGGGACCCCATTCAAAAAATCCTGTACCGTCGGCAGGCGCCGTGGGCGGCCCTCTTCGGGCGGGCGCGACGCAAGTAGCCCCTGCGTGTACGGCTGCTGCGGCCGATTCATCACCGCGGCAATCGGGCCCGACTCAACCACCTCGCCGGCGCGCAGTACGACCACCTCGTCGGCCACGTGGGCGACGGCCTCCCAGTCGTGGCTGATGAAGAGCATCGCCATTCCGCGCTCGCGCTGCAGGTCGCGAAGCAGGTCCAAAATTTCAAACGCCACCGAATGATCTAGTGCGGTGGTCGGCTCGTCGCAAATCAACAGCTCGGGATCCATCGCCATCGCCATCGCGATCATGACCCGTTGGCGCTGACCGCCCGAAAGCTCGTGGGGGTACTTGCGCATTGCCTCTTCGGGCCGCGGAACGTGAACTCGGCGCAGCTCCTCCAAGGCCCGAGTGCGCGCGGCTTCGGGTTTAAGGCCTAGTGCGGACTCCGCAGCCTCCGCGACCTGACGACCCACCCGCATCGTTGGGTTGAGGGCCGACATCGGCTCCTGAAAAACCATGGCCTTGCGGGGGAGTCCGTCGCGCTCCACCGACCATCGGGCAGAAAGCTTAGGGGGCAACAGGCCCATTAGGGTCAGCGCCGTCAGCGACTTTCCCGAGCCCGATTCGCCGACGAGGGCCACGCAGGACCCCGACGTAAGGTCGAGGTTGAGCCCGCGGAGCAGCACGGTTTCGCCCGCGCTCACGCACAGGTTTTCTCCGTGAAATTCACTCATTTCCACGCATATTCTTCGGCCAGCGCGCGGAACGGCACCGGCTCCCACGATCCCTCGGGGCGCTCGCCCTCGGTGCGGCCGAGCCGCACCACCACGCGCTGCGCCTCGGGGAATGCAATGATCCACTGGCCCAAATGCCCGCGCAGCGCCATGTAGCGGCGCGCCGGAGCTTTGCCCGCCGGGTCGGACACTTCGCCTAGCCAAAAACTCTGGCCATAAAACGCTGCCGATTTGGGCGAGGTCGCCACCGACACCCAGGCACTGTCTAAAACGCTCGTTCCGTTCCACCGACCGTGGTGCACCAGCAGGTGCCCCAAGCGGGCGTAGTCGCGGGCCGTCGCGTTAAAGCAGCAAAACGCCATCGCCTCGCCTTGGCCGTCGACGTGCCAGGTGGCATTGGATTCCGCGCCGAGCGGAGCCCAAAGTTTGCGGGCCGCGTAGTCCGCAAGCGGTTCGCCCACTGCCTTTTCGAGGCAAACGCTCAAAAGCGTGGTCGCGGCCGACTGGTACTCGTAGCGAAGCCCTACCGAGTCGCCCACTTCGCGCTCGAGAATGAGGGCCATCTGGTCGTCGCCGTAGTACAGCTTGGCGGTCTCGCCAAACGGATCGTAGTAGTTCTCGGTCCAGTCCAGGTCGGCATGCATCGAGCTCAAATCGCGCAGGGTCAACCGCGCGGCTCCGGGGCCGTGCAGCTCGGGAATGTAGGTGGTTGCCTTCGCCTCCCAGCCCGGAATTTTGCCTTCCTGCACGGCAATTTGCACGAGCATGGTCACGATGGACTTGGCCATAGAAAACGAATTCACTCGAGAATCCGCCCTGAAGTCGTCGAAGTAGGCCTCGTGGCGGAGCGTGTCCGCCTCAAAAACCAGCAGCGCACCCGTTTTGCTCGCTTGAAGCAGCCCGGCGGTTGGTTCGCTGGGCGCCCAGTCCGCCCCGAGCGCAACCGGCCAGGCGACCGGTTGGGCCGAAGCCGGAACCTGATCCACGGCAAAAAGCGTCTCATCAAACGGATCCGAGGTGGTGCGGCCCTGCAGGTAGGTCGCGTAGATTCCGTTAAATAGGTATCCGTACCACGAAAAGTAAAGGGCAGAAAGGGCCAGCGCAAGGCCCGCGAGGACAAGGAGAATGCGTTTCATAAACCGCAAGTTAGGGGAATCTACGCCCCGAGCAAACCGTCGACCGGCGTCTCCGCCAAGTCCACCTCAAAGAGTCGGGCGAAGTGCCCCGCAACACGGGCCTTGACCTCGTCCTCGTCGACAGGGCGTCCCAGCTCGCGCTGGAGCGACGTGACGGCTTTGTCTTTGATTCCGCACGGAATAATGTACTCAAAGTAGCGCAGGTCGGTGTTGAGGTTGAAGGCCCAGCCGTGCATGGTCACCCAGCGCGAAGCCCGCACGCCCATCGCGCAGATTTTGCGGGCAAAAGGGGTTCCGACGTCGAGCCAGACGCCGGTCTCACCCGGACTGCGGTCGCCGCTCAATCCGTAGTCGGTGAGGGTCGCAATGATGACCTCTTCGAGGGTGCGCAGGTAGCGGTGAATGTCGGTAAAGTACTCGTCCAGGTCGAGAATGGGGTAGCCCACGAGTTGGCCGGGGCCGTGGTAGGTGATGTCGCCGCCGCGGTTGGTGCGGAAGAACTCGGCTCCGATGGCCTTGAGGCGCTCGTCGTCGGCCAGCAAGTTGCCGAAGTCGCCGCTTTTGCCCAGCGTGTACACGTGGGGGTGCTCGACAAACAGCAGGGTGTCTTGGGTCGGAACACGCTCCGCTTCAGGAAGCTTGCGGTTGGCCGTCTTGCGGTCTACGACCTCGGTAAAAATGGCCTCCTGAAAATCCCAGGCACGCTGGTAGGTCCAGGTGCCGAGGTCGGCGAAGCGAACGGAGCGACGGCTCATGCCTTGCCCAGCGCGTCTTTGAGGTCGTCGATGACCTTAATGTCCATAATGTCGACGGCGTTGCGCTCACTCAGCACGTAGCTGACCCAGTCGCCGAGGGCCACCAAGTCGAGGGCTTGCTCGAGCGGCGAGGCGCCGTGGGCGTGAAGTTCGGCCACATGGGTTCCGTGGGCGCGGACGGCCGGGGCATTGAGCTCCATGCGCATGCGGTTGCGGGGGGCGTCAAAGGCGGAATGCAAAAAGACCGCGCTGTAGCGCGCGCCGCCGCCGGCCCAACCTACCATTTCGTTGTGGTTCATTTCGGGAACCTCGGCGTCCCAGCCCGGCATTTTGCTGTTTTCGTTGAGTTGCTGGCGCCAGCGCGTGGCCACCCCGGCCATGCCCGTAGCGGCGTACACCGCAACCGTGGTGCCCTCTAGGGTGTCGGCAATGGCCTCAGCCTCGCTCAGGTGGGCGTCGCGGCGGGCCACCAAATCCTTCACGGCTTGGGCTGCCTGCTTCTGCCACTGAGCCGGCGCGCCGGCGCCGGCCAAGTCCAAGTGCGCCAAAATCTGAATCAGCGCATAGCCGAACATCGAGCGCGGGGGGTTTCCGCCCGGAACCACGCTGGTGTTCCACCCGTGCTGGTCCGCGCGGCGCTTGAGTTCGCCCCCGCTGGTGATGGCCGAAACCATGCATCCGGCCGCCACCGCTTGGTCAAGGGCGGTCATCGTCTCTTCGGTATTGCCGCTGTAGCTGCAGGCCACCACGAGGGTGTTGGCCCCCACCCAGTTGGGCAGCGCGTAGCCCTTATTCACCACCACCGGAACCGTCGCCGTGCCCGCGCAGAGGTCCGCCGCGATGGTGCCGCCGATGCCGCTTCCCCCGAGGCCGGTGACGACCACCTGGTGCACGCTGCGGGGCAACGGTCGCCAAACCTTGGACAAGCCTTCGGCAATGTTCAGTGAATCAGCAATATGCTGCGGAAAGTCTTGAATGAGCTGAAGCATCATGGCGCGGGAATTATTGCGGTAAAAGTACGAACTTGAGGCCCGCATGGCTGCAGCTTTTTCATGGCATTTTGCCCCCTTTTCTGCGCTTTCGGCCGAGGCGCTTCACCGCATTCTGGCGCTGCGCGCCGACGTTTTTGTTGTCGAACAAAACTGCCCCTACGCCGATCCCGACGCCAAAGATCGGGTTTCGCACCACCTCTGGGCCGAAGACGAGCAGGGCAACGTGGTGGCCGTGGCGCGCGTGGTTCCGCCGGGAACATCCTACGCCGAACCCAGCATCGGCCGGGTGGCCACGGCGGCGGCGGTGCGCCGAACGGGGCTGGGCCGCGAACTTATGCTCCGCGCACTGCACCACGTGCAGCAGCTGCATCCCGACGATGACGTTGTCATCAGTGCCCAGCACTACCTGCTCCGCTTTTACACGGAATTTGGATTTGAGCCCGAAGGCGACGTCTACGACGAAGACGGAATTCCGCACCTTCAAATGCGGAAAACCAGAAGCGAGTAGCCAGAAGCCCGTTTACGCGTCGTAGCTCACCACCACCCGCTCGCTGCGCGGCATCGCCTGGCAGGTCAGCACGTAGCCGTCGGCCACCTCGTCGTCGGTCAGCGAGTAGTTCATCGCCATTTCGACCTTGCCTTCGAGCACCTTAGCGCGGCAGGTGCAGCATACGGCTCCCTTGCACGCGTAGGGCACGTCAGCCCCCGCGTCCAGCGCGGCGTCGAGCACAAATTCTTTAGGCGATTGCGTGAAGTGCGTTTCCTCGCCGTCGAGCACTACAGTCACGTAGGCGTCGCCTGAGGCGGCCGTTTTGGCTTTCGGCGCGGACTCTTTGGCGGGCGCTGCCGAGGTAAACAGCTCAAAATGAATGGCGTCAGCCGAAACCCCCGCGGCCTTGAGCACGTCGCTGGCGGCGTGAATCATCGCCTCGGGTCCGCACAGGTAGTAGCCGTCGGCCTTGGTCACGGTCGGAATGTGCTCGGCGAAGTAGCGAATTCGGTCGGCGTCAAGGCGGCCAAACAGGGCATCGCTCCCTTGGTCTTCGCGGCTCAGCACGTGGTGTACTTCTAGGCGACCCATGAAGCGGTCTTTAAGGTCTTCGAGCTCGTTTTTAAACAAAATGCTCGCCGTCTTGCGGTTGCCATAAAAAAGTAGGAACTCTGACTCGGGCTCGCGCTCGAGGGCGGTCTTGAGGATCGAAAGCACCGGAGTGATTCCGGAACCTGCGGCAAATCCGACGTACCGGCGGCGCTTCGACGGGTCGGTTTCGAGCACGAAGTTGCCCATCGGGGGCATCACGTCAAGCACATCGCCCGCCTTGAGCTGGGTATTGGCCCAGGTCGAAAAAAGTCCGCCCTCGACCTGCTTTATGGCCACGCGAAGCTCTCCACTTAACGGGCTCGAGCACAAGGAGTAGGACCGGCGAACGTCGGCACCGCCGATCTGGGCGCGCAGCGTCAGGTACTGGCCGGGAACAAATCGAAACGTGGGCCCCTCCGGAACCTCCAGCGATACCGACACGCTGTCCGCCGTTTCGCGGCGCACTTCGCGCACGGTGAGCGCGTGAAACTGAGGCTTCACGCCCTTTTGGTCGGCCTTGGTGGCCAGAAGTCCGTCAGCCGAGGCCGCGGTGGGGGATTTTTTAAACCAGGAAAACATAGTTGCGTACAAATCTAGGCCTGCAATGCGAACCAGCGGGCGTCGCATTTTGTTCTACCGGCAGTAATTTGCAGCAGAATTAACCCTTTGATTCCAAACCATGGCCCCAACTGTTGACCTCGAAGCGCGCTTTTTGGCGTACGTCGCCGCCGAAAACAAGGTCGAGCCCAAAGACTGGATGCCCGACGCCTACCGCAAGACGCTGGTCCGCCAGATTAGCCAGCACGCTCACTCTGAAGTAGTTGGAATGCTTCCGGAGGCCAACTGGATCACGCGCGCTCCGTCCCTCCGAGCCAAGCTCATTTTGCTGGCCAAGGTTCAGGACGAGGGCGGACACGGACTCTACCTCTACTCGGCCGCCGAAACCCTTGGCACGTCACGCGACCAGATGATCGACGATTTGCTCGCCGGCAAAGCCAAGTATTCGAGCATTTTTAACTACCCCACCCTGACATGGGCCGACATGGGCGCCGTGGGCTGGTTGGTCGACGGAGCGGCCATCCAAAACCAGGTGATGCTCTGCCGCACTTCCTACGGGCCCTACAGCCGCGCCATGGTCCGCATTTGCAAAGAAGAGAGCTTTCACCAGCGCCAGGGCTACGAAATCATGATGCATTTGGCGCGCGGAACGCAAGAGCAAAAAGCCATGGCCCAAGACGCGCTGAACCGCTGGTGGTGGCCCTCGCTCATGATGTTTGGCCCGAGCGACGACCAAAGCCCCAATTCGGCCCAGAGCATGGCCTGGCGCATCAAGCGCAAGTCCAACGACGACCTCCGCCAGGAGTTTATTGACAAAACGGTTCCGCAAGCGGAATTTATTGGCCTCAGCATTCCCGATCCCGACCTCAAGTGGAACGAAGAGCGGGGCCACTACGACTTTGGCGCCATCGACTGGAGCGAGTTTTTTGCGGTAGTCGCCGGCAACGGCCCGTGCAACACGGAACGCCTTGAGGCCCGCCGCAAGGCCCACGCCGAGGGGGCTTGGGTGCGCGAAGCCGCCTCGGCGTATGCCGCGAAGCAGTCCGCCCGGCGCGTTGCAGCTGATTTGCCTGCTAAACCCCACGCCGCATGAGCACGCCCGACCAATGGCCCCTCTGGGAGGTATTTGTTCGTTCCAAAAACGGACTTTCGCACAAGCATTCCGGTAGCCTGCACGCGCCCGACGCCGAAATGGCCCTCAAGAATGCGCGCGATGTGTACACCCGCCGCAGCGAAGGCACCAGCATTTGGGTAGTTCCCTCGAGCGCCATCGTGGCCTCGGCCCCCGACGAAAAAGAGGTACTTTTTGCCCCTTCAGACGACAAAGTATACCGCCACCCGACCTTCTACGAGATTCCCGATGAAGTGGGACACATGTGATCCCTCGGTGCAGTACTTGCTGCACTTGGGCGACGATGCGCTGGTCCTCGGCCACCGCTTGAGCGAATGGTGCGGACACGGGCCCATCCTCGAAGAAGACATCGCGCTGAGCAACCTGGCCCTCGACCTCGTGGGGCTTGCGCGCCAGTACTACCAGCTCGCCGCCCAGCGCATTGGCGGAGGCTGCACCGAAGACCATTTGGCCTACTGGCGAAGCGACCGGGAGTTCCTGAACCATGTGCTCGTGGAACAGCCCAACGGCGACTTCGCCGACACGATGGCCCGTCAGTTTTTCTTTGACGCCTTTCACGTGCTTCAGCTCGATGCACTGCAGCACTCGAGCGACACCGAGCTCGCGGCCATCGCCCGCAAAGCGCTCAAAGAGGCTACCTACCACGCCCAGCACAGCGCCGACTGGGTGGTGCGCTTAGGCGACGGAACAGAGGAAAGCCACCGCCGCATGACGGCAGCTTTAGTGCGCCACCTTCCGTTCGTCGAAGAACTGTTCACCGCCGCAGCGGTGGACCGCGTGGCGTTCGAACGCGGATGGGGGCCCGACGTCGCCTCGCTGCGCGCCTCCTGGCTCGAACTCGTGGGCGAGGTTGTGGCAAAAGCCTCACTGTCGCTCCCGGTAGTGGCGCCCAAACTGCTCCGCGGCAAGCAGGGAATTCACAGCGAATCGCTCGGATTTCTCTTAGCCGAAATGCAAAGCCTGCCTCGAGCCTACCCCGACGCTACATGGTGAGCCGAACCGAGATCGAGCAACGCTTAAGCCGGGTTCCCGACCCTGAAGTGCCCGCTCTATCGGTCCTTGACTTAGGTATCGTTCGGGGTATTCGACCGACCGAAGCCGGCTGCGAGATCGATCTTACCCCCACCTACACCGGATGCCCCGCAACGGAGCGCATCGAGCGCGACGTTCGCGAAGCCCTTGAAGAGCTCGTCGGAATCGGCAACGTGCACATCTCCACCGTGCTTGATCCGCCCTGGACCACCGACTGGATCAGCGAAGAGGGCCGGCGCAAGCTCGAAGACTACGGTATTGCTCCGCCCCCGCGCCGAAGCGGCGACAAGCGATCGCTGCTCGGGCTGCACCAACCCTTGGCCTGCCCTAAGTGCCGCAGCACCCACACCGAGCGCATCTCAGCATTCGGATCAACGGCCTGCAAGGCCCTGCACCGCTGCCTCGACTGCGCGGAGCCGTTTGAGGCGTTCAAGTGCATCTAGCCAAGCCCGTTGGTGGTGCGCAAACCATAAAAAAACCCCGAGCAGTGCCCAGGGTTTTTTGGTTGGTTTGGTGTGAAGCCGCGGTGGGTTTCGGGGCAAATGTGCGAACTAGACTCAAATCGCATACAATTAATTGTGAGAAATTGTGAGAATAAAATTCTTTCACGTATTTTCACCGAGTGAATGTTCGGCTCACTTGGCTCGTTAGCCTCCTGTTTTGCAGCTCTTTATGGGCGCAGTCGTCGCTCAACAAGAGCAACCGAGCGGGCATTGCCTACCTCTACCACAACGACAGCATAAAGCAGCTCGATTTTGAGTTGGGCCTGCTCTCGTGCCTCGACGACAACCGCTGGGTTACCTACGATTCCTTGCCCGAAATGCCCGAAATTTTTCGGCAGCATGCGCACCCGCAGCCCTCGGTACTCCAAACGCGCGACACCACCTTGATAAGCTTCTCGGGCTCGGGCGTGCTGTACTTCATGAGGCGAAACGGTCAGGTGGAGCGCCACGACCGCACCTACTTCAGCGGCTACAACTTTGGTGCGCTCAAGCACTTCGACGGCCAACGCCTATGGAGCCTCGGCGGGTACGGACTTTGGCGGGTAACGGACCACGCCTTGTACTACGATGCCGAACTGCGCGAATGGGAGCGCCAACTAATGACGCCCAACATCATTGAAGGTTTTGGGGACGGTTTTTATACCCTGCTCGAGCCCGGCCAGTTGCGAATGGTGGTCTCTAGCCGAACCGAATTCAACGGCACCGACGTTACCTACAGCATTTTTGATGTGAATCTCGCAGAGGGCACGTACCGGTATGTGGGTGCGCCGCGCATCAACCTTGACCTCTTCAACAACCAGGACCAATTGGGATTCTCTGCCTGGAACGGCTCGTGGAACCTCATTTTCGAAGGTAACCGGGTACTTTTAGGAAACCTAGCCGAAAACCGCCTGGTCCAAACGCGGATTTCTAATACCCAAGCGCGTCCGTTTGACGGACTAAGCGGAATCATTGTGCATCCCGACGGCGTACTCATCATCGAAACCGCGAGCACCGCAACCAACAACCACGTTAAAATAATCCGCACCAGCGTGGACGCCATTCTTTCGGATCCTGAAAACGTAGAGGTCGGCCCAATTTACGAACCCAATTGGATGCACCAAATACGCTCCAACGTCAAGCTCATCGTCGCGCTGCTTCTCGGCCTTGGCGGACTAACGGGGCTCATCCTGCGCTACCAGCGCGGTCGGCCGGTGGCCGAACGCCTCTTTGCACAGGCCCTTACTACGCCCCAAAAAATGCTCTTTAAGCACCTCATGCTGCTGACACCGGACCAAAGCATTACGACCCTCGAGCTCAACCAAATTCTGGGAATCGACGACAAGTCTTGGGACAACCAGCGCAAAATTCGCAGCAACGTACTGCAGGAGCTTGAAGAAAAAGGCATGGAGTTCTTGGGCGTACCTTCGTTCATCGAGCGCATTTCGAACGAAGACGACCGCCGCATTCGCCGGTACCGCATCAAAGCCGAACTGCGCGACGACTTAACCTCAGTGCTCAAGTATGTTTAAGTTCCTCGACGTTTCGACGCACGCCCAAACGCTTCGCGTAGCGCTTAACCGCCCTGAAGTATTTAACGCGTTCCACCGCGGCATGGCCCTGGAACTCCAGCGCGTGCTTTCCGACGCCGACCGCGACCCCGCCGTGCGCGCTGTGCTGCTCACCGGCAACGGCAAAGCCTTCTGCAGCGGACAAGACCTTAGCGAAGCCATTGATCCGCAAGGCCCCGGCCTTGACCGCATCTTGAGCGAGCACTACAATCCCCTCGTGCTCCAGCTTCGCGCCCTTCGCAAACCGGTCGTGGTTGCGGTGAACGGGGTTGCCGCGGGCGCCGGGGCCAACCTCGCCCTTGCGGGAGATGTCGTTGTGGCCGCACAGTCCGCCAAGTTTATACAAGCCTTCAGCAAAATTGGCCTGATCCCCGACACGGGCGGAACCCTTACGCTTCCGCGACTCGCCGGATTCGCCAAAGCCAGCGCCTGGATGATGCTCGCCGACAGCGTTTCAGCCGAAGAAGCCGAGCGCCACGGGCTGGTGTACCGCGTTGTGGCCGACGAGGTCCTCGCCGACGAAGCGATGGCCGTCGCCCAAAAACTCGCCACCCTCCCCACCGAAGCCCTGGCCCTGACCAAAGAAGCCCTCAACGAGAGCGTGTTCCGCGGCTTTGCCGAGCAGCTCGAACTCGAGCGCGCCCTTCAAAACCGCGCAGGCGCCACCGCCGACTTCGCCGAAGGCGTCGCGGCTTTTCTTGAAAAACGCCAACCCCAATTCCGCGGCCAATGAGTCCTCGACTGTTCAACCAAAAAGCCATGGTCGTCGGAGCCGGAGCCATGGGCGGCGGCATCGCCCAAGTGCTGGTCGAGGCCGGCTGGGAAGTCCTGCTGTACGACACCCAAGACGCCGCGCTCGAAAACGGCATCGCCCGCGTGCGCAGCACGTGGGACAAGCTGGTCGAAAAAAGCAAAATCAGCGACGCGCAGCGTTCCGCCTACAACCAGCGGCTGAGCGCTGCCTACGTGCTTCGCGAGGCCGCAGATGTGAGCCTCGCCATCGAGGCTATTTATGAAAACCTCGACGCCAAGCGTTCGGTGTTTACCACCCTCGACGATGTGGTTCGCGAAGACTGCATTTTGGCAACCAACACTTCGTCGCTTAGCGTATCGTCGATTGCTGCCGGGGTTAAGCGTGCCGAGCGAGTGGTAGGATTGCACTTTTTTAACCCGGCTCCGCTGATGCCGCTGGTCGAAATTGTTCCCGGAATCGCCACCGCTCCCGAGGTCGTCGAGGCCTGCGTGGCCGCCGTCGCTACCTGGGGCAAAGTCGGCGTGGTCGCCCAAGACACCCCGGGCTTTCTCGTCAACCGCATCGCGCGGCCGTTTTATGGCGAAGCCCTGCACCTTTTTGAGGAACGTGTGGCCGACATGGCGACCATTGACTGGGCGCTGACCGAACTGGGCGGATTCCGCATGGGTCCCTTTGCCCTCATGGACCTCATTGGGCACGACGTCAACTACGTGGTCACCGAGACGGTCTGGAAGCAGTTTTACTACGACCCCCGGTTCCGCCCCAGCCTGAGCCAAAAGCGCCTGCTCGACGCCGGATGGCT
>JACCEC012217287.1_pt1 | contig 11253 bp, 7 predicted proteins | sample 7450121 | NCBI WGS metagenome assembly JACCEC01 (sample SAMN15323455, study PRJNA562643) | freshwater metagenome | isolation source: river surface water | place: USA:Blue River Watershed | collected 2017-08-18 | reverse complement strand
TGTTCACTCAGTGTCATCAAGATATGTTCCTTTACTAAGCTTAGAAGTGCGGGATTTTGCATTCCAGGAATTTCCATTTGTCCGGTGTTGAAACATTTCACATGAACATCTCGATAAACACCTTCAAAGAGAATTCGATAAATCATCACGAAACAATTATGGAAGGCGCCTTTTTTCTTTCGATGATTCACTTCAATATCTTTCTTACATATTCCGACGACCACTTTGCGTTTATCTTCGAATCGTTTTTCAGTGTGGATGCAACTCAGTAATATCTCTTCAAAGGGTATTATAATATTTGGTGATGAGGAGTCGCGATGTTTGTCTCGAGCATTTGCAATAATACTGATATTGCGATTCAACTCTTCAATCGATTCGGATTTAATGAGCATTTCTTTTTTAATAATGCCGTTGGTTTCTTTGTAGTAATCCATGATGGGGATGCCCCAAAACCAGTCCATTTTGATTTGTGAATTCAAATAGATGATTTTACTTTGGGTCGAGATGTTGACAGGTGTTGGTTCTGGAACCGATAAGTCCTCGTTGGATGGATTCAACAAGGAATCCTTGTCGCTACCGACTTTTTCTTTATCTTCACCTTTATCTTCATCTTCATCTTCTTCTTGTCCATTACTGAAGAAGGAGAGATTGGTAATTATGTTGGATGACGGAAATTGCTTAGTAGAGGTTGTTTCATGGAGAAACTGCATCCATTCTTCATCGACTCCGTTTGCTCCGTCCTTCTCGGCATGTGAGATGTGTTTCATTGTTTTTTTGTGGATGTTGTGTTTAGTATATTATATATTATAAATAATGTGTGTGTACAAAGCTGCATTTTTGGCAATTTCAATTTTTTTCTTTTCTCATTTCTTTGAATATATATATATATATATATAAATTTATTTTTTTATTTAAAATTAAAAAAAAACATTTTCCTTTTTTTTTAACTTTCCTTTTCCATTTGGATCGCGAAACTAGATGCCATATAAAATTCGGAAATTACCAAAAACCAACAAATATCGTGTCTACATAGATCATGGAGATAAAAGGGGCAAACAAATCATCGCTAAAGCAACCACTTTGAAGAAGGCTAAAGCACAAATCCGTCTCTTAAGTGCAATCAAACATAATCCGTCTTTTCGTCTTCGTTCGCAATTAAAAGGCGGTGAAGCTATAAAGATGAATCCATCCGTGAATCCAAATGAAAACGAAGAAGCCTTTCAATCGATTTCTGTAAAAGAAGAAAAAGAGCACGAGAAAAACATACGACAAACCTTAGAACCAACATTTCAACCGAATAAGAAGAAATCTGGGTTATCGAATGTTCTCAAAATGGTTTGTAAGGATCCGGTAAGATGTATCGGACTGGGCAAATACAATGATTATTTGAAGGAATATTTCGGACAATTCAAGGATTTAAGCTTAGTAGATACATTGGCGATAAAACGCATCGGTTCCCTCAGTGCAAATGGATTTGTGCTTCGATTGCCCTTCAAACGTCCAGAGTCCAATTTTACAGCATACACTGTTATCAAATGTTCGGCGAATACTCATTCGGACAATCTATTTTACGAATACTATGTCGGAAAGGAATTCATAAATAAGATATCTACAAAGCTCCCCAACTTTTTGGAAACATATGATGTTTATCGTTTCAAGACAAGTGATGATTGGAATACGGCGAGAAATTTTGCAAATCAACAATTTCCGCTGACTCCAATTGATTTGAATAGTATGTTGATTCATCCGAATATCCGTAGTTTCTCAGAGAGTTGTAGGGATAATGAGAAGTTTTGTTTGTTGGTCCAGTATTTCGACAAATTATATTCCTTTCGAAGTTTATTCGAGACCAACTGGAATTTCGGAGAAATCGGGTATGATATGTTTGGACTCATGTACCAAGTCTATTTTGCTCTCACCTACTTGGCACCGAATTACACCCATTATGATTTACATCAAGAGAATGTTCTACTCTATAAACCCTATGACGGATCAAAACAGTACATCGAGATGCATTATCATTTGAAATCGGGAAGAGTCATCACATTCCCTACTGAGTATGTCTGCAAAATCATCGATTATGGTCGAAATTATATCAATGCAAATGCCATTGAATCGTCGGAAATCATTGAGCAAATTTGTCAGAACAACGAAAAGTGTGGCCAAGATTGTGGTGTACAACATGGATACAATATGATTCGCGGAAATATAATGAAGAACCTGAAGAATAATATCAATCCGGAGAATTATGATGCTGCCATCTCCTATATAACTCCAAACAAATTCAATAATGCACATGATTTACGATTAATCAATTCTCTTCGTAAAGGGGATTTTGGGATAAAACAATTGTCGAATGATGAAAAATTATCGTACGCGGAAAAATTCAAAAACTATCCGATTCCAGAATATAATAACTTTTTTGATGCCGTTTGTAATATTGTCTACAAAGATCGTTATGGCACCCCCGATATCGACAATGCAACTGAAAATTTCATTCGAAGTAAGAATGGTCCAAATGATAAACCCGATATTCTTACCATATTTGACGCTCGTGAAATGTTGGAGAAAAACATCGACTCCTTCATCGAATATGAAACGAGCAAGAAATATTCCACGTGGCAAAAAGCCGCCGTTATGCATATCTACGAAGACGGACGCGATTATCAATTCGATGAACTGAATACGAATACGAAGGAAACCCCTTCAACCGAAACTTTCTGGCAACAACAAGAGGAAGCCAATAAAAAGGAGGTCGAACAAATGAGAGAGAATGCCTTACAACAACATTTACGAGAACAACAAATGCGAGAGGAAAATGAAAAACAATTAGAATTAAAAAAACAACAACAACTTGCCGAAAAAAATAAAGCCGACGAGATTCAAAAACAAATTCAACTGATGAAACAACAACGGCCAAATCCACTTCTACAACAACGACAACGACCAAGACAACAAATCCCTATTGCCGCTGCCGCCGCTATCGAAGACGAACCATCCATATTTGGTGGTACAAAGCGTCGATACAAAAACAATAATAAGCGAACCCAACGTCGTCTTCGTCGACATCATCATCGACAATCTACTTAGTAGAAAAAACGAACATGAAAAACGAACTAGAAAAAAAAATATGGACAATCAATGAATAAATATATTTTATAAAACCAACGATCGATATAGGTCGACATATTGTTTTATAAAATTCCAATGAAACGATTTCTTGAATTTCTCCGAATTTGCAATCGTCGCGGGTTTCCTTATATTATATCCCGATTCCGCAAACCATATCGTTTCTTTAATCGTTCGAGGATTAATCGCCGGATATGAATAATTCGTGTGACCCAACATCTCCTCCGCAGCAACACATTTCTGATAAATAAAACCGATCATTTCGGGAAAAGGATGAAAATCAATCGCCTCCGGTAATATTTCAAGATTTTCCTCTACTAAGCTTATCTTCATAGGTTCCTGCGCCATAGGTTCCCAATGCTTTATTTCACGAGGATGAGCTTTGTAGTATTCTATCGAGTGGACCAGCATTCGCATATCTCCCTTCATTCCTCCATACAAAGAACGATAATGGATGGCCAAGAGGATATCGCGATATTCCGTTCCGAAGTTCACCAAGGATTCATGTGTTGGATCCGGTACCGACGATTGTCTTGCCAACCACGCCGAGGTTTTGGTCCATGAATCATCATAGAAGTCGCGAATTTCACACAAATGGCGAACGATACTTAGTAGGATATTGATGTCACACGGAGTCAAGATATAATCTTTCTCCGCCGCAATCATAAACCAAATGAGGAGGGGGAACGAATCGACGAGACACACATCTTCAATGACGATGATCGGCAGCCTTCTTAGAAAGGAAACTCGGTCATGTTCGATGAGATATCTTGCAGTTGGAACGGCGATATCGGGTCGACATCGACGGACGGCTTTTTGAAGATTGGATTTCAAAAGGGGAATCAGATTTCGCGAATCTTTCGTGAAAGGGGGCGGAAGTGATGGCACCGCTGCATTCGAACTCAATATACCACTACTACTACTAAGTGATCCAGCAGGTGTTCCGGTAGGTGACCGGTAGTATAATTTGAGCCCGGATTTTGCACAAATAAATTGGTCGCATACACCACCTTCCTCGACTTTGTCTTTTATTTCCGACGCCGATGTGAAAATCGCTTTACGTGATTCTTCTATATAAATGAAACACTTCTTGCTGTCGGAGGTCGATTTTTGGCTCACTTTGAAGAACTGATTTAATTTCGACTGCATTTTGGGTTTGGTGGATGTGTGCTTGAAAAAAAAGGGGTTTGGGTATGAAAGATTTTCAATTTTTTTTTTCAAAAAAACAATTTGTGACATACATTTTCTAATATATATATTTGCTTTCCTTCAAAATGCGTTCTCATCGAAATCGAATGTGTCTTCGCTCTTTTGTTTATTGGCGAGAGCATAATCGCTCACGCGTTTTTCGAAAAAGGATGTCTTTGAAGAGAGACTGATGAGTTCCATCCATGAAAAGGGGTTTTGTGCTTGATAGATTTTGTCGAATCCGAGTTGTAAAAGAAGACGATCTGCTACAAAGCGAATATATTCCTTCATTTGATCTGCGTTCATGCCTATTAAGCGACATGGAAGGGCTGAACAGATGAATTCTGCTTCGATTTCGACCGCCTCGCGAACGATTTCGACGACACGAGCCTTCGCGCATTTTTTCTTGAGTAAGCTATGTAGAAGGACAGCAAAGTCGGTGTGCATGCTTTCATCGCGACTGATGAGTTCGTTGGAAAAACAGAGCCCCGGCATGAGACCACGTTTCTTTAACCAAAAGATGGCACAGAAGGATCCGGAGAAGAAGATGGCTTCGACGACGGCGAATGCGATGAGCCGTGTGGGGAAGGATGTGCGGTGGTCGCCGATCCATTTTTTCGCCCAATCCGCCTTTTTCTTAATGAAGGGATAATTGGCCATTGCTTTGAAGAGTGATTCTTTTTGGGTTCGATCGCGAACGAGCGTGTCGATCATCATCGAATAAGTCTCTCCATGAATGTTTTCCATGGCGATTTGGAATCCATAGAAGGCACGGGCTTCCGCCAGTTGGACGTCTTGCATAAAACGGGCTGCTAAGTTTTCCAACACAATGCCGTCGGAGGCGGCAAAGAAGGCGAGAACCATGGAGATGAAATGTCGTTCGTCGTCATTCAGTTTGTTTTCCCAATCGTTCAAATCCTTGCTCATATCGATTTCTTCGGTTCTCCAGAAAGAATCGATTTGTTTTTTATAGAGTTCCCAAATGAGCGGTTCCTTGATGGGAAACATGACATATCTACTATCATCTCCTACTAAGATTGGATCTGGAGGAAGAGGAGGCAGCGACTGCTGTGCATTATTATGTCCAGGTTTTTTCGAAGCATTATTATCCTTTGTTGTTGTTGTTGTTGTTACAGAAATTTCTTGTTGTTGTTGTTGTTCTGCTACTAAGTGTTCTTCTTCTGCTACTAAGATATTTGCTTTTTCTGATAAGTCCATTTTGTTTGAGTGATGAGGATTATGATTTTCTATATTTTTTTACTGTACTGGAAAAATAAAAATATATTCAATTTTTTTAGCTTAGTAGAATAAGTCAAATGTTATTAAAACGGATTTTTTTTCGAAAGAAAATAAAAAAATAAAATTTCAGGGAAAAATGGGGATGGGCGTGGTGTATATATCTTAATATTTTTTTTGATATCATATGGACGGATGGACGAACGAACGAAGGGATCACGTTGCGAGTCGACATTTTTTTCAATTATTATCATATATAAATAAAGCAAAAAAAACCCAAAACCCAAAATCAATATATTATTATTATACCAACTCCCATTTTTCAGAAAAAAAAAAGATGCCAATTCAAATAAAATCGCAATCGCAATCGCAATCGCCACCTCATATGATGACCGACGGGGTTGAGGTCGCCATGAGTGATCTACGAAGAATGAAACATGAAGAAATGATCGAGAGAATGTTTGACATCGTGGTGAATAAATACAAAGATCTCAAAAAAAATGTCGACGATAATCCTCATTTAGTCGAAGTGTTGAAAAAATACAAAAAATATATTGAAGATAAAATAAATCTCTACGAAGCTCAACTCGAGGTATTTCATAATATATTGAAATATTTGAAAGAAGAAGAATCGGTTGATGAAGGAGATGAAACTATTGATTCAAAGATGATTAAGAAGGAATTCGTTGATGTGGCGGAGAAACTCAAGAAATTACGCAGGTCACTCATTTAAAAAAACGCACCACCATATCAATATATTTGTCGATTCGCGTCTATTTTATATATACATTAATCCTACTACTAAGTATATATATAATAAATATAGTATAGTTATTTATTTTCTTTTGAGAAATTTTTTTTGCATTTTAAAAATCGATCCAACACAAATCGTTTCTGAAAAAAAATGGGCATTAAATATTTAGGCAAGTTTCTTCGTGATAAATGTGGCGGATTCCAACCACCATCGAATCTACAAAGCTTAAAAGGGAAAGTCATTGTGGTCGACGTATCGATTTATTTATATAAATATGCGATCATCAGTCGATTGATGGAGTCGATGTATATCATGATATCGACTTTCTTGAAATATGGAATCATTCCGGTTTTCGTATTCGACGGCAAACCGCCCAAAGAGAAGAAGGATACTTTGAAAACGCGCAGAGAGAAACGTCGTCAAGCCTGGGAACGATATGATGAATTAGTTCGCATTATGGAAGATGAAGAGGATAAGTCGGATGATAATCGAAAACAAGAACTCCAACTTGAAATCGCGATGGTGAAGAAGAAGACGGTGACCATCAAACCCGATGAGATTTCGCAAGTGAAGGGACTGCTCGATGCATTCGGTGTGAAATACTTGGAAGCTCCAGGTGAGGCGGATACATTGTGTGCCTACTTAGTACATATTGGTGCGGCGTATGCGTGTATGAGCGATGACATGGATATGTTTGCATATGGTTGTCCTCGTATTTTGCGATTTGTGAATATACATAAGAGTACGGGGGAGATGTATCATTTGGAAGATATATTGGCGAAATTGGGGTTAAGCTTAGTAGAGTTTCGTCGGTTGTGCATTTTGTCGGGGACCGATTATAATGGTGCTGTCGGCACTGCTGCTGCTGCTGCAACCGAAGGTTACGCAGATGGTACAGCGGACGACACGGCTAACGAGTTTGAGGTGATGGACAAAAACAACAATATTAATTGTTATGGTGATGATGATGAAAAGAGAAGGTGGATGCAGAATGGATCGATGATTTACACCATTTATGATCAAATCATTGAGGAAAAAACTTCCGGGATATTGAATGAAGAGGTTGATGATTCTCAATCGCAAAATAACTTTGAAGAGAACTTTGAAGAAGAGAATTCTGTGAAGGAGGAATGTATTGAAGCGGATGCCGACGATGACAACGCGTCAGACGATGACAAATCAACAGCCTCTACTAAGTATAGAAAGATATATACTATGTTCGATATCATGACAAATACGGAAGAATATCATCCAGCATTGATTCCCTACAAAGATTTGCAGATGGAAATCGTGCGACCACCGGATATTCATGAGGTGGAGAAGATCATGAAACCGAATCACTTTTATTTTTAAATCAAGGACTGGTGTCTCCTTCTGTTTCCACTTTCTTATATATTATAATTATTATATCAAAAATTATAATATATTTCAGAATAATATATTTTCACATATTTTTTATTATATTAAAAATCATGTCATCACATGATTCCGGAAATCAACAAAAAACACTGAAGAAAAGAAAAAGCAATCTGTTATCGAAAAGTCCTTCATCGAGTCCGGTCGAAAAAAAACGGATTTATTCTTTTTCTCCACAAAGTAATGAAGAATTAAGAGAAGCAATTAATAAATATGATCGTCTCAAATGGGACGAAAAGAAAGAATATTGGAATTATTGGGACTATGGAAAATTCAATGATTGGGATGTGTCCAAAATCACGGATATGTCACGATTATTTTTCAATTCACCGTTTAATGAGCCATTGGATGAATGGGATGTCAGTAATGTTACAAATATGTCTTACATGTTCGGTGAATGTTATTATTTTAATCAACCCATTGATACTTGGGGACCTTATCTAAGTAAAGTTACAAATATGTCTGGTATGTTTCAAGGATGTTCCAAATTCAATCAGCCTCTTGAAAAATGGGGACCCTATCTCGGTAATGTTACAAATATGTCTGGTATGTTCAGAGGATCGAAAGAATTCAATCAACCTCTTGCAAAATGGGGACCTTATCTCGGTAATGTTACAAATATATCTGATATGTTTCATGGTTGTTATAATTTCAACCAGCCTCTTGAAAAATGGGGACCTTATCTCGGTAATGTTACAGATATGTCTACTATGTTTCGCGCATGTTCCACATTCAATCAGCCTCTTGAAAAATGGGGACCTTCTCTCAGCAATGTTACAAATATGTCTGCCATGTTTTACGGATGTTCCACATTCAATCAGCCTCTTGAAAAATGGGGACCTTATCTCGGCAATGTTACAAATATGTCTGCTATGTTTCACGGATGTTCCACATTCAATCAGCCTCTTAAAAAATGGGGACCTTATCTTGGTAATGTTACAAATATGTATGATATGTTTGATGAATGTAAAAAATTCAACCAACCATTGAATTCATGGGGACCTTCTCTCGGTAATGTTACAAAAATGAATGCCATGTTCATGAAATGTTATCAATTCAACCAACCATTGGATTCATGGGGACCTTATCTCAGCAATGTCACAACAATGTCTGGTATGTTCTGGGAATGTCATCAATTCAATCAGCCATTGAATTCATGGAATGTTAGCAATGTTACAGATATGTCTTCTTTGTTTCAGGATTGTTTTAATTTCAATCAACCCCTTGATAATTGGGATGTCCGCAAGGTTACTGCCGGATATACATCGATCTTCATAAATTGTTTTCGTTTCATTCAATCTCTTTCCTCATGGAAGGAAAAAAACGTAGGCTTTGATAATCCACATATAAATAAGATTTTGGAATTATATGATGTTATGAAAGAATCACAAAAGCCGTCACTATCATTGAAGGACCTTGAATTTTCTGATAATATTGACGATTATAAAAAAATTAAAAATGAATTATATCAAGTCGATAATCCTTACAAAATTCATATTGAAACCGTTGATAATCACGAGTTTCCTATTATTACATTGCCAAAAGGATTAATGCTTTATACATATGGTACAGGGATTGATGTACATAACTTGAACAGAACAAATACAACCGATTCTTATGAGAATGATTATGTGAACGACTTAAAATTTTTTTATCCGATTCCTTATTTTGCTTTGGAGATTAATATAACATACGATAAATGTCATGTTTGTGTTCTTAGTAGAGATATTCGTTTATTTGCTGCGGTGCGTCCTTCTCCCATAAACAGACAAGATTTGAAAGAATTATCAGGTATAAATTTAAAAGTTGACAATAAAGAATATCAATATTACCCAACCGAATATTCAAGTAATTGTCCTGGATCGTTTGATTATGATCCTTGTATATCAAACGAATTGAAAACAAAATTAAATATTGATGGTTATATTGGGATTGCTGTAATGGATTCGGTTACACACAATCGTAACAAGTTTCAGAATAGTTCAAACATCAATTTTAATATATTAAAAATGTTATTTGCTATAACTGGATTAAATTCAAAGAATAAATCGACCTATGATTTTGTTATAGATGAAAGAACCAAATTGACCGGTATTAATTATGTATTTGGTATTCCAGAAATTGTATTGAACTTATTTGATAACCAACAATTTGACACCTATCGTGACAAACCACGTCCAACGACGCAGGATGATATCAAAAAACTGAATATGAATTTTCAACAAGTCATTGAATGTGATATTATGGATGTTCAAAAAAAAATATCGGATCTCGGAAATAAAATCATATTTACGAAGCAAGCACCTATATTATTCCATCTACATAGAGACTATATAAATAAGGATTCGACCTATCACAAGAAATACCTTGTGAATACTATACGCGATTTCAACTTTCCAGGAGACATGGATTATAATAAGGAAGACGGTCCTTCACTCGAAATGATGGGCTACCGATATGAGGCCCTGTTAGATGAATATTCAACCTTTAATATAGGTCAGTCATGGAGAAAAGGAGGGGAATATCATACAGGACAACCTTTGGATTATCTTCATATGAATAATGATCTATCGATTCTTTCCAAAAAACCTTATACGAAACCTTCTACAAAGATGGTATTGGATGAAAAGGGAGCGACAGATGATGATATCAGCGGGGAAAAAAGTAAAGGTAAATCGAATATTCAATTATCGCAAACTACTCAAGGAATTCCAGTTGTCATAATATATAGTAATAATGAAATATATAATTCATTAAAAACTCATGCATCTACTAAGAAATTTTCTACCAAGAAGAAGAGATACAATGGTGGTGGTGACAAGATAAAAAAAACAAGAAGAAAACAGAAACATATTATGGCATCATCGCGAAATAAATAGAAGGGAAGCGAGATAATACTTTGTAGAAATCCATTCAATGTATCTCGTCGCGAAGCGACTCAACATTTTCTTCGAAAATGTTATCTACAAAGTATGAAGGTTGGAGAAAATGTGACGCGTAGCGAGGCCGCAGGCCGAGCCATGGAGTGTCAAACGAAGTAATACTTTGTAGAAATATATTCAATGTATTCCTACAAAGTATGAAGGTTGGAGAAAATATGCAGCGTTCTATATTCAATGTATTCCTACAAAGTATGAAGGTTGGAGAAAATGTATCAATGTATCCCTCTATCCACCAACACCTTTTATGAGTATTTCCAACAATTATGATTCGATTTCAAAGGTTCATTATTATAAATTCTTCCTTCCGTTTTACATCTACCACAATTCGTTTTTTGCTCTAATTCTTCCTGTTTGAAAAATTCACATACACTTTCATCGAATAGTGGGTCATGGGATACAACCCTTCGACTTTTTGGTCGTTTGCTTGAACACTTATTGCATTCTAGTTTTGAATCGAACACATAAAAATCGCATACCGAGCAATACCAGGTATTTTTTGGTTGTATAGTTGATGAGGTTGACATTTATATTTATAATGGAATGAATATCTTTATTATATATATAATAGATTATATATGAAAAAATGTC
>JACCEC011823677.1_pt1 | contig 11254 bp, 30 predicted proteins | sample 7450121 | NCBI WGS metagenome assembly JACCEC01 (sample SAMN15323455, study PRJNA562643) | freshwater metagenome | isolation source: river surface water | place: USA:Blue River Watershed | collected 2017-08-18 | reverse complement strand
ATGGAACGAACGATCACAACGACAGATCTGTAGATCTGATGAGCCGTCTAGGTAAACCAATTACCTACAATCCATACAAGTATGAGACTTTTGTTTCAGTTTACGGTGAAACACCGCAACATTCTGCCTCAAAAGTTGGCATGCTTGTAATCGGAAATGATGCATCTCAGCGCAAGGGTTACATCTACTGCACCGACTGAGGGTTTTCACCAATGGCACAGGGTTCGACCAGTGCCATAAAATGAACATCTTCTCAACCCCACTTCCTGAAAGGAAACGCAAATGGTATCTAAAGAATTGTCCATGTATGGTTGTGACATTGAGGCTTTCAAAGCCTCTGTCAAGGGTAGCTTAAGCTACAAAATGGTAGGTGGTGCAATGTGTGTAGCGTCCTTGCTCTCTGATGCACAAGAGATGATGGCACACGGCGACACCGAGTCAGCCAGACAAACCCTCAACTGTGCTAAAGCACTGTTGTTCGATGCTCTCGAAAACAAATTCGACTTAACCCTCAACCTTTCCTGAAAGGAAAAAACAAATGAAATTTGTATTAGAGATCGAAGTGGAAGCACCTGATTGGGATGCCATCCATGCGTCTGTTGAGGGCGCATTGCTTAGTATCGAAGACATGGTCAAAGATTCACCCAAGGGGGAAGCGGATGGAACCAACTTCACATTCACTTACCAAATCACAGAAGGAGTAAAGAAATGAAGATCAAGACAAGCGAGTTGACAGACCTTGCCCTTGACTGGGCGGTGGCGCAGTGCGAGGGGGTGGTTGACGGACTGTATATCCCATCCACCAGCTGGGCGCAAGGTGGGCCGATCATTGAGAGGGAGAGGATTTCGTTTGTATCGCCTAACGAAGTCATAGATGAGTGGGAGGCTATTCATCCTACACAGATGCACAATGAAAGCTACGGCACAACACCACTCATCGCCGCCATGCGGTGCTTTGTTGCCAGCAAGCTGGGTGATGAGGTCGATGTGCCAGATGAAATCCTGAAAGGAAACACAAATGATCAGAATCGCTGAAGAAAACTTCGCTATTGCTTTGCAAATTGCAATCACTGCACTGGAAAATGATATGACCAGTGAAACGATCAAACGTGAACTTGGGTTCACCGAAGAACAACTCAATGAGTTGTATGAAACGATGTCAAACGATTTGGCAATGCTCAAAACCTATTCCTGAAAGGAAAAATCATGCCTAACTGGTGCGAAAACACAATCGAAATCACTGGTAAAACCGAAGACATTCAGCGTTTAGCTGATGCGATGAACAACGGATCATTCCTGAATGCGGTGATCCCTATACCTGAAGATCTGCGGGTCACTGCTGGATTTTTCGGTGACACTGACAAACAAACGGGGCTTGAGCGTAAGCTTGCTGAGAATGTTCGTAAGTATGGTTTTGCCAATTGGTATGACTTCTGCATCAGTAAATGGGGTACGAAGTGGGATGTCGATTGCGACAGTGTCGATGTGACACAGATTGACGGTGGTCAATCGGTCTTGTGTGCATCATTCCTGTCGGCATGGACTCCACCTATTGGTGTGTATGAGCAGCTTGTCGAAGATGGATTCGATGTGTTGGCATACTACCACGAACCCGGTGTGGTGTTCGCTGGTCGGTTCAACAACGATGGCGATGACTGCTATCAGTCATGGGAATCTGCTGATGATGCGGAAGCTATGCTTCCCAAAGACATTGACGATGCATTTTGCATCGTTGATAACCTGCGGGAATTGGAATCTTTCGAATAACTTAACCTCCTGAAAGGAAATGAAAATGGGACTCGACATGTATGCATTCTCCGTGTCTAAAGCTGACGCTGGAGACTTTCAAACCGATCTGCCGAAAGATGATGACCAACAGGTCAACCAGTTCTTTTATTGGCGAAAATTCAATGCCCTGCATGGTTGGATGCAGAATCTTTACTACAGTAAGGGAGGCGAAAAAGAATCGTTCAACTGCACCACAGTGAGACTTGATGCTGAAGATCTGAATAGACTTCTTAAAGAAGCCAATTCGTTGAAACCCGTTAGCGGATTCTTCTTCGGTGATCAAACCGTATACCCTGAAGATCGTGAGAGCATTGACACTTTTGTCAACATGGCACTTGCGGAAATCGCTGACGGCAAAGTCGTATACTACGACTGCTGGTGGTAAGCGTTACTGATGAGGCTTGAATAGCCGAAACAAGCAGAGCAATCTGCTTGTCTAACGCAAATCCTGAAAGGAAACGACATGACTTTGTTTACTCAAGAAGTTGGCTGGATGGCGGCAGACTTCGGCATCAAAGACAAGAATGACTGCGCCATTCGTGCCATTGCCAACGTGACAACGGGCAAAGGGTATGTGATGCTGCGTCAAGAGATGATGGACATGGGTAGGAAACTCAACAGAGGAACTCCGTGGCACATCCTCGACAAGGTTTACCGAGAGCAGGGTGCTAAGACAACTCTGTTGTGGGGTAAGGCTGGGTTGAAGATGAAACATCTTGTCAACTACTCTGCCATCACCGAAGAAGGCATCACGCTAAAGCGTTTTGTCGAGACTCATCCTACTGGTAGGCACATTGTAATTGTCCGGGGTCATGCTTTAGCACTGGTCAATGGTAGAATTATTGACACAGTCAATAACAGACTCGGTAAACGGGTCATGGCATCGTATTACTTCGGGGAATGAAATGAAAAAAAGATTTGAGGGAGACAATTTCTATTGTGAAATTGTCTATGAGGTAGAGTTTGAGCAATACACTGTCGCTCTTTATCGCAAGAGTGATCATTGTCTTGTGCTTGAAGTCTACTGCGCTAAGGAGGAAGATGCCACATACACTGCGAAGAGGGTTTGGACAAACGCTGAAACATTCAAAGCATATTTCTGAAAGAACATCATGCAAAAACAATTCACCATCATTGTGTACAATGACCCCAGTCATGCTTGGGGTAAGATCAAACGCCGAGTGCTAAAGCAGCTTGGTATTGAGAAAGAGATCAGTTCCTACAGCTACCAGCTACGGGACAATGTGTATCTGGAAGAGGACTGCGACCTGCCTGTTGTGTATAAAGCACTGTCTTCGACAGGCTACAACATCAAGTTCGTTGAGAAATCAACCAACAAACAATCAAGGATTAGGAACTATGAATCGTTTAGCCCCTCTGCGTGATGACAACCACGAACCCTTTACTGTGTGGACAGTGAGATGGGTATTCAGCAACGGTCATGTATGGACTAAGACATTCTTCAGCAATGAAGAAGCACACAACTGGGTAGATTACTGCGAGTTGACAACCGATCCAAACATCGTTAGCTGGTCGATCAATGAAGAGATTGTGTGATCATGGACACAGACGAAATCATGAGTAACGCAATAACTAACTTGGCACATGAGGTTGCTGATCGTTGTTTCAACGATGGTGAAATCATTTGTCGAGTATTCTTGGAGGCGATTGATGCAACAGGCAACCGAACCCTGCGACAAGAACTTGAACCTTTTCTCACCACATACTGGGGCATTGGTAAAAAGGTGTCTTGATATCAGTCCAATGACGGGCTACTTTGTAGATCCGTTTGGAACCATCGACCAACATAGATTTAATTTGACAGTGAAATCGAAACCCGTTATAATTAAATCAATCACACATGAGGAGTCACCGTTTTGATCAGCGAGATTGACATTCAGGATTGGGAAATGACCGACCCTATCCCTTTGTATCAGGTCAAGAGAAACACATACATCGATGTGAACGGGGTCAAATTATTCTTCGATCACCTTGACGGTATGTATTCGTATTGCCTCACTATGAACAACGAAGTTGTTCACATTGGTGCAACTACAATTGTTCGTCCTCTAAGGAAAAAAGAATGAGAAAGTATTTTGAAAAAAGATTTAAGCTCTTTGGTAGAGCTTACCTGTTTCGGAAGCGTGTCCATAAGAACCGCCCGATTGAATTGATCAGGGGCGAATGCTTCAATGTGCTGCACATTGGAAGGGTTTCGCTACTCTGGGCAAGGGATAATCCCTCCAAACCAATCCCTACTAATTTTGTCGGGGATTGACAGGCAAAAATTTTTGCTTGTAAAATAAAGATCAGTTTTTCCACGCCATTCACCTGAAAGGAATCATCATGGCTTCAAACTCCCTCCTCTTCACTCGCAATGCTAACAACGGTGCTTTGACCACCGAGCGCATTCGTCAGCTTGCACCTGCTGTGTTCAGCACCACCCATGCTGAGAATTTGACCAGCCGCTATGTCCCAATGCACACCTCGGAACTGTTGCCTGTGCTTGCAGACTACGGATACCAACCTGTTCAAGCTGCACAGAAGCGTAGCCGCAAGCAATCATCTGAACATGCTGGTCACATGCTGGCATTTGCAAAGCGTGATGACATCTTCACTGATAGCTCATCGTATCGCCCTGAAATCATTGTGTATAACAGTCACGATGGTAGCGGTGCAGTGAAGCTGTTCGCTGGGTTGTATCGTTTCATCTGCTCCAACGGTATCGTTGCTGGTGAAGGCTACAATGTCCGGGTTCTGCACAGCCGTAGCATCACTGGTTTTGAAACCATGCTTCGCTCGATTGTCGATTCGTTGCCTTCGATGCTCGACAACATCCAGCGTTTGCATGACACCAAGCTGACGCTTGACCAAGCCTACACTATGGCAGAGCGTAGTGTTCAGACTCGCTGGGATTATCTGCCCCGAATGTCAGAACAACGCATCGATCCTGACAACAAGTTGTCTGGTATTTATGCCACTGAACGCACCGTTTCTGATGTGCTGCGTGTCACCCGTAACGAAGACAACTATGCTGATGCATTCACCGTGTTCAACCGCATCCAAGAAGGTGTCATTCGTGGCAATGCATTTGTGAAGAGCTTCACCGAGAAGAATCCTGACGGCACACTGCGTAAGGCACGGAGTCTCGGTTCCATTAAGGAACATGTCCGTATCAACAGTGAGTTGTGGGACATTGCCAACGAAGTTGCCTTCGCCTAATCAACAACAGCAGGGGCTTAGTCCCCTGCATTACATTGGATTTGTATGACTAAGGATCAAGCAATTGGTATGTTCATGGGATTGTTTATTGGGGATGCACTGGGCGCTCCCAATGAATTCATCCGTGAAGAAAACATAAGCACCCGTATCACCCGTATGGTGGGTGGCGGTGTGCATAGCTGTGAGGTGGGTGAATGGACTGATGACGGGGCAATGGCAAAGGCTATTGCCAGTGCTTACCTTGTGAAGAAAAGATTTGCTCCCGATGAAATCGCTTTCAACTTCATGTCGTGGGGGAAGACCGGACACTTTGGTACACGGGATTATGTCTTTGACATTGGTAGCACTTGTCGTGAAGCACTTGAAAGTATGACCACTGAACGTCCATATTCGGGAAGCACATATCTTCGGCAGTCAGGTAACGGTTCGATCATGCGTGTTGCTCCGATTGTCCTGTTCAACCACAAGAATGTGCATGCTGCTGTGGCACAAGCTACAGCGGTATCATTGATGACGCATGGTAATGATGACACCGTCAATTACATTGCTGCTTTTGTCTCTGAGTTGCACAAAGGTGCAATGATCAAAGCTAACGACAAGCTTCGTCAGTATGACACTCGCCAGAGCAAAGGCAAAGGATCTATCATGCATGCTTATGCCACTGCTTGGGAGTGTGTCAACAACAATACATGTTTCCGTGATACATTGGAAGATGCTGTCAATCGTGGCTATGATGCTGACACCGTAGGTGCTGTCACTGGTATGTTAGCTGGTAGGATTTACGGGTACAGCGACATTCCGAAATCGTGGCTCAGTGATTTAGTTCAGTGTATTGAACTAAAAGAAATGGCTAAAGATCTTTACACTCTTGGGAGCAAGCAATGATTGCAGATATCGTGATGATAATTTTTGGAGTAGTGTGTGCAGGAGTGTTCGTTGCATGGATGTTGTCGCAGTTCTATGATTGAAAAGATCAGAACATTTTATTCCTATGTTCGCAACGGATTCATGACTCATAAGGATAGGGGCGAGAAGCTGCGTGTCGTTGAAGATGTAGCGTATAGATGCACCGTGTGTGGATCTATCATGACCAATGCACAGAGTGCTAAACAACATAAGGATCAACATGGAAAAGACAAGGTTTGATTTAGAAGAGCAGATCATGGACTGCTGGGGTGTTGTTGATGATATTAAATCTCTGTATTACATTAATGACATTCGTGATTTGACAGAGGACGAACGGGCAAATGCTTTACTTGGGTTGGTGACTGTTTATCAAATCAAATTCGAACTGCTGTTCAATACATTTGAACAACTCATTCAGAAGGGTAAGGTGCTATGAGCAGTAAGCTGCCACGCTATGTGATGCGAACAAAGTACAAGGACAAGACCAAGTTCAGATACAACCCACCTCAAGATGCAATTGATGCGGGTGTCACTGCGAGAGCAGAGCTTGGTAACAAGTGGCAGTATGTGGTGCATTATGCAGAGGCTGAAAACAAAAAGGTTGATGAGTGGCGTAAAGAAAAAAACCTGCTTAAAAATCTTAATGAAAAGGCGAAGGTTTCAGATCTGATTGAAAGTTATAAACAGAACATTAGCTTCACAAGACTGCGCCGACAAACACAGAAAGATTATCTTATCTTTCTGAGGCAATGGTATGACAGCAGGTTAGGTGGTACTCCGCTGCTTAACACAAAGCTTGGTGACATCACCACGCCGATGTGTCAACGGGTATACGAAGAGCATGCAGAAAGCAGCGTGTCGTTTGCCAACCATTCATTGGCAGTCTATAGACTGTTGTTTAACTATGGCATCAGGCAAGGGTTCACCAACTTTAATCCTTTCAGTAAAGTATTAAAGCGGCAGGACAAAAAGCGTAAGGTGGTATGGGATAAGGAAAACGTCAAGGAATTCTTGGACTATGCGTATAGCAGCGTCAGGTATCGAAGTGTTGGTTTGATTGTTCAAATGGCATACGAGTGGGGACAACGACTAGGAGATATGCGAACTCTTGAATGGTCTAATTATGATCTCGAAACTGGTATCCTTAATCTTGAACAATCAAAACGAAGAGCAAAGATTACGCTACCCACATCTCCTGAACTTATGGAAATGTTGAAGCAACAGCATGATGATTTTGGGTGGCAAAAATATGTTGCTCCAAGCATGACAGCAGACAGAAAAGGTGGACTAAAACCACTGAGTTCTGTTAGACTTGCGATACTTGGAGCAGAGGTGATGAAGGAACTTGGATTTCCAGAGGAATTAAAGCTGATGGATTTGCGAAGAACAGCAGTAACTGAAATGATTGAGGCAGAAGTTCCGTTACCTAACATCATGGCAATGACGGGGCATCAAACACCCCAATCTGTTGCACCATACCTGAAGCACACGTTGAAGGGTGCAATGGTTGCAGCGAAAATGAGAGGGTTCATTCAATGAATAAGGAGTTTGTTATGGATATCGTAATTATTTTGTTGTTGATTCCGCTATGGATGTTGATTTGATTGGAGCAGCAAATGATGAATAAAGAAACAGGTGGGCCAGCGTTTCCGTTGGATGACGGCGTACATCGAGGCATGACCCTGCGCGATTATTTTGCGGCCAAGGCGATGCAGGGGCTGTTGACGCGAATTGCAAGGAGCGGTACGGAGCAAGCCGAAGAAGCGTATCGCATCGCGGATGCCATGCTGAAAGCGAGGGAGAAATGAACCAGCTATACCTTGGTGATGGTGAACTAGATTTCGAGGAACAATTGCCAGAAGTTTCTTATGAAATTGTCGTAGATTGGGAAGAAGATACAGACGGAATCGTATGGGGTTGCACCCTGTACATAGAGGGTAAAGAGCATGACATCACGCATGAGTTGAACAATCGTGACTATTTTTACATTGCCGATTTGATTGAAAAGGAGGCAGACAACAATGGTTCATAATGTACACACGTAAGTCTTTTACTTGGAGCAGCAAATGATGAATAAAGATGAAGCATTGAAGCTTGCGCTTAAGTCGTTGGAAAAAATCACCGATGTGTTTCGGGATACAGAAGGCAGTTATGGGCAAAATGAAATGGACGCGATTGATGCAGCGTATGAATCTATCGATGCCATCAAAGAAGTCTTAGCACAAGGGGTAAAAGAATGAACAAAGACATCATCCGCATGGCGAAAGAAGCTGGTATGGGTGGGATGCTCACTGATGTTGTTTGCACTCATGCAGAACTTGAACGCTTTGCAGAGCTTGTCCGTGCATCCGAGCGTGAGGCGTGTGCAAAGGTGTGTGAAGAAATTTCGATGCTTTATTCGACCAACATATTTCCTGAAGACGGAACAAGCATTGACTGCAACAGCGCAAGAATGGGCAGGGTTGTAACAAAGAACTGCGCCCAATCTATCCGAGCAAGGGGGAATGAATGAATGAACGAATCAAAGAGCTTGCCAAACAAGCCGACCCTCAATTTACTGGTGAACGCAATGATGATATGGGTCATGCGTTGATTGGCACTGAAGCAATTGAAAAGTTCGCCCAATTGATTGTTCAGGAATGTGTGAATGTGTTACATGACAATGAATTATGGAATCGTCATATTAGTCATGCGTTGAAAGAACATTTTGGAGTTGAAGACACCGAAAAAGCCATGCAAGAAGTGCAAAGGTTGGGAGAAGAAATTCAGCCAGACTTTGCCTACTCAGCGGAGTATGATGCCTACTATTACATCGACACTGGAGAGTGGATTGATCCAAGGTGTGGTGATACTGGTTGCCATTTCTGTAATGATCGCCCTGAGAACATGAAAGTAGAACGTGTCGATAAAACAGAGAAAGATCGACATGAGAAGTTCTGTGACAACCATTGCGTTTGGACAGACCATCACCCTGATTGCACCCTCAAGGAGTGAGACATGGAAGAAAAGTTGTATTGCCCAGAGTGTGGTAGTGAAGAAGTGTTTAGCACACATGAGCAAGCATTCATGGTGAACACTGGCGATCACTACTGCCACATGGTTAAGACTCAGGACAGCGATTCAAAAGCGGGATGTCTCTCATGTGAATGGCAAGGAGAGAGACACCAACTTAAGGAGAAGAACACATGAGCAAAGAACGTGAAGCATTGAAGCTTGCGCGTGATGTGCTACTGCCATACAAGTCTACTGGGTTGCGCTGGTATACTGATGTGGATGAAGCTCTTGACGCTATCGAAGAAGTTTTGGCACAGCCAGAGCATTCATGCGTTGCTTGCGAAGGGAACCCGAAAGGTAATAACAATCCTTGCTCCGTTTGTGGAACTACACAGCCAGAACCCCCACCAGAGTGCCAAACAGAAGTAGAGAAGAAGGCGTTCGCGTTTGGTTGGTTCAAAGCCATGGAATCACAACGATTGGCACAGCCAGCACAGCAGCAGGAGCCTGTGGGCGTGGTTGCATTGGATACTTCTCGTCCGTTTGTGGGCGGCAGTTACAACGGGCAAGCTATGCCGTGGTCACAAGCCCCCACAGTCAAGACGGTGGTGATGTTCAAAGACCTGCCTTTAAACACACCCCTCTTCATCGCTCCACCACAGCGCCCGTGGGTCGGGCTGGACTTCGAAACGATCGAAGAATGCTTTCCAGAAGGCCCAAGCGTTTTTGAAGATGCGTATGGAGACAACCACACATCACCGCGTTGGCTTCACGCATTTGCCCAAGCCATCGAGGCCAAGCTCAAGGAGAAGAATGCATGAGTGATGAAATCAAATTTCAGGACAGTGGCGAAGTTAAAGAGTTCGTTACCCCTCGGCCTTGTCTTTACGTGGCCGTGTACTGGAACGAAAACAGCGAACAGCCTTGGGGAGTGTGCGGCATTGATAAGCAACAGCTGATTACCTCAATGAACAACTGGCATGGGATAGATAGGTCGAGGCCTATTCGCATTTACACCATTACACCTTGAGGAGAAGAACACATGACCAAAGGAGAACAACACATGACAGACGAAGAATTGCTAGACCGAGTGGAGCAAATACTGATTAGTCAAATGCTCAGTGGATGTGAGACAGAAGATCATCTTGGGTACAAAGGGTACACGTTGATTGGCTCTTGGTCTGTTAGCTTTCGGGCTGACATTATTAATCGCTTGTTAGACATGGCAAGGGGAAACACATGATTGATTTTCCATATTGGAAATGGGAAAAGGTAATTCCAAAAGAAGTGTGTGAGGTTTTGATCAGGGAAGTCAATGATGAAGACATTCAAGAATCGTATATACTCGATGCAGACCTTGGCAACAAACGAGACACCAAGATACGAAATAACCGAGCAACTTTCATGCAACCCAACCATTGGTTTGAGGGAATCCTTTGGAACCACATTCGCTATGCAAATGCTTCAATGCAATTAGGATATGTGATTGATAGTTGTGAGCCAATTCAACTGAGTTCTTATGGGCCGGGAGAGTTTTATAATTGGCATAAAGACGAAGATTTTTATACACTTTCACACGCTCCGATTCGTAAGTTAAGTGCGGTGTGTTTACTTAGCAGCAAAGAAGACTTTGAAGGTGGTGATCTTAAGTTGCGTATTGGTAAACGTGAGAGTGACAACATGCTTGTTGATCAAGGAGATATCATTGTGTTCCCTTCTTCCTTAGATCATAAAGCGTTTCCTGTGACAAAAGGAATTAGGTTTTCTGCTGTTCTATGGGCAACAGGACCGTCTTTTAAATGAACATCAAGGAGAAGAACACATGACTTGGAAAATCAAGCCTCTCTCAGGAAAGTATTACGGTACTGAGATTGAGAACGACAATGGAGACAGCATTTGTATATGGACATCCTTCTCCGCTCCTGTCTCTACGAGAGAACTTGAAAAGGGATGGGATGAAGACTATGGGTATGATCACTATGAGTCTCAGAAAGATTACGAGTATGCTCTTGTAATTTGTGAGGCTTTGAATAAAATGGAGAAGAACAAATGAAAACATACATTCGTACATCTAAGATGGAGGATTTGAGAAAATATTGCCATCTTGCAAAGGAACATTCATTCATTGAGGTGACTGAATGGGAGAACGGAGAAGGTATTGATGTCGCCTTTGATGACAAAATCATCCAGCTTTCATGGGGACAGTTGGATGCAATTAATGTGCTGGCACATTACAAGGATTGATGCACATGGCTATATCTGATTACATTACGTGCTGCAAGTGTGGGGTAAAATTGATTTATGATGGTGACAAAGGAAACCGTAATTGGTGGCAAGAAAGATT
>JACCEC011125944.1_pt1 | contig 11254 bp, 15 predicted proteins | sample 7450121 | NCBI WGS metagenome assembly JACCEC01 (sample SAMN15323455, study PRJNA562643) | freshwater metagenome | isolation source: river surface water | place: USA:Blue River Watershed | collected 2017-08-18 | reverse complement strand
CGCTTGTCTACGCCGAGTTCTCATGGGACACGGACATTTACAAAGCACGGCAGTTTGTACAGGAACGGCTCGCTGGTGTTCGAGGCTCACTCCCAGCCGGAGCCGAGCCGTTTTTGACGCCAGTTGCCTCTCTGATGGGGGAAATCCTGCTCATTGGAGTCAGTAGTCGCGACGACAAAACCCTTCCTCGCGACGTTCGTTCTATCGCCGATTGGACTATCCGTCCCCGATTGCAAAGCATCCCTGGGATTGCCGAAGTCCTCAATATGGGTGGCGGTATCAAGCAGATTCAGGTGCAACCCGAGCCCCATCGAATGGCGGCACATGAAATCACTTTTGAGGAACTAGAGACGGCCGCGAAAGAAGCCGCCACTAACTCCACTGGGGGGTTCATCAACACTGGCTCACGCGAAATCATGGTACGGAACTTGGGCATGAGTGTGGAGCTTGAAGACATCGCCAACACGGTCGTTAAAATAGTAGGCGATCGTCCGATAACGATTAAAGATGTGGCCCGTGTCCAGTGGGGTGTGGAACCCATGCGCGGCGATGGAAGCGTAAACGGCAAACGCGGTGTGGTCATGAGTCTCACAAAAGCCCCCGGATTCGATACATTATCGCTCACGGTAAAGGTCGAGAAGGCGCTGAGTGAATTACAAAAAACGCTCCCTGAAGGCGTTGAAGCTACAGTGCTTTTTCGGCAAGGCGACTTTATCGAACACGCTATTGGGAACCTCAAGGAAGCCATTCGTGACGGAGCCATTATGGTGACCATCGTGATTTTCCTCTTCCTGCTGAATTTCAGGACAACGTTTATCACGTTAATGGCGATGCCTCTTTCCTTCGCCATCACGATGCTGACGTTTCAGTGGTTCGGTATTTCCGTAAACTCAATGACCCTTGGCGGTCTCGCCGTAGCCATTGGTATGGTGGTCGATGACGCGATTGTGGATGTGGAAAATGTCTTTCGCCGTTTGTGGGAAAACGCAGCACTTCCGGCTCCGGTTCCAGCACTCAATGTCATCGCAAGAGCTTCCGGAGAAGTTCGGAACTCCATCCTCTATGCAACGCTCCTGATCATTCTGGTTTTTCTGCCACTCCTTGGCCTCACAGGAGTCGAGGGACGTCTCTTCTCTCCTATCGCCATCGCCACCATCGTCTCGATGATCGCATCGTTTATCGTGTCACTGACCACGATCCCGGTTCTCTGTTCTTTCCTTCTGAAACCCAAGATTGGCCACGAACACAAAGACGGCTTCCTCACCCGAGGAATGAAAGCACTACTCGAAAATACGTTGCTCCGGTTCGGCCTCAGTCAGCCGTATTTACTGCTTGGGCTTGTCGGAATGACTGTTGTCGGCGCGTTTTCACTCTACCCACAGATGGGGAAAGATTTCCTGCCTGCGTTTAAGGAAGAAACCGCACTCGTTTCGATGACGGCCGCTCCCGGCACGTCGCTGGAAGAAACAAACAACATCGCAGACGTCATTGAGCAGCAGCTCCTCAGTATTCCTGAGGTCCACAAAGTCGGGCGACGTCTCGGCCGAGCCGAACGTGGTGACCATGTCGTACCTGTCAGCACAGCGGAATTCGATGTCGATTTCCGCCCAACCAGTGACAGCAAAGGTCCTCAACGCGATAGAAACGAGATTCTTGCCGATGTGCGGAAGAAGGTGCAGAGCGTTCCCGGCACATTCAGTGTCGTGATGGGGCCGCTCGCAGATCGTATCGGTCACATGCTCAGCGGCGTCTCGGCTCCAGTTGCAATTAAGGTGTTCGGGACTGACCTCGATCGTTTGCGACAAATTGGTATTCAGGTGCAAAGTGTCGCCAAAAGCATCCCCGGCTTTGAGGACTGTAAACTTGATCAACAATCCGTCATCCCACAGCTCCGGGTGGAGATAGACCGGGATCGGGCTGCTGCCTATGGGATTACGCCAGGCAGACTCAACGCAACACTTTCCACACTCCTTGGTGGTGAAAAGGTCGCCTCTCTTCGGGATGGGCCTCGTGAAATCGACCTTGCCGTACGGCTGCCTCTCGAATGGCGCGAATCCCCTGAGAAACTAGGCGATATCCCCATCGAAGTCCGAGGCAATGAGGGTGGCGTGCAACGCATCCCACTTTCCCTGATCGCCAATGTCCGCGAGGCAAAAGGGCCGAACGTCATCTTTCGAGAGAACGCACAACGTCGCTTTGCACTCGCGATCAAACCGAGCGTCCGCGACGTCGGTACTCTGGTTGAGGAACTTCAAAAGCGCGTTACGGAACAGGTGAAGCTACCGGAAGGATACTTCATTTCTTACGAAGGAGAGTTTCGGGCCCAGACGGAAGCCTCCAGGCGCATCGCTCTGCTAAGCATCGTCGTTCTAGTGATCATCGCCTTCCTCCTCTACACGTACTTCGGTACGGCGTTCTTCGCCATTCAGGTGTTGTGCGACATTCCGCTCGCGATGGTTGGCGGCTTGGTTTTCACCTATTTCAAGCTGAACAATATCAGTATCGCGACGCTCGTCGGCTTCATCGCGGTTGCGGGAGTTGCCGCCCGAAACAGCATTATGCTGATCTCCCATTACCTGCACCTGATGCAGTCGGAAGGAGAGACTTTCACCAAAGCGATGGTGATTCGGGGAACCAAAGAACGCTTGGTCCCGGTCCTGATGACTGCGTTGGCTGCTGGTATCGGCCTCATCCCACTCGTACTTGCCGGGGACCAGCCGGGAAAAGAAATCCTGCATCCCGTAGCCGTTGTAATTGTGGGCGGCCTGGTGACTTCGACGATCCTTGGGTTGGGCGTTACCCCAACGGTTTTCTACACGTTTGGTCGTAAAGCCGCAGACAAGGCCATTGAGCAGCATCCTTCCACTTCCATTTAGCCAGTAACAACAAAACCAAAATAAACCTACATATGAAAAAACACATCCTCACATACCTTAGCAGTCTGATCCTAAGCGCCGTCGCGATGGCTCATGGCGATGTCGAACTCGGTCCAAACGGTGGTCGAATCCTGGAATTCTCTAAGAACGAATCCATGCACGGCGAAGTCGTTTTCAAAGACAACCAATTTCAGATCGCGTTACTCGACAAGGATAAGAAGCCGGTTGCACTTGCAGACCAAGAGCTCACTGCCACGAGCGGTGATCGGGCAAAGCCTGAAAAACTCGTGGTAGAGAAAAAAGACGGCCATTTCATCGTTCCCGCAGTCAAATCGGGCGAGTGGATCATCTTCCAGTTCAAGGATAACGCAAAAGCCAAAGCGATTACCGCACGGCTTCAATACGACCTGACGATCTGCAGCGCCTGCAAAGCACCGGAATGGGTATGCAAATGCGCAGCAAAAGAAGGCAAAGGCAAAGGAAAGTAAGCGCCAAGCAATAGTCAAATAGTCATTCCCCTCCCAATATCCCTCGTACGAATATTTATGTTTAAGATTATCAACTCGATTGTAGCACTAGCGATTGCCCTCAGTCTCGGGGCTTGTCAGACAGCAAAACAAGCAACGCCTGAAGACTCCGGTGTATCTAATCAGAAAGACTTCTATGGGCGCCGCCCGTATAGTTATCGCTAGTACATACGCCCATTGAGGGGATTTTAAAGCTCCACCTTGGTTCGCAGGCTTCATTTACAAACAAGCGTTTACACAAATGTATCTATGCGGACCAAGAGTGCGCCTTCAGCTCGCTTTTTCCCGAGCCATTCGGGCCTGCAAACATTCGGAGTCGAGGCGTCACTTGATCTACCGAATGGTGTGTACGGAGCCCCGAACCACTGGAACTGCAGGCTCGACTTTTTTCACCGGTTCCTTGCGACCATCAGGGAAGATACGCACGATGAACTCGCCCTCAGTATGCAAAACACTCTGTCCAGACATGAGCGCTCTCTGGCTCGCTGCGGCAAAAACCTGACTCGAAACCGCTGGAAACTGTGTCTCGAGCAGCTGAATATCATCATCGGACATACGCGGCATCTTATCGTGATTCTAAATCCAAATCAAACTGCGTTTGTATCCCTCATGTACCCCCCTCCCCATATTTCCTCCCAAAAACGGGTATAATCATCTGAGGCGCGAGTTTCGCTTATGAAGCCCGCAATTTTCCTCACAAAGGAGGTGAAAAACCATGTCATTCCCCGTGAAAGCGCTGGTTAGCGCATTGATTGCGGCTGCATCCACGATTGCTGAGTCAGCGATCAAGGAGAAAGCCCGCAAACGCTAGCCAATTCAGAGAAGGAGACCGGTCTCCAACTTCGCGGGCAATCACGCTTTTCCCCTCTCCAACACAAACAATCCAGCAGCAACTGGCTCGTCCTCATCGGACGGGCCTTTTTGCTGCGTGGATCGAACCAACCACATCAATGGCAGTCAAAATTATCGCAAACTACAGCAAACGCTTGGGTCTTCCCGGCTACAGCAGTCATCAGTTCAGCGTGAGCGTCGAAGCTGAGCTCGCAAGCACCGACAACGTCACCAACGAGGCCTCAAGGCTCTACAAAACCCTGCAGGGTGCGGTCGATAGGGAGATGCAGAGCACAGGATTTATTCCAGGTGGTGAGTACGGCGCAGAGGAATCATCACCAAGTCCACACACTGCCACCCAAAGGGCGTCAGTCAATGACTCCAACCACAGCAAACCTTGGAAAGCGTCAGACAAGCAGCGCGATCTCGTGCTTAAGATCGTAGACAACAGCGGACTTGAAATCGAGGTTGTGGAAGCGATCAGCGACGAGATGTTCGGTCACGGTGATCTCGCAGAGCTCAACAAGATCCAGATGAGCGGACTGATCGATGAACTCTTATCCCGCTACGGGAAACGAGAACGTCGTGAACATAGTCCACAATCAAGGTTCAAAGGGAGGGTTACTCGATGATTCAGATCAATCCCGACATCCCAGAGCTGGATCCGGTTGAAAAAATCCTCGGGGAACCAGTCAGTGCCAGTCGGATCAACCTGTTTCACAGTTGCCGGCTCAAGTTCTACTTCCGGTACGTCCTAAAGTTAAACAAGCCTACGAGCCCTGCGCTCTATGTGGGCAAGACCGTCCATGCGATGCTTCAGGAATGGAGTAAACGCAGATGGATGGGTAAGCCTGCAACCAGTCTCGACTTGCGTCCCCACTTTGAAACGCACTGGCAACGCTCATCTGAGTATGAGCCGGTTGACTTCGAAGAAGGTGAGAGGGATCAAGAAAAAGGCAAAGCGTGGCAGCTTGTGGAAATGTATCTGAAGGAAACGCCAATCCCGATGGATGAAAAGCCCATGGGCGTAGAGGTCAGTGTGGAAACAGACTTGAGCGAACACGGTTTGCCAAACCTGCGCGGGGTTATTGACCTTGTGCGCAGCAATGGAGAGATCGTGGATTTCAAGACGTCCGCTACAACCCCCAACGAAGATCAGGTGCTGCACCGAAACGAACTTCAACTCACAGCTTATGGGCTCCTCTACAGAGAGTCTACGGGCGAGAGGGAAAAGGGCTTCGAGTTGCACCATCTGGTGAAGACGAAGACTCCCAAGCTGGTGGTTACCCGACATGCTGCGATAACCCAGATTCAGCAAGACAAGCTGTTTCGGAGTATCGAAAGCTTTGTTGATGGCGTCCAGCGGGAGGATTGGGTGAGGTCACCTGGGTTGCAGTGCGGTTCCTGTGAATTCTTCCACGAGTGCAGAGGAGGTGCTTTGTGAGAGAGGCGCATCCGTATCATCTAATGAGGTTCTGCAGTGAATGCGGCAGAATGCTGGACGGGTTTGAGCGAAATCATCCGCTTAAAATCAGGGTGCAGTGTTCAAGTTGCAGTGAGAACTGGAGCGAACTGGTGTGCTGGCTTTAAAAGGGAAATCCGATGCCACCAATTCTGGGAAAGCGTGGAGTTGAGCCGTTGATGCGGTTTACTTGCTGTGACTGTGGCGATGTCACAACCGGAGAGCAGGTGATTAACGGCGCTTACGTTCACGTGATCAAACGCAACAGCGATGATCTCAAGAACTCTGTCTGGCGGTGCGAGTGCTGCCAGGAGGATCTTGAGGATCGGGTGCAAAACTAAAAACAACAAACAACAAACAACCAATCGCAAAGAGGGCTGGAGGCAAAACGCTTCCGGCCTTTTTGCTTACAACAGGAAACAAAAAAATGAATCTAATGATGGAAGGGCCGGTGGTAGCCCAGAAGCCACCCAAAGGAATGCTGCTCCATTGTGGGGCAGAGCTAGTCAGCCGGGATCAGTTGTGGGAAGTACCCACGCCGGATCATACCGACACATGGTACCCACTAGCGCACCGCAGGGTGTTCAGTGAAGTCCATGATCAACTTAAAAGCTCTGGCTTCATTGTGACCGAAGAGGCTCATGCTTTGAGTCACGACGGACAACGCTACTTCGGCGTTCTGAATATCACACTGCCGGGCAGAGGGATCTTTGAATGGACTTGGAGCGTAGGAATACGGAACAGCCACGACAAGACCTTCCCTGCTGGATTGGTGGCAGGCACTAAAGTATTCTGCTGCGACAATTTAGCGTTCTGTGGCGAGGTTCAAATCTCACGAAAGCACACACGCTATGCTGAACGGGATCTCGGTCATTTGACTGCGAGAGCCGTTGGTCAGCTTGGAAGTAAACTCCAAAACCTCGACCAGCGGATCCTGTCTTACAATGAAACACGGATCGATGATCAGCGAGCGCACGACATTGTGATCAGAGCTTTGGATGCTGGTGCGATTACTACGACTCAGGTTCCAGACGTTCTCCGTGAATGGCGTGAGCCCAGTCACAGTGAGTTTCAGGCGCGAACGGCGTGGAGTCTGTTCAATGCAGTGACCGAGGTTCACAAGCGCTTGAATCCTCATACAGCCTGCAGACGGGGAGAAGCGTTGTACGGGCTCTTTGACAGTGAAACTCAAACCCATGGGAGGAACTAGAATGAGCCGGCTGGTAAATCGTACTAGAGTGAAACGCTATCTCCTCGAGAGAGCACGACATCTGCGGCCTGCCTTGGGCATGAAGCGGGTTTCCAATGAGGCTGTGCAAAGCTTGGAGAGCAAACTGCGAATGATGGCTGATGAGCTGATCCGTCAACATCCAAGCCTGGGCAGGACCATCAAGCCATAGCGTTAGGACGCTGATGGTTTGATGGAAGAGCAACTGAAGACGTTCAGTGTGCAAGTCAAGGACGCTGCGGTGTCCTTGGCGGAAAGAGGTCTCGGCGTGAGCCTCTTTTTTAGCTATCCGTCACGGGCAGCGATTTGTTGAAATGCAAATGGGTCCAGTAACGTTTGAAATGCGGGTTGATGCCGAGTTTGATGGAGTCGTAGGAGGCGGTTGATTGGGATGGATATGTGGTTGTCATGGCTTTTAAGATCACGACATCTCGCGCTGCTAGACAACCCCATGTCATCTATCATTTCTCATGATTTGCCGTTAACGGTGGCGTGACAGACATCCACCGGGAGGCCAACGGTCCGAGTGACTCACTCAATTTATGAAACGTTCTCCATTTGTTGCGATGATTTCCCTTGCCCTTCTGAACGGTTATCCAAGGGCGGCGGAGCTTTCTGTAGCGGTGGAATCAGCACATCGAGAGGTGTGGCGTCGTTTCATCGATGGGTCTGGCATTTTCCTGGATTTTGCGGACTTGGACGGGAAGGTTTCGATTCCGACTCCCGAGGAGTGTCGGGAGGGCAAGCCCAACGCGCTGGGCTGGTGGGCGCCCATCGAAAATGGAGCGATGTTTAACGGGCTTTACATGGAGGCCGCCGTGAATCGCTCACGCGCGAGCCTGAACTCTGTTACAGCATGAAATCGCCGCGCTCCCCGCGTATTTTGGCAATATGAACGCCGATCCGCTGATTGCCCATCTCGATGCCTTCGTCGGTTTTGTCCGTTCTCGCACCGGTGATCCGGAACTGGCCGCGGACATCGTGCAGGAATGCCTGCTGAAGGCCATGAAGGCAGACAACGTGCCCGAGGATGCGGAAGGAGTCGTCACTTGGTTCTATCGCGTGCTGCGTCATGCCATCATCGATGCGCATCGGCGGAAAACGACGCGTGACACCGCGCTGGAAAAGCTCGCGCAGCAGTGGCCAGAGTCACCATCGCCCGAGGATGAGAAGGCGGTCTGCCAATGTGTGCTGCGATTGCTGCCCGAGCTGCCAGCGGGCGATGCGGAGCTGCTCCGCCGCGTGGATCTCGGCGGCGAATCACCCACGGAGATCGCCGCGGCCGCCAACGAGCGGGTGAACACGCTCAACGTGCGCCTGCTGCGTGCCCGACGCAAACTGCGCGAGCAGGTGGAGCGCACCTGCCGTGCCTGCGCCACGCATGGCTGCCTGGATTGCGACTGCGCCTGACGCTTTCCGCTCAGGGCGAAAAGGTCAGGCGCATGCTTTGGTGCCATCGCGGTTACTTCTTTAGCTTGGCGAGGTATTTGGCCGGATTCGCGTCGAACTTCTTCACGCAGGGCTTGCAGCAGAATTTGATCTCCTGGCCTTCGTGGGATTTGACGACGACCTCGCCCATGCTGCCGAGTTTGTTGCCACTGACGATGCAGGTGTCGAGCGGGTAAGGCTTGTCAGCGGCAAAGCCGGTGGCGGCAAGGGCGATGAGGACGGTGGTGAGCAGTGTTTTCATGATGTGTGTGTGTTTGGGTTTTGCGGTTGGGTTTGTGAAGGTCATGGGCCATCAAAATCGGAACAGCACGCCGGCGCCGAGGCCGTAGTCGCTGTGGTAGGAAAGGGTGAGCGAGGTGGATCGCGTGAGCGTGTAGTCCGCGCCCGCCGTCCACTCCCATTGCGTGCCGGTGTCGTAAAAGACCTCTCCCCACACGCCGAGGCGCGGAGTGAGCTGGAAGCGCTTCGCGAGCGTGAACCGCGCATCGCCCTCGGTGTCGAGGCTGACATTCGCCCACACCATCAGCGGCAGGCGGTAGTTGAAGCCGATGAGGCCGCGATCCTTCGCATCCTCTTGGTTGGTCAGCCGATAGCCTGCGAAGGCCTGGAAGTTCATGTTGAAGTAGCGCTGGTAGAGGAGGTCGATCTCATACTCAGGCTCGTCCACGCGCTGCCAGCCGACTTCCCACGCGAGCATGAGGTCGTTCTTCGGATTCATCCAGGTTATCAATCCCTCGCTCATGTGCGACTGGATCGATGCCGAGCCCCAGATGTAGGACATGTCATGCGTATGCTCGCCGAGGCCCGCCGAGTGACGCAGGCTGTGCTTCTCCGCCGAGGCGGGAGCTTCAGCCGGTGAAGCCAGGCTCGCATGTGCCGGAGCGCCCGCCTTGTCCTCATACCGGAACACCCGCGCCATGCCGCTCATCATGTGATAAAGGATGTGGCAGTGGAACTTCCAGTCCTTCTCCTCGTTCGCCTCGAACTCGATGAGGCGTTTGCTCATCGGCGGCACATCGACGGTGTGCTTCAGCGGTGAGAGGCGGCCATTGCCCATCAGCAGGCGGAAAAAGTGCCCGTGCAGATGAATCGGGTGATGCATCATCGAGTCGTTCACGAGCTCCAGCTCGACGATCTCGCCCTTCTTGATCATCACATAAGGCTCCTGCGCGATGGTTTTGCCATCAAAGCTCCAGATGTAGCGATTCATGTCGCCCGTGAGGTGCATCGTGATCTTCCGGCGCGGCAGCTTCGCGGGCAAGGTCGTGTCGTGAGTCGCTTTGAGCAGCCGGTAGGGCGATCCAGGCCGCGGGAGGTTCAGCGAGGCACGTGGATCGTCCTCCTGCTCCTCCAGCGCGAGATTCAGCATCTCATCCATCTGATACAGATTCGGCCGCGGCGGATCAGAGGCCGGTTTCAGCGTGCCGCCGCCAAAAAAGGCCGATGCATGCCCGCTGCCGTCCTGCGAGGTGAATCGCAGCTCGTATTGGCCGGACTCCGGCACGGTGATGATGAGGTCGTAAGTCTCCGCGATGGCCTGGAGGAGGCGATTCACCTTCACCGGCTGCACCGGCGGGCCATCGGCCGCCACGATCGTCATCGGCCCGGCGGACGAGTGCAGATAAAAGTAAGTCGCCGCGCTGGCATTGACAATCCGCAGCCGCAAGCGCTCGCCAGGCTGGCCTCCGAGATGGACCTGACGCTGGCCATTGACCAGAAAGGCATGATAACCCACGTCCGAGATGTCCATCGGCATCATGCGATCCCACTCGCGCCGGAAGTAGTCCTTCAAATTTCCACGCTGCCATGCGCCGAGGATGGTCTGCGAGTTCCGCCGCATGAGGCCAAAGTAGTCGCTGCCACGCATCAGCATGCGCATGACCTCGTGCGGATTGAAGTTCGTCCAATCCGAGAGCACCAGCACCTGCTCGCGATCCGCCTTCACCGGCTCGCCGCCACGCGGCGTCACGACGATGCTGCCATACACGCCATTCTGCTCCTGAAGGTGCGTGTGCGAGTGATACCAGTAGGTGCCGCTGTGCCGCAGCTCGAACTCAAACGTGTGCGTGCGGCCGGGCAGGATCGGCGGCGTGGTCACATGCGGCACGCCGTCCTGCTCGTTCGGCAGCAGCAGACCATGCCAGTGCGTGGAGGTTTCCACATCGAGGTGATTGTGCACGCGGATGCGCGCCCATTCGCCCTCGCGAAAACGTAGCGTGGGCCCGGGCATGCCATCGTTGATCGTGAATCCGCGAACCGCCTTGCCCGCCGGGCTCACGGTTTGCTCGCGGATGTGCAGATCATACTCGATCACGCGCACACCGGCAGGAATGCGTGATTTTTTGCAGTTGTCGCAAGCCAGCACGGCCAGCGAAGGCCCAAAGAGGGCGAGAAGAAGAAATCGTTTCATAAGATTGAGCGGCTGAAGGTTCGATAAACCACGCCCGGGCACGCGATGACCCCTGTGGGGCCGCGACATGCGGGCACAATGCGTCCGTGAAGGACGCCGCCTCAATTCAGAAACGAGCAGAACAACACCGCGAGCCGCACCTCGGGCAGATGCGCCCTCCATCCATCCAAACTGGCCCGCCGTGCCTCATCGACCCTCTTTTCAGGTCTCCGCACCATCACCGTGCCTGCTGCCGTGAGTGCAGCCGCCATCTGCTCCGATTCCCGCATCGCCGGTGGCAACGCGGGCACTTCTGAAGCTGGCGATTCGTCGCCAACGCTGCATTCACAGGCATCCAGCCCTTCATCGGCCAGCGCCGCGCAGCAGCCCATCTCACAAACCACGCCCTGGCCCATCGCCAACGACCCAAGCGCCTGCGCAGGCAATGCCTGCATCAGCGCGGCCAGGATCAGGATGATGGTTCGCAGTGGG
>JACCEC011800041.1_pt1 | contig 11256 bp, 10 predicted proteins | sample 7450121 | NCBI WGS metagenome assembly JACCEC01 (sample SAMN15323455, study PRJNA562643) | freshwater metagenome | isolation source: river surface water | place: USA:Blue River Watershed | collected 2017-08-18 | reverse complement strand
GCTCCGTTTGGTAATATCGTTGTCATAATCTAACTATAATAAGGTATTGATAAAAAAATATATTTTGCACCATCCCAATAAAATGTAATTATACATTCTTGGTTTGCTGTTCCGCTCGCGAAATCGAAATTTGTCGGATTTTTAACCGATGCCGAAGTAAATGATAATGACCTAGCACCTGTTCCGTCTTGAATTACTTTTAATTGAAAACGCCCTGTACCTATCACGCTTGGTAGTGTTAAAACGCAATTTGCCGTTAATGTGATTTTCTGATTTTGACCGTTATTCCAGTCAATCGTTTTTGCGGGTCCTGAATCACCGTTATCGTATTCTGTTAAAAAAGTTGCGTTCTTTACATTGATTTGATTTGATTCTTTGGCATTGCCAAACTCGTCAAACATTGCGATAAAATTTGCTGTTCCTTTATGCCCTGATATCAACCAAAGCAAGTCACGCAAAAACTCATGTCTTAATTGAATAGGTGTTGTAATATATGCAGCATATCCATCGCCTAACGAATAAAAAAAAGTAGTGTTTTGATTTCTTGTTGTTGTGAGTGAAATTTGTATTCCAATTACATCTGTTAAATCACATGCTATATTTGCCGATTGCGTTGCTGTGAATTGAATAGTATCATTAACAGTGTTTGTAATTAATTTCGATGCTGTTAAAATATCGTGATCAATCCCCGAAGTATCATAACGAAAAACACGGATGTTTACTGTTGTTGTTCCTCCAGATACTGCCGACAATTTGCCGTATAGTTTAAACTTCCATTCACCTGACGGTATGATGTCTGTTCCAATTTGATCGTCATATAAATACTTCTCGCCTTGCTCCGTGTTGTTCTTCGCTGTAATTGTTTTGAGTGTTTCCGACACGTCAGGGCTGTATAATAGTTTTTTATAGCCTGCCGTCACGCTGTCTGTTGCCGACATATATACGTTTGCTTCGTAACCACCCGAACCGATAGGAATAGGGAACGTTCTGTTTTGGCTCAAATCATATTCAACCTCACCAATTTTTAATATAGTTGACTTATCTACTTTTTGATCAAGTTGTGATTTTCTTACAGCATGTTCCGGGTAAATTGCTTCAGGCACTTGTACATTCATCCCAAAGACGTTATCTTCTGAACTGCTTAATTTTACTTTTTCTTCATTATTTGAATTAAACAGTTTGAAAAATCCATCCCCTCCATCTGTTGAAAAAATGGCATATAATTTTCCGTTTGAAAAAAATTGCATTATACCGGACGCAAACCCGCTCGTACCATACCAAAAAGAACGTCCATAACGGTCAATACCCATTATGATATTTCCGGCAAAATCTTTAATAGTATGCAACCAGCTAGAATCGGGATTAGCATTGTTTGGGTCTTGAATATTTACAGCAGATTTATAATCGATTGATTCCTCTGACGTATATATTTCTACATTGCCATTTTTTAATTCAGTTGTTAGGTTTTTTGTCCCATCATACTGAACATCTATCTTATGAGGTCTTTTGCCTATACTCATCGTCTTGTATTTTTAATGCCGTACATTTTGAAATTATTAACGATTTTATTCGAATGACAATTCCAAAGAGGATAATCAGTTGAATTTAAATCTAAATATTTTTTTATAAGTTCAAAAGTGTTGAACGCTATCTCTCTGTTTTTCGTCTCTAAATTTTTTAAATCGCCAATATTTAATAATTCGCTGTCTTGTCGTGTTTTTTTTACAAATCCGGTAAACGTATCAGTCATATACGATTCTCGAACGTATGCAGCAAAAACAAGATAAGCAATAACATAATTAAGCCCTAAATGTTCAACCGTATTACCGTGGCAATCGACAAAACTACAACCATTTAATAAATCGGTGTAATTGTCAGGATTTTTGCAAACATCTTGATAAAATGCCGATCCTAGTAATTTATCAATTTCAAGGCTTTCAACTTCTTTAATAAGTTGCTCGTATCGTGCCTTATTATTGATTGATACCGGCTTAATTGTTTGTTGCTTTTCAAAACTTAATATTGCATTCATTTTACAAATTTATTTCGATCGGTTTTATTGTCCAATCAATATTTTTTGATAGAATTTCATTATTCGAATTTATAAAAATTTCTTTGAATGATTCACTTACAGATTGTCTTATTCCTTCAGTAATCGAATTATAATAATTAACAGCCTGTTTAACCATTTCTCCACTTGCTTGACTCAACTGACCTTGTTCGTAATCAATCAAAACAGCCGGTAATGCGAATATTGATTTTCTTATGTTATTTGGTAGTGATTTTTCCCAACCGTCAAAAAGTTTATCGTTAATATTTGTCGAAACTTTATCAAGTTTAAAGTTCTTTTCAGAAACCAAACCATTTTCGTCAAATTCGTTTTCAAAAATTATTAACTTGTCACCATCCGGCCCCATCCACTTATGACACTCATCAATAGTATCTTTTTTTGTTTCTTCATCGGCTAACACATTGATATTCATTGCGACTTTATCAGAAAAACCGTTGCGTATCTCTCTATTTTTAAATAGTTGAATTTGATACTCAGTATCTAAATCAAGATACACGCTATCAAATTGACTCAAGGGATAAACATACGTATCGTCTAAAAAAAAGTGATAAATCTGTCCTTTATATTTTTCAATGCCGCCGGCTTGTTTGATTTGATTTTGAACGGCTGATACATTAAACATATTGTACCACTTCAAATCAGAAGATTTTAATGAGTTCAATTTATTTTCATCGGTAACAAACTTATCACTATATGCGATTCTTGCACAAAAATCATTGTCATCAATTCTTGACAATCTGCAATTTTTAAACTGAACTATTTTTGACTCAACGATTTTTGCATCATTATTGAAACGATTATGAATATAAGCACCGTTAAAAAAAGAAATTGACTGAGCAAATTGCCGTAATAATTTAGCGAGTTTTATGTCTTTCCCATAAGCATCTTTACCGACATTTATATTATTTATTGCATCATTTGTAAACCCTTGCCCAGCGATAAACTTACTAAAGATATTAGCACAAGCTCTCCCGGTTTGGCTTCCCAAAATCAAACGTTCAATAATTTGCGGATAATCGTTAAACTCCCCATAATTCATAATACCGCTCGAAATATCATCTTTCATCGACTTGTTTAATTTTACAACAAGCCGTTTTTCAACTTCATTTTTTAACAGTTTCATATTACTGTGCTTTTTCGATTAATTCACTAACCAATTTACCTGTACATTTTTTTTCTCCGATTTTTTCAACATCGGCAAATTTCTTTTTTATTTGGTAAGCTTTCATGCCACTTTGCAAAAGTTCTTTTATTTCTGCAATGCAATTCAATTCAGCTTCGGGAGTTTCGTCTTTTGGTTCTTCGATTACGGTTTGTGTTCCGTATCCGTTGGGTAGTTTTGTGAATGCTTTTTCTGTTAAATATCCTTTTGATAATAAAAATATTGCATCATCATCTGTAATTAAGTCAGCCAACCAATGTTTTTGGGTTGCTGTTATAAACTTGCTGCCTTTCCAATTTGGTATGCAAGTTCTATTTTTTGCTTGTTCATATTTTGTTGCCATTTCTAAACCGTTTTTTTGAATTTGTAAGTAATACAATCTTTGACTTCTAGCACAAACCCGTGGTTGTTCGCCACAAAGATACAGCTGCGAGTAAACTCGCAATAAAAGTAAGGGGTTTTCGGCAATTAAAACCTCAACCCCTGTACTAAGTATCTGATTAACTTTCTCAATCATTATGCTTATGGCATTGGAACTACACAAAGAGCTTCAAGCATCGCTTTTGTCGTTGCGTAATCTATCTTTAATAAGTTCCATTGTGAATGTGGCTCGTTTTCTTGGTCACGGCTTGCAAGCTCAATTTTGCGAACACCTTGCGAGTCGTTGGCTCGTTTGGTATCACTTGTTGGATATAAGCCCGATTTTAAGCCATATGCTACAAATGTTCCATCAGCAGAAGATTTTTCTTTGTTCTCTACAATGATAACTAAGTCGTGTAACCCATCCATGTTTAAAACTGATGCTGAGTCAAATTCAAATCCATAAAATGAAAATATGTGTTTGAAAGTGTCAGCCATATCATCGGAAACGACTCTATCAAAACCACAATTTAAATTTTTTCGTGCCCCTTTGATTTTATAAGCTAGTTTACCTTCCGACAACGTTAATCCTTCAATTAAGTTAGGTTTTAACGTGTTTATGTCTGTTGTCGCAATATCTAAACGATTAATCGCATAACATACCACTTCGATACCTCCGACTGGCTGTGTTGTGCAGTCAGATGTTACCGATTTTAAAATTCCTGTTTCGCAACCCATTTTTTAGTCTTTTTGAATTAATATTGTTTCGAGTGCCTTAATTGTTTGTGTAGAGTCATAAGGCGTTACCATAATTTTTATATAAGGATAATAAGCTGTTATTAAATCGCTTTCAGCCGTCTGACTCGCTACACTTCCTGCGAACAATAACGTATCTAAATTGACATAATTAACAGCGTTTAAGCTTCCCGCAATAATTACACGAGTTTTGGTATAATTGCCTTTTGTTCTCGTCAATATCGGACGTACTTTGATTTTTTCGCAAAAATTTGAAATATACATTCGATAAGTCAATGTCCCATTTTTTACCACGGTGTCACCGGCCTGTCCTAGAACGTTAATAACACAGTTTGATTTAATTGGATAAAGCACATCTGGAGTTTTTTGTGCCATCGCAAATAATCCGATAAATAATGTTGATAATAATAAGATTAATTTTTTCATTGTAATATTTTTAATTGTTTGTAAAATAGTAGTGAGCAAACTTAATTACTCACTACGTTAATTTTTAATAAGCGACAGATATCATGTATTCTTCTATTACTTTTGCGTCAAGCGAAAAACCATACGATAGATAGAATTCTCTATCTTTACGTACATACCATGATTCAATTTCGTTGAAATCATTTTCATTCATGGTTGCAATTGGTAAATTTTCAGGAGTTGAAAAAACAATACGATTAGGCAAATAGTAAGCATTGTTTGTTGTGTTATCAACAAAATCTTCTTTGGGGAAACCGCCCCAAATAGTTGCCATGTTAATAACTTTTTTACCGTTCCATTTTAAAGATTGTAGACCTTCTTGCGTATAATCAATTGTGAAGTTTTCCCCTTTTGATTGCAAATATTGGCGATAATTTTCATAAATTGCTTCTGATACGTACAGTATTGCGTTTGGATCGGCTTTCAAACGTTGGTCTGCATTTTTCCAAACACCCTCAAAGAATGTAACTGAATCACCTGCATTCAATGATTCTTGAGCTTCAGTAGTAGATGCTGTATTCGCTGTAATAATGAAACGTTTAATTTTATTTGCTGCAACACCATGGAAAATTTGCTTGAAAATTCCATCAAAATAATCGTAGAATTTTACATCAGCAATATCTTTAAGCCCTGCTGTTGTTCCGTCTGCTACATCTACATTGGTGTCAGCAAACCAAACAGAACGATATACGTTTTCGAGTGCCGATTTTTCCAAAAGTAAAGAAATGAAAACTTCTTCGTTACTTCCTGTAATGTCGTATTTTTCTTTATAGGCTGTAATTTTGTCAAAATAAGCCTTGAATAATCCGTTTAACTTTGCATTGCAATGGATTAAAGTTTCTTCAATGCCTTTTGGTTGCCATTTCTTTTCGCTTAATACGATGCTAGCACCTGAGCTTTTTCTTTCACAATTTGAATCACCTTTTACCCCTGTTTTACCAAGTGCCGAAGCTAATACGATTTGTTCGTCCATTTTTACGCCTGTAAATACTTTGTGAAGCATTTTCAAATCAGGACGTTGGAAAATTTGTTCGCTCACGAATGATGCGAAGTCTTGATTTTCTTTAGCACTTAAATTTAGTGCGTCCGTGTTAATTACTGTTGCCATCTCTTATTTTCTTTTGTATGTGAATTTTGAATTTGTTAATACTGGTGATGTTGAGGGTGTTGGAGGAGCCATATTGAACTCAGCCGATACCTTCGATTTAAAATCGTTTAAGTCTTTTGCCAAATTCAAAGCTTGTGCTTTAAATTCTGCATTTACTTTTTCGACTTCTGATTTTTCAGCCTTTACAGTTTCCAATTCAGCTTTTAAAGCTGCAATTTCTGTTTTTAAAGCTTCGGTTTCGTTTGGCATAGGTGGCTTAATTTCTGTAATTAATCCATCAGTCACAACGATAATCGATTTGTCCGGCATTTGATATTCTCCCGACTTTGATTCTCCTCCTACTGTGACTTTTACGCCAACGGAGATTTCAGTAGCATCTTTTATTTCGTCCATCTGCAATTCGTTGCCGTTAATATCAGCAACCATCAAAGCTTTGGGTTTGAAAAGAGCTACAACAGATTTTAACAACGCTTCAAACGATGTCAATTTTTCGTTTACTTCTTTTTGTTCCATTTGTTTATTATTAGTTAAATTAAAAAAGGCGATAGGTTGAAAATCTTGTTTCTCTAATTTCGCAAACCCCAAAGACTCAATTTCATTAGCTGTTAATGGTTTGTTCTCATTCATAAATGCAGCAAGCACCGTTTTGTCTGCTGTTGTTGCTTTTGCGTAAAAATCGATATAATCGCTTTCAATCTGATTTAAAATATCAGCAGCATTTTGGAGTTCTTTTGAATCTCCTGACATTGTTCCCCAGGGATTATGAATCAAAAAAACACCTTTTGAAATATCGAAACTTCTGTTTTCAAAATCAGCTAAACAAAAAAGCCGTGATGCTGCACTGGCGACATTCCCAGAATTTGAAGTATAGATAGTTTTATTTGTTGCTAATAAAGCAACTTCCATTTTTATTTCATCGTCAACGCTTCCACCGTCAGAATTGATGTCTAATTTGATAGAGTCGTAATTTTTAGCATTCGCTAAATGTATCAGCAAATCACGATATGAGAAATATTGTCTTTTATCGTTGCCGTGTTGCGACTCTCCGATAATTCCGTGAACTGGAATTGTGTATGTTTTATTTTCATTCATATTATAATTTATAACTTATTAGTACAATATTATTAAATATTTTAATACAATATATTATTTATGTTAAATATTTTAATACAATTATATGATATTAGTTTTATTTTTTAAATATTGTTCCTTTTGTTTCGCTGTCACGTCATCGATTATCAAAACTGTTTGCATTGATTCCTGTTGTAATCCTGACATTATCATATTACGAGAAATAATCCCACTACCAACAGCTCCGGCTGTCGCACTCAATTCGCTTGCTTGATTTGGGTACGATGATGTATTAGATATTGCAGCCGTATAACTATTGCCACTGTCGGTACTTGTTCCGGAACTTGATTTTACGCTAGTTGATACCGACATGATTTTTTTTACCGATGCTAAACCGCTTGCAATTGCTGCACCTGCGGCAAGTGACCTAACAATTATACCCCCAGGTGTATCTTTGAATGCTGCCGTAGCACCTAAGTAAGTATTGATGGTTGCCTGTGCAATCGCTGCAATTTTCCCCACCTTTGTATTTTCGCCAAGTAAATCAGAAACAGCACCGGCAAACCCCGCATAAATTGAATACTTAGCACGTTGCTCGGCTCGTACTAATTCGATTTGTGCATTTGAGTATTTTTTGTTGATTAAAGTTGTATCAGCACCGATTTTTTTAGCTGTTGCAATTTCGTTTAATCTTTCAATTTCTAGCTGTTTTTGTTTCAATTCAATTAAACTTTGCCCACCTTGCTCGTGAATTATCAACTGATTTTGTAAATCAGTTTGCAAAGCTTCAAGGTTTTGAAGTTTGAAGTCATCTTCAAGTTTTTTGATTGAGTCTAATTCGTTTTGTTTTAATTGCTGTTTTGCTATCGTTGCTTCGCTTTCTATGTTTGTAGCTTCTTGTGACCCTGCTTTTAATCCTATCAGTTTAATATTTTTTTCATCATCAACATTTTTTTGAAGCAAGACTGTTTGTGTTTCGAGTCTTGCTTTTTCGTTATCTATATCCTCCTGAGTTAATTTTTTATCATTATTAATTTTTGATTGATGCGATTTAAGATATAAATCTGTTGAGTTTTTTAAATTATTAAATTCAATTTGAGCTAATTGCCTTTGTTGCTCTTCTCTTGCCTTACGTATCTCGATGTCATATTTTGCATTGATAACAAGACGTTCGCCTTTTGTTAATTCTTCGTTGCTTAGTTCTTGTTTTCTTTTTTCGTTTAAATATTTGATGTTTAATGATAGTTTTTTTTCTGTGTTGTCTTTTTCTATCATGTAATTATACTCAGCAATAGCAACAGCATTCTTAATTTTGTTTTCTTGAATCTTTTTTTGTTCTTCAATTTGTTGTTTTTGTTCTTCTTCTACTGCTTTTATTCCTTCGATTGATAGAATTGAGTTTTTTCTAATTAAGTCATTGATTTGTTGTGTTTTTTCTTTTGCTAATTTTTGCCCCTCCGCTTGATCTTCGTAGCCAGACGTTAGCATTCTTTGGTATTCAAGTTGTTTTATAAGTTTTTCATTGTGTTCTTTTTCTTTTTTTATTAATTCACTTTTTGAGCTTCCTAATAGTTCTGAAATTTTTTGAGAAGTCTCAAACGCTTTATTATTATCGTCAATAGACGTTGTTATTGATTCAAATGCCTTTTTTGTCGCTGCTGCTGCCCGTCCTGAGCTGGTGAATACCGAAGTTAATTTATCCCAATTAGCAACCAAAAGAGCAACCGATGCAATTACAGCCCCTATACCAGTTGCTAATAATGCAATCCGAAAAGCCTTTAAAGCTCCTGTAGATGTTCCTACCGCTGCCGTGTATATCGCTGTTCCTGCTGCTGCTAGTTTGCTTTTTACAGCAGAAACCCCAAGCATAAAAGCTGATTCTTTTTGTAAAGCATTCGCTACTTCTTGAACACCTGACAAAATACCTTGAATAGCAACCATTTTTTGTATTCCTCGCTGCACATCTTCGTTCTCAACCCCATACAACTGCATAGCACCTTCTGCAACTTGTACCGCTGACCCAACAGCCATAAATGAACCAACAAGCATATCTATATTTTTTGTGTCGCTGCCCATTATCTTCATCCGATTTGAAATGTCGGCAAGGGTATCTTTTATCTCTCCTCCTCTCTGTGTTAGTCTTTGAAACTCAGCCGTATTTTCTTTGCCCTCCATTGCCATATAGGCTAGTTGTTGAGTAATTTCTCTTAATTCGGTTTTTAATGGTTTTAAGCTCTCAGCATAATTACCGACATTTCGTGAAGCGTTTCCTGTTGCCATTTCTTCGCTCTTTAATTGTTCAGTTAATGCTTTTTTCTGTGCCGTTAATGTTTTGCCTATATCTGAATTTAATCGCTCTTCGCCACTTAAATTATTCCATTCTTTTGTAACGATAGATAATTTTGCTTTTAATTCATTTAATGATCCATTTTCTGAATTGTTTATTTTTACAATATCAATCAAAGTTTTTTCCTGCGTTCTCAACTCAGCATTTAAAGCCTTTAATGTTGCGTTAGCTTCAATGTAACCGGCTGATGACTTATCGGCAAATTTGCCAACGTCAGCTTTTGCTGTTTCAATTTGTTTTTTTAGTTCTTGAATAGAAGCAACAGCTTTATCCATGTCAATATCTACCTGTGCTAAGACGTAATTTTCGTTATCCATCACAATTTTATTAATGTTACTGTTGTCGGGCTATCTGTTTTATCGGGATTAAATCCGGTGACTTTGTCAAGAATAAAATAACCGTTTAATTCTTTTATGTAATATCGTGCAAAATGCTTAAGATTTATAATATCAATCAATGATAAATACGCTTTTATCTCATAAATCTTCGGGTATTCAATTACAGATTGTAATAAAGTATATTCGTCATCTAATGAGTAAATCGCACTTGTGTACATGAACACTATTGCACTCGTTGTATTCCCCTCTTGCGATAAATTAACTGTTACTTGTTGCTGCACGCCTTTAACAAAAAACTGTATTTCGTTTAATGATTCTTCTTTAGCTAAATAAGGCACTGAATATACAAAAGAAGGAATAAACGTATCAATGGTTATAATCTTGCTATCGCTGCCACCTACATTGACATTTTTATTTTTACAAATTATGTTTTTTGAATATTGCAATTCATTACCACCTTCGTAAACTTTCCCAAAACCGATAATATTGTTTTGATTATAATTGTCAATGATCGGTTTGAATTTTGTTTCGCCTGTTATTTTATTTGACCAGTCAATTATCGGAGCATTTGCAATTTCGTCAAATCTTCGCAAACGTATCGTTTTTGAATCAAATGTCAAAACTACAGTCAAATTAAAATACAATATAAAAGCTTTTACAATATCGTATATAGTTTTGTCGTTTTTATCTTCCATATTTTGGTACGGTTCAAAAACGCCACCTGTACCATATTCAAAAGCAAACGTACCACCTATATAATTATATTCAACTCCTAAACTTCGAGCCGGAACATGCATCTGTTTCGCAACAGCATCACTAAATATATTGTCATTTTCGGGATCTTGCGTTCCAAAGTCATACCCATATTTATATTCAAGAAATTCAAATATCGATTTTATAAAGATTGAAAAATGACCGCCCAAACATTTTGTACTGCTTTCGTTAAATTGATATTGAAGCCAAATATTGCCAATAGTTTCAATATACTCAGCCGGTGCCGTATTAGGGGCATCGAATAAAGCAAGATTACCAATATAATAACTCAAAAGGATTCCATCTGTTGAATTTGCGAATGCCGTACAAAAATTGTAGAATGTCCCTACATACGGATTTTCAGGGCTTGGTAAATTTTTAAATTCATACTGCCAAATTAAAAATTCATTCACAAAATCGTTCCACTTGTATTCTTTCAAGTCATCGAATATCGTTTTATTAGCACAAATTGAAAGGTTGATCCTGTCAGATATTTCAGTCACATAAATTTGCCCGCTGTCGATTAACTTTATTGAATCAATAAAATAATCGCAATATTTTAAATCATAAATCCCGGTGTCTGTCGCCTGCGGGTTTCCGGCAAACCCAAATATCTTATAGTTTTTTGCCGTTAATGGAATTGAGAAAGAATTTGAGTTACTAATGAAACGTTGCTCAGGTTCTGCAACTGAAAACGATTGAATATTTATACCTATCGAAGTATTATCATCAATATCTACCGTTTCATTATTTATTCTTAAAATTCTCATTTCAAAGTCTGATTATAAAATTCAGGTAGTGTCACCTCTACTGTTAATTTTCTTG
>JACCEC010520208.1_pt1 | contig 11256 bp, 4 predicted proteins | sample 7450121 | NCBI WGS metagenome assembly JACCEC01 (sample SAMN15323455, study PRJNA562643) | freshwater metagenome | isolation source: river surface water | place: USA:Blue River Watershed | collected 2017-08-18 | reverse complement strand
CCTCGTGACGGCCCCCCTGCCACCCGACTCGATGGGCGCGTTCCGCCGGCGCTTCGCGGTCACGCTGCTCGCGGTCCTCGCGCTCCTGCCCGCGCTGCACATCGTCTCGCACACCGCACCCGCGCGCCGCGACATCGTCTACTGGGACGAGTTCGACACCGCGCTCGCCATGCTGCTGCGCGTGCGCGAGGAGCCGACGGCCGGCCGCGTCCTCGGCGAACTCTTCGCGGTCAACAACGAGCACCGCATGGTCACCAGCCGCGCGCTCTTCCTCGCGAGCTACGCGCTCACCGGCTCGGTGAATTTCGTTTTCCTCAACGTCGTCGGCAACGCCACCCTGCTCGGGCTCATCGCGCTCCTGCTCGTCCACGCCCGCACCGCCGAACGCCGGATCCTGCTGGCCGTAGTGCTCGCCGCGTTGTTCTTCCAGCTCCAGCACTACGAAAACTTCCTCTGGTCCGGCGCCTCCATCGACCACTTCCAGGTCGTCCTGCTCGCCGCCGCCGCCCTCGTCTGCCTCACGCGCAACACTCCCCGCGCCATCGTCGCCGGCGCGGCCTTCGCCACCCTCGCCACCTTTACGCTCGCGCACGGCACGGTCACGTGGGTCGCCGGCGCCGCGCTGCTCTGGCGCCTCGGCCAGCGCCGCTCCCTCCTGCTCTGGCTCGGCCTCGGCGCCGTCGCCGCCGCCGCGTTTCTCTACCATTTTCAGCTCAACCGCAGCCAGGGCTTCGCCTCCGCCTCGCCCGCCGGCGCGCTCCTCGTCCTGCGTTACTGGCTCACGCTGCTCGGCGCGATGCCCGCCTTCGGCCACGCCGCCCTCGCTCCCTGGTTCGGCGGCGTGCTGCTCGGCCTCGTCGCCTGGGTCTTCACCCGCGATCCGCTCCGCCGCGAGCCGGCCTACGCCGCACTGATCCTCTTTGCCGTGGGCTCCCTCGCGCTCATCGCCATCGGCCGCGCCCAACTCTCGGGCGGAGTCATCTTCTCGCGCTACTTCGTCCTCGGCGGTCTCGCCTGGGGCCTCACGCTCTTCCTCCTCGCCCAGCGCTACCTCACGGCCGCGCACCCGCTCCGCCCCACCGCCTGGCTCCTGCCGCCGCTCGCCCTCTTCAATCTCTCCGCCAACGTCACCTTCGCCGCCGCCGCCGACGCGTGGATCGAGTGCCGCGACCGCGCCACCGTCAGCTACCTCCGCCACGGTGAGGACGGCCGCGGCACGCTCCACCTCCACCCGGCCCCCGCCCACTCCACCGCGCTCCTCGCCGCCGCCGCGCGCACCGGCCTCTACCAGCTGCCGCCCGTCTGCCGGCCCCTGCTTTTCCCCGGCACCGCCAAACCCAGCACGCGCCTCGCCTACTTCGTCGATACGATGACCGTCTCGCCGACCTCCGTCTTCGTCACCGGCTGGGCCGCCCTGCAGGGCGAAATCTCCCGCCGCCACAAAGTCTACCTCGTCCTCGCCTCGCCCACCGGCCGCCTCCTCTTCTCGACCGTCACCGAGTCGCGCCCCGATGTCGCCGCCGCGACGCAACAACCCGGCTGGGTCCTCGCCGGCTTCCAATTCGCCCAGCTCCGCACGCAACTCCCGCCCGGCGACTACCAGGTCGGCTTCCTCATCGACGGCCCCTCCGGTCCCGAGTTCACGCTGACCGCACACCGTCTCGACCTCACCGGCCCCGGCCGCGCCCTCCTCGCCACCGGCAACTAAGTCCCCTCCCGCCTTTCGCCTTCCTACTTTCGCCTTCCGCCTTTCACCTTCCGCGTTTCATTTTCCCGGTTTTCCCTGTCCTGCCGCCCGTGACCAAAGCCGAGATCCAGCGCCTCCGCTCGCTGCGCGAAAAGAAACACCGCGAGTCCCTCGGCCTCTTCGTCGTCGAGGGCGATAAGGTCGTCGCCGAGCTCCTCGCCGCGCAGTTTCCGTTCACCGCGATCTATACCACCGAGCCGGCCGGCCGGCCCGTTTCCGCCCCGCGCCCCGCGTCTCCCTCCGCGCCACCACCGCCTCTTCACGTCATCTCCGCCGACGAGATGGCGCGCATCAGTCATTTCCCCACGCCCGCCTCGGTCTTCGCCGTCGGCCGCATCGCCCGCCGGCCGCTCGACCCCGCCGCCCTCGCACACGGCTTCACCCTCGCCCTCGACGGCGTCCAGGACGCCGGCAACGTCGGCACGCTCCTCCGCGTCGCCGATTGGTTCGGCTTCGACCGCGTCCTCCTCTCCCCCGACTGCGCCGACCTGTTTCACCAGAAGGTCATCAACGCCAGCATGGGCTCCTTCGCCCGCGTCCGCACCCACACCGTCGACCTCGCCGCCACGCTCGCCGCCCTCCGCACCGCCGCGCCGTCGCTCCCCATCCTCGGCTGCGACCTCGCCGGACGCGACGTCCACGCCCTGCCCGCCCTCCCCGCCGCGGTCGTCGTCATCGGCAGCGAAGGCCGCGGCCTTTCCCCCGGCGTGAAGGCCACCCTCACCGACGCCATCACCATCCCCCGCCACGGCCACGCCGAGTCTCTCAACGCCGCCATCGCCGCCGCCATCGTCTGCGACCACCTCGCCACCCGCCGCCCCACCGCGCCGAGCCAATAACTCAGAGTCCGGAAAACTCCCCCGCCTCACCCCTCCTCCTGATTTCCTTCCGCCTTCCGCCTTTCCCCTTCCCCCTTTCTTCTTTCTCCTTCTCCGCTCCCGCCCATGACCCGCCTTCCCACCCTGCGGGCCCTCGCGCTTCTCTCCGCGTCGGCTCTCCTCGCCCTCCTCGCGACCCCGCGCGCGTTTTCCGCCGAGCTCATCTCGGACGACGATGACGAGAAGCCCGCCCAGAAAGGCGTGATCAAGAACGCCGGCTCCCGCGTCGCCCAGCCCGAGATCGCCCCCGCTTCCGATGAAGCCGCCCAGGCCCTCAAGCGCATGCACGTGCCCGACGGCCTCGAGATCAAGCTCTGGGCCGCCGAGCCCATGCTCGCCAACCCCGTCGCCTTCAACTTCGACGAGAAGGGCCGCATCTTCGTCGCCGAGACCTACCGCTACCGCACCAGCGTCCTCGATATCCGCGACTACATGTGGGTCCTGGAGGAGGAGCTCGCCGCCCGCACCATCGAGGACCGCACCGCCCTCATCAAAAACAAGTTCGGCGCCGCCGGCGAAAAGGAGCTCTCCATCGAGACCGAAGTCCTCCGCCTCCTCGAGGACACCGACGGCGACGGCAAGGCCGACAAATCCTACGTCTACGCCGACGGCTTCAACTCCCCCCTCGACGGCATCGCCTCCGGCGTCCTCGCCCGCCGCGGCAAGGTCTGGCTCACCAACATCCCCAGCGTCTGGCAGTTCACCGGCGACAAGAAGGCCGAGACCCGCACCGAGATCTCCCGCGGCTACGGCGTCCGCTTCAACTTCACCGGCCACGACCTCCACGGCCTCATCTGGGGCCCCGACGGCAAGATCTACTTCTCCAACGGCGACCGCGGCGCCACCGTGAAGACCAAGGAGGGCAACACCCTCCACACCCCCGACGAGGGCGCCGTCTACCGCATGAATCCCGACGGCACCCACCTCGAGCTCTTCGCCACCGGCCTCCGCAACCCGCAATCCCTCGTCTTCAACGAATACGGCGACCTCTTCACCGGCGACAACGACTCCGACCAGGGCGACGAGGAGCGTTTCGTCCACGTCGTCGACGGCTCCGACTCCGGCTGGCGCGTCGGCTACCAGTTCGCCCCGCTCGAGCGCGCCGGCCCGTGGAACCTCGAGAAACTCTGGCACCAGCGCCACCCCGGCCAGCCCGCCTACATCCTCCCGCCCATCGCCAACATCGAGGACGGCCCCTCCGGCATCGAGTATTACCCCGGCACCGGCCTCAACGCTTCCTACCGCGGCGCCTTCTTCATCACCCACTTCAAGGGCGCCATCGCCCGCTCCGGCATCTATACCTACACGCTCAAGCCCAAGGGCGCCTCCTACGAGATCGCCGACTCCAAGCCGTTTCTCACCAACGCCCTTCCCACCGACGTAAAGTTCGGCCCCGACGGCCGCCTCTACACCTCCGACTGGGCCGACGGCTGGCCCAAGTCCAAGCGCGGCCGCATCTACGCCATCGCCGACAAGCACCACGCCGCCAACCAGGAGGCCGCCGAGACCAAGGCCCTCATCTCCGGCGACTGGACGAAACGCAGCGTCGACGAACTCGGCCGCCTCCTCGGCCACGCCGACTGGCGCGTCCGCCTCGAGGCCCAATACGAACTCGCCGCCCGCGGCGCCCCCGCTTTCGCCACCCTCGCCAACACCGCGACGTCCCCCGCCGCGCCCGCCCTCGCCCGCCGCCACGCCATCTGGGGCCTCGGCCAGCAGGCCGCCCAATCCCTCGAACTCCTCCGCCCCGTCCGCACGCTCGTGCGCGACGCCGATGCCGAAGTCCGCGCGCAGGCCATCAAGGTCCTCGGCGAACTCAAATCGCAGGCCGATGCCCCCGCCCTCCTCGCCGCGCTGCAGGACGATAACGTCCGCGTCCGCTTCTTCGCCGCGCAATCCCTCGGCAAACTCAAGCACGCCGCCGCCACCCCCGCCCTCCTCGCCGCCCTCAAGGCCAACAACGACGCCGACCACTTCCTCCGCCACGCCCTCGTGATGGGCCTCGTCGGCGCCGGCGACCGCGCCGCCCTCAAAGCCGCGCTCACCGCTGCGTCGCCCGCCATCCGCCTCGGCGCCGTCCTCGCCCTCCGCCGCCTGGAGAGCCCCGACGTCCAGCTCGCCCTCGCCGACGCCGATCCCGCCGTCGCGCAGGAAGCCGCCCTCGCGATCAACGACGCCCCCATCGCGCCCGCGTTCCCCGCCCTCGCCGCCCTGCTCGGCCAGGCCAATCTCCCCGAGCCCATCGCCCTCCGCGCCATCAACGCCCACTTCCGCCTCGGCCAGCCCGCCAACGCCCAGGCCCTCGCCAAGTTCGCCGCCGACTCCGCCGCCCCCGCCAAGCTCCGCGCCGAAGCCATCACCCAGCTCGGCTTCTGGTCCAAGCCGCCGGCCCGCGACCGCCTCGTCGGCATCTTCCGCCCGCTCTCGCCCGCCACGCGCGACCGCGCCCCCGCCGTCGCCGCGCTCCAGCCGATCCTCGGCCAGCTGCTCGACGCCAACGCCCCCGCCGCCGTCCAGGCCGCCGCCCTCCACGCGCTCCTCGACCTCGAAATCTCCGGCGCCAGCGACGCCCTCTTCGCCGCCGTGAAGAGCTCCGTCCTCTCCGCCACCACCCGCGCCGCCGCCCTCAACGCCCTCGACAAACTCAAGGACCCGCGCCTCGCCGACGCCGTCAAGATCGCCAGCGAAGCCTCCGTCGCGGCCTCCGCCCTCCGCCTCGCCGCCCTCCCGCTCGCCGCCCGCCTCTCCCCCGAGGCCGCCGCCCCCGTCCTCACCAACCTCCTCGCCAAGGGCTCCACCGACGAGCGCAAGGCCGCCTACCGCGCCCTCGGCAACCTCAAGCATCCCACGGCCGACACCCTCATCGCCCAGCACCTCCGCGACCTCGCCGCCGGCAAAATCCAGCCGCCCGTGCAGCTCGAACTGCTCGCCGCCGCCGGCTCGCCCACCCGCCGCGAGAACCCCGAAATCAAGAAACTCCTCGCCGAGCGCGACACCACCCTCGCCGCCTCCACCGATGCCCTCGCGCCGTTCCGCGTCGCCCTCGCCGGCGGCGACCGCACCCGCGGCGAGAGCATCTTCCGCAACCAGCCCGTTCTCGCCTGCATCCGTTGCCACCGCGCCGGCGGCGACGGCGGCGACGCCGGTCCGGACCTCGCCGACATCGGCCGCCGCATGTCCCGCGAACAGCTGCTCGAAGCCATCGTGAAGCCCAACGCCACCATCGCCCAGGGCTTCGACACCGTCGTCCTCACGTTGAAGAACAACACCTCCGTCGCCGGCATCGTCGCCCACGAGACCGACGCCACCCTCAGCCTGCGCAACACCGACAACCAGCTCGTCGAGGTGAAGAAGGCCGAGATCGCGAAACGCGAAGGCGCCCCTTCCTCGATGCCCGAGATCTACGCCACGATCCTCACCAAGCGCGAACTGCGCGACCTCGTCGAATACCTCGCCGGCCTCCGCGAACGCACCGGCGGCCCCCGCCGCAACCCCGAGCTCGACGCCCAGCCCCGCGCCCTCCGCGGCTTCCCCCCGCCCCCGCGCACCGCGGAGTAAAAGCAACCCTCGGACGTCTGTCGGGCCGGCGCGCGCCACGCGCCGCTACCCGTCCACGCCGACACGTTTTCCCGCCGAGTCAGCCGATCTGCGGGTTTTCCGAATCTCCGGAATTCTCCGCCTTCGCTCACCCGCGCCGCTCGGTCGGCGCCGGATTCTTCGCCGGCTGCGCCGGGGAGGTCGCAAGCGCGGGCAGCTCGATCGCGGGCGCATTGGGATCGAAGGCCGGACGGTCCTCGACCGCGCCTTCCTCCGCCACCGCTTCCGCCGCGGCCACCGCCGGCAAGGGCTCCTCGACCGCCCGGCCGCCGGAATGCCGCTGCACCAGCTTCGCCACCGCCACCACATAGTCCCGCGCCGCCTTCGTCCGCTCGCGGATCTCCGCCAGCGTGTCGGGCGCCCCGAAAACCAGAAACGGGCTGCCCGAGAAATAATCGATGCTGTCACCGTCCAGGGACCGGCTCGCCATGCGCAACCCGATCTGCGGCTCGTCGAACTTCCACACCCAGCCGAATCGCCGGGCGATGAACGGCACGCGCACCGTGATCGATTCGCCCGCCCGGTGCGTCCGCTGCAGCAGCAGCGGCAGCGACGGCGCCTCGGGCGCGTCGAGCAGGTCGAAGAGATTGTAACGCAGCTCCTGCTCGCGCGCCGCCTGCAGGCTCACCTGCAGCTGGCGGTAGGAAAGCGTCCCGTTGGTCACCGCCGGCGCATACAGCGGTTTGCGCAGCCGCAGCGTCACCTGCGCCACATAGCGCACCCGGTCGCGCCCCACCTCCTCGGGCGGAGTGATCGTCACGTTGTCCACCTGCAGCGGCTGCCGGACGGTCGAGTAGAACGGCACCAGATCCGTCTTCAGCTGCATCGCATGCGCCAGCGCCGCCGCCGTCTGCGGCAGGCGGTTGACCCACCGCGTCATCGCGAAATGCAGCCCCACAAAGGTCACCACCGCCACCGCGACCGCCCGCCACAGCCGCACGCGCCGCCGCCGCTTCATCTCGCGCGCCACCGCCTCCTTCTGCATCGCGGTGATGAACGGCGCCGCCGTGCTCGACGGCTCCACCGCCGTCACCGCCGCCACCGCCGCCGCCATTTCCGCGGACATCTCCGCCGGTTTTTCCGCCGCCGGTGCCTTCTTCCGCTTCACCTTCGCCACCGGCTGCGGCAAGTCCGCCATCGGCGGCCGGGAAATGCCGCGCGAAGCGTAATACTTGGCCCAGGGATGCTTTTCCGGCGGGTTGCTCAAGACCCGGCCAACACAGGCCGCCCCCCCCGGGATGGCAACGGCCCAGCACTACGGTTTACCCGTAGGTTTATTCCGTCGCCCGCGCTCCCCGGCGCCCCGCCGCCGCGGCCGGCTCAGTTCCGCCGCCGCGAGGGGCGCAGCGTCCGCGCGAGCTCCTGCAGCTCCGACTCCGTGAAGGGCTCCTCGCGGCCGGCGAGTTCCTTGCGGACGTCAGCCACCTGCTGCGGCGTGACGGCCGAGGCGTCGTTCTCCCACGAGCGCCGGATGAAGGTCAGCAACGCCGCCACCGTCTCGTCGTTCAACGCCGCCTTCCACGGCGGCATCACGAGGTTCTCGGTCGTCTTTCCGTTCAACACGATCCGCGCCATCAGCCGCGCATCGCCGAGCACCCACTTTGAATACACGAGCGACGGCGCCAGGCCCGCGAGTCCCTGCCCCGTGGGCTGGTGACACGCCGCGCACGCCGCGAGAAACTGCTGCTGCCCTTTGTCGAACAGCGCCTGCTCCGTCGCCGTCAACGGCTGCACCACCGCCGCGCCCGGCTTGCCCGGCCAGCGGATCGAGGCGAGCAACGCGCCCGCCGCCCGCGCCGTGGCATCGGATCCCGCCGCGAGTTCGACCAGCACCTTGGGCTCCTTCGGCCAGCGCCCGGTCATCACCTTCCCGTCCGGCGAGCGGGGCAGCGAGTGCTGCAGCCCCGCAATCGTCGCCGCGCGCACCCAGGCCGGCGTCTCGGCAGCCGCGAGCAGCGCGAGCACGCGGTCGATCTTCGCCGCATCGGGCAGCTTCACCGCCGCACTGATCACGAGCTTGATCGTCTCGACCGCCCCCGTTTCCGCGCCCGGCATCCGCGCCAGCGCCGCCACAAAGTCCAGCTCGCGCCCGGCAATCCCGCTCACCACCGCATCGAGCAGGTATTTCTGGTCGGCCGCCGCGAGCACGAGCTCGCGCAGCGCCGCATCGCCCGTCGCGTTCTTCGCCTGGCCGAGGCTGAACGCCAGCTGCAGCCGCACCGCCGGCTCCGTCCGCGTGCGCCCCAGCGCCGCCAGATCCGCCGCGAGCTCCGGCAACAGCGCCTCGCCCGTGCGGATCGCCGCCGCCGCCACGCGCGCATCCGCGTCGCGCAACGCCGCCCGCACCGTCGCCGCATCGAGCGCGCCCTTGCCCGCGCCCGAGAGCACCCACAGCGCGTGCAGCCGTGCCAGCGCCGGTTTCTGCGCGTCGCGCGCCGTCGCCCGCAGCGCCTCGAGCGTCGCCGGCTCCGCCGCCTTGAGCTGCCGCTCCACGAGCAGCCGCTGCGCGGTGTCGCGCACCCAGCCGTTGGCGTCGCCGAGTCTGCCCACCAGCTCGGCCGAGCTGGCCCGGGCCAGACCCAGCGCGTAGCCCGCCCGCGGCGCGCCGTCCGGCACGATCCGCCAGATGCGGCCCTTCGCGAGGCCCTTGTCCAGACCGCGCTCCTCGATCTGCTTCCGCAGGAAACTCGTGATGTAGACGCGGTGCTGCAGGATGCCGCGGTAGAGATCGACGACATACAGCGCGCCGTCCGGCCCGTTGTAGAGGCTCACCGGCCGGAAACGCTCGTCGGTCGAGGTCTTGAACTCGCGCCCTTCATCGGCGTTCGCCACCGTCACCACGCCGGCCTGCTCCGTGAGCTTGATCCGCTTGATCAGGTTGCCCGACGGCTCCGGCACAAACGCATCGCCGTAAAACTCCCGCGGAAACAACGCGCCGCGATACACCACCGCCGCCGAGGCCGCCGTCATCGAGGTGATCTTGAACTCCTCGTCGAGCGTGCGGTAGCCGCGGTTCACGCCCGGCGTCATGCGGCCCGGCCAGATGCGGAGATTGCCCGGCACGAGCTGCACGTTGGCGCCGGCCGGCGTGTAGCCCGGGTTGCGCTTCAGGTATTCCGCCGGCACCGCGTCGTGCCGCAGCGGGTCGCTGTTCGAGTTGTAGAAGAGCCGCCCCACATCGTCCTGCGCGATGCCCCACTGGCCGCGCGTCACCGTGTTGTCCCGCGCGAATTTCCCGTCGCCGAGCCAGCGGAAACGCACGGTGTGGTTCGCGGAGTAGATCCAGTTGTCCATCGCCCAGAGCAGGCCGTTGGCGTTGTGCTCCGGGTTGGTGGTGTTGCCGTAGTCGCCCGCCACCTCGGTCTTCGCGTCGGCCACGCCGTCGCCATTCGTGTCGCGGAAAAACCACAGCCGCGGCGGCTCCGCCACCAGCACGCCGTCGCCCACCAGCGCCAGCGCGCGCGGCATCACCAGCTTCGTCGCAAACTCCACCCGCGTGTCGTAACGGCCGTCGCCGTCCTTGTCGGTGAGCGTCGCCACCACGCCGACCGGCGCATCCTCGCCCTTGCCGTCGACGTTCGGCATGTAGCCGCGCATCTCGAGCACCCAGAGTTTCCCGTCCGGCCCGAACTGCAGCGCGATCGGATCGCCGATCAAGGGGTCCGCCGCGATCAGCTCCGCCCGGAACCCCGGCGCGAGCGTAAACGTCGCCGCCTGCTCCGCCGGCGTGCGCACCGGCGCCGGCGGCACCTTCAGGTCGGCCGGCAACGGCTTCTGCTCCTCGCCGCTGCGGTCGCCGCTCTGCGCGAAAAGCGCGGCGGCCGAAAGGACGAAACCGGTGAGGAACAGGCGCGGGGAAGTAGCCATGACGTGGGAGCCGGCAAGACGTTCACGCCCGCGAATCGGTGTCAAACGTCCGCACATTCCGCACCGAGAGTTTGGCGGTGGGAGGGGCTTTACGCCCCGACTTCGCAACACCCCAGCCCGCGCTCAAGGTCCAAGGCGCAAACAACCGCCCCGCCGCCACCGGCTTCCCTGCCCCCATTCGCCGCCGCAGCCGCGTCCTTGCCCCGTCAATACGGCCCGCGGATATGTGCCGTGACTTCGTGGGCGTAAAACTCCCGCAGCCGCCCGTGCAGCTCCTCGCCCAGCGGCGCGAGGTCCGAGGCCCGCGCGTTGGCCTGCGCCTGCCCGGGGTTCTTCGCCCCCGGGATGATCGTGCCCACGGCGTCGAAATCCAGGCACCACCGCAGCGCCATGTCCGCCATCGTCAGACCCGCCGGCACCAGCGGTTTCAACGCGTCCGCCAACGCCACGCCCTTGGCAAACGGCAGCCCGGCGAAGGTCTCGCCCACGTTGAACTGTGCGCCGTCGCGGTTGAAATTGCGGTGGTCGTTCGCGGGGAAGGTCGTGGCGGCCGTCATCTTGCCGCCGAGCAGACCGCTCGCAAGCGGCAGCCGCACGAGCAGCGCCACGCGCCGCCGCTGCGCCTCGGCGAAGAGCGTCGCCGCCGGCTTCTGCCGGAAGATCGAGAAGATGATCTGCAGCGCCGCCACGCCTTCGGCGCGCACACAGAAATCCGCCTCTTCCATCGACTCCACGCTCACGCCAAAGTCGCGGATCTTTCCCTCGCGCTTCAGCTCCCGCAGGTGCTCGAACACCTCGCCGCGCTTGAGCACCTCGAAGGGCACGCAGTGCAGCTGCGTAAGGTCCAGCGCCTCGACGCCCAGCCGCCGCAGCGAGGCCTCCGTGTGCTGCCGGATGCCCGCGCGCGAGAAATTCTCCGGCCAGCCCGGCGGGGAAAAACGTCCGAGCTTCGTCGCGATGTAAACGCGTCCGCGCGCGTCCGGCGTCTCGCGCAGGAAACGCCCGATCAGCGTCTCCGCCCGGCCCATGCCGTAGACGTCCGCCGTGTCGAAGAGCGTCGTCCCCGCCGCATAGGCCGCCCGCAGCGTCGCCAACGCCGTCTCCTCGCTCACGTCGCCCCAGCCCGCGCCGAGCTGCCACGTGCCGAGACCCACTTCACCGACGCTG
>JACCEC012771308.1_pt1 | contig 11262 bp, 9 predicted proteins | sample 7450121 | NCBI WGS metagenome assembly JACCEC01 (sample SAMN15323455, study PRJNA562643) | freshwater metagenome | isolation source: river surface water | place: USA:Blue River Watershed | collected 2017-08-18 | reverse complement strand
TGCAGTGCTTTGGTCGCAACGTCCGAAGTCGCGGGCTGCGTCCGGGCTTTCCCGCGCCTAAAAACGAGGGCGCTGAGGATGCTGCCCAGCACCGCCGCGCAGAGCGCAAAGCCATAAGCCGAATTCGCCCATCCCATGGCATATTGAACGAACGACACCGCTAGCTTGAGAGTCATCGGCTCATACCAGGCCACATCTGGGCGCGCATAATCCGCCAGTCTGGGGGCGTGAATGGCGAGCCAGCCAAAGGCGGGAGCAAAGGCAAGCGCGGCCGGCCACAGCCCAAGGGCCTTTTTTCGGTGCCAAACAAGAAGCGCTACGCCCTGCAAGCCGGCAATCAGCAGCGCATGATAATGGGTGAGGGCGGCGAGGCTGGCGAGGCCTGCCCAAATCCAAGCTTCGCGCAGCGCGGGTCGAACGATCAGCTTGTTAAATGCGATGAGTTGGGCAACCGAAAGCAGCAAAAGCAGGCCATAGCATCTGGCTTCAACAGAAATTTCAAAGCCGGGGTACCAAAGATAGAGCAGCAGCGCCCAGACGATCCCTGCAGGCCGCCGCAGCCCGGGGATGGGCCAGATCAGCGGCAATAGGGCGGCGGCGGTCGTAAAGATTAGGCCCGGTAGGCGCAGTGCGATGTCCGAAGCACCGAAAATTGACGCCCAAAGAGTCATCACGAAATAGTAAAGGGGCGGATTGCAGTCGAGCCAGACTTCTCGCCAGAATTCGGTCCAATTGGGCTGGGTGACAATCATGCCCGTCCAGCTTTCGTCGAACCAAAGCGGCAAATCGCGTCCCGCCCAAAGACGAAGCGCAAAGGCTGCGATGAAAACAAGGCTGGCGAGGCCAAAGCTGGCCCAGCGGTCAAAAATTGGTGCCTCTTCCGGTCTTGATGCTCGCGTGCGCATGCTCTGCCTTTATGATCCCGATGCTAGAATGTCACGTTGTGCGAGTCAGAGGTTCCGCTTTGCGAGAAATCGCGCTATCTGCCCGAGCAGCGCGCGCCCGTAGCTCAGTTGGATAGAGCACGAGCCTTCTAAGCTTGGGGCCGCAGGTTCGACTCCTGCCGGGCGCGCCATGCGGAACGAAGAGGCGAACTTATATGCCGTTCGCGTGAATATTTAAACGGTGAGGGGCTGGTTGGTTCGTGCGTATATGTGGTTTTAAGAGGAAGTGCACGCTTGGCAATATAAAGCTCCTAGCTGAGCCAGACCCAAAGAAGCCCAAGGCAAACAGGACGGAAGAGGCGAACAGATTTTTCATGTTGCTGCCACTTGGCGTCGAACTCGGCGTTCTCCAAGAAGATGACTGGCGATTTTCGCCTGACTTTCGCCTCGTTCTAATTGGAACGGTCCCACGAAAGTAACAAAAGGCAACAGACTGGAGGATGAGACAAAGCTCGTTTCAAGGTTCTTGAAAACTGGCGCTGGCGAGGGGATTCGAACATTCCGATATTGACCATCGTTCTTTGACATTGAGCATTTTGGCGCTTCGAGGTTTAAGATAGCTAGCGTTTCAATCAGTCTTGTGTCCGAAGGCAAACGCCGGGCCTCAGAACTGGTCGAGGTCGTTCGCCAGCGTTAACGGACCCGTGTAATGTAATCTGATTTGAACCTTATACTCTTCGGTTCGTGCCGGGTCTGGGGTGCCTGCAGCGAAGTGGGTGATGACGAGCGCCTTCACCCCTGCTTTCGCCGCAAGCTGGCCTACTGCATCGGGGGTCAGGTGATGCGTCGATAGATGCTGCTCCAGCCGCTGTCGGGCTTCGGCAGGCATATTGGGCGAGTTCCGCGCGACGTTTGCCATTGTCCCGCCCATGTCGATCATCTCGCTCACCAGCAGATCCGCACCCTTTGCGAGTTCTTCCACCGCCTTACTAGGCCCGGTGTCTCCGGTGTAAACAATCGATCGCCCGGGCAGATCGAAGCGGAACGAGAGCGACTTATAGTTGCGGTTTTCGATGCTTTCAGCCGCAAAGTCGTAGTGCGAGTTTTGTACGGCGGTCACTTTCATGCCGCCGATGATCAGCATCTCGCCACCTGCGATCTCAATAACGGTAACGGTGTCAGCGGGCGGCATCCAGGGCTGACCGGGTATGCCATAGCCGACGCGCGCTGCCGGCTGCATCGATGCGACCATGCCTGCTACCAGCTCACGGGTGCCGGGTGGGCCATAGATGGTCAGCCTGTCCCGGACATTGGTCTGGTTGCGCAGCGCAAGCACCGCCGACAGCCCGCCTGTATGATCAGCGTGAAGATGGCTGAGGAACACGCCATTAACACGTGGCAGCATGATACCAGCCCGGCTCAACTGCTGGACCGCACCGTCACCTGCGTCAACCAGATAGACACGGCCCGAGTGCAACAGAGCGTTAGCCGGTTGCGACCGGTTGGGTGAAGAAACTGGCCCACCCATCGTGCCGAGCGTTATGAAACTCCCCTGCTCTGCCCCGGCATTGGCGGTTAGGGACGGAGTGGGCTGGGCCAACGCGGACGCCACTGCGAATACTGCTGCAAACGCCAGCAAGGATGTCCTCTTTCGTATCAAAAGTTGAAGCCGAGCCGCACACCATAGGTCCGTGGCGGGCGAAGTGTTCCTACCGGGAAGTCGAGGATCGGACGGGTGCCTGCGCGCGCCAACACCACTTCATCGGTGATGTTGTTGATAAAACCGGTAACGCTCCAGCCGCCAGCGGCCTCCAACGTGGCATAGGCGTCAGCCATGGCAAAGCTGCCCTGGCGTTCCTCTGGCCGGAAGTTGGAGTTCATGAAGCGACCGCTTTCGATATTGCCGCGTGCTCCGAAGATCAGGCTCAGGTCACCATTTAACTCAAACGTGCGCTCATAGCCCATGTTCAATGCCCATTTGGGTGAGTTGACCGTGGGCTTGCCAGAACAGTCAATGTCATAGAAGCGCGCGCCATTCACACCCGGGTTGGCCAGCCGGCTGCCCAGTGTCGCGCATCCGGTGGTCACCGGCGCACCGGTGGGCGAGAAGTTGGCTGTTTGGAGGCTCTTATACTTGCCATTGAGGTATTGAACATTGAGGTTGAACAGGTCGTTGCGGCTAGCCGCGAAGCGGGCTTCGAATTCTGCACCGTAAATGCGCGATTTGCCCGCGTTGACCGTGGTGGACCCTTGCGCGAATGTGCCCCCGGCTGTCCGCACGCCGCCAACAAAGGTGATCTGCTGGTCCTGATAGTCCCAGTAAAATGCCTCGATGTTTAGTTGCAGCTTGTTGTTGAAGAACCGGTTCTTGGCGCCCACCGTATAGGCCGTGAGGGTCTCGGGTGCGAACGTGTTGTTGGGCGGCTGGGCCACGAAGAAGCCACCCGATTTGAAGCCTGTTGCGACATTGGCATAGATAAGAGATTGCGGCGCCACATCCCATTCAAGTCCAGCCTTCCAAGTGAACTTCTCAAACGAGAGATCACCGGTGAACGGTGCGCTTAGAGGCGGCGAAATTGGACCCGGCAGGCCACCTGAGGCAACTGATGTAAGCTGCGATTTGTCTTCTTTGGTATAGCGGCCACCGGCGACCAGACGCAACGTGTCCGTCAAGTCGAAAGTCAACTGACCAAAGGCGGCGAAGCTCTCGGTGTTCAGCCGTGGCGTAAAGCGGGTGGTTGAGAGGTTCCCCTGACGGAAGAAGTTTTCCGTCACCTGGTCCTCGCCGAAATAGAAAGCGCCAAGAACATAACGCAACTGCTTGTCCTCGTTCGAGGCAAGCCGCACTTCCAGCGAAGTCTGCTCTGCCACGTCCTGAACTGTACCCGCGAAGCCCGGCAGATAGGTCAGCACATTCACGTCAGACCGACGATAAGCGGGAATGACCGTCAGCGTGCCAAAGCCCACGTCGCCAACCACTGAAGCGCTGACACCATAAAACTTATTGTCGAGGAACCCGTCTGTGCCCGGCAATGCGATGCAGCCACTGTTCACGAAGTTGCCAAACCCTCCGCAGAAGGGCGGTGCAAAGATGCCGGTGGCGAGCCGGCGGATCGCAGTACGGGCCGGCAGATCTGAGATACTCACACGGTCTTCTGGCGCGGGAACAGTGTAACGCGCCTCAGGCAGAAGGACTGCACCAGCACCTTTACCGTGCTGGTTGTAATAGTCCGCTGTCAAGGTCATCGACCACCGATCCGAAGCTTCGATCAGCAGCGACGCGCGGAACGCCTCGCCTTTGTCATCATCATAGCCGTCGGAGATGTAACCATCGCGATCCACGATCTGGCCAGCAAGACGCAGCGCCGCGGTGCTACCGATCGGAACATTCAGTGCCAAAGAGGCCTTCTTGCTATCGTAATTGCCATATTCCAAAAGCCCCTCACCGGCGAAAGTGCCGAGCACAGGCTTTTTGGGGATCACGTTGATGGCGCCACCTGTAGCGTTGCGGCCATAGAGCGTGCCTTGCGGCCCCTTGACCACCTCAACCCGCTCAAGGTCATAGAAAACACCCGTGGGCGCGGTTGGGCGACCAACATAGACACCGTTGAAGTTAAAAGCGACTGCGTTTTCAGCAAATGAATTCTGCGAATTGGTGCCGACACCGCGCAAGAAGAAGCTGGTGGTGCCGCCCGTTGGCTGGATGACCAGCGAAGGCACAAGCCGACCAAGGTTGGACGTTTCGGTGATACCCGATTTGGTCAGATCATCTCCGGTGACGGCCGTCACGGCGACGGCTGCCTTTTGCAGGCTTTCTTCGCGGCGCTGGGCGGTGACGACGATTTCTTCCAGGCCCTCAGACGACGCTTCGGCAGCGGCATTCTGCGCCAGGGCCACTGAAGGAACAGCAAGTGCGGTAATCGCGCTGGTCACCAGCAACAAAGCTCTCATCATACATCTCCCCTAAACGCGCGGGTTACCTGCTCGGGCGCCCGCTTGATTGATGGCAATGTTTAGGCGATGCTCTAGCCATAGGTTAAATCTTTTGTTTTAATGGTAACCCAATCATTTTAGTGATAGGTTGAAGCGATGAGGTTCAAGGGTCTCGATCTCAACCTGCTGGTTGCCTTCAATGTGCTGATCGAAACGCGCAGCGTTTCACGCGCGGCCGAGCTTCTGCATCTGAGCCAGCCGGCGATGAGCGCGGCGCTGGGCAGGCTGCGCGATTACTTTGGTGACGACCTACTCGTGCTGCAGGGCAAGCGCATGTTCCCCACCGCCTATGCTGAATCGCTTGTGCCTATGGTGCAGGAGACCCTTCGCCAGATCGATACCCTAATCTCCACGTCCTCCAGCTTCGACCCGGCCACCTCGCAGCGCACCTTCCGCCTGATCGCTTCTGACTACATCACCGCCGCAATCATCGCCCCCTTGTCGCGGCGTTTGGCGAGCAGCGCAAAGACCATCCAGCTCGAATTGATCCTGCCATCCGATGGCAGTGCCGATCTGATTGCGCAGGGTGCCTTCGACCTATTGATCACACCGGAGGACTTCATCAACCCCAGCCAACCAGCCGAATTGTTGCTCGAAGAACGGCACGTGGTGATCGGCTGGAACCGCAATCCGGTTTTTGAACGGACCCTGACAGAAGCGGATCTGATGGCCGCCAGCCATATCGGTATCAAGATGGGCAATCAGCGCACCAGCGCGTTTGCCGACAAGATGATGGAGCAGCTCGGCCGGGTCCGCCAGATAGATGTGATGGCCTCGTCGTTTACGGTGGTCCCCTGGCTGGTCATCGAGACCAACAGGCTGGCGCTGATGCACGAGCGGCTCGCGCGACAGATGGCCGGCATCTTTCCCTTGGCGATCGCGCCCATCCCCTTCGCTTTTCCGATGATGCGCGAAATGATGCAGTACAACCGCACACGCGCCAATGACGAGGGCCTGCAATGGCTACGCGAGCAACTGCGCATCGTCAGCCGCCTACAACTCGATTTGGTCGAATGATCAACAAAGCTGATGCCAATCGATCAATTCAATAAGATTTACAGATTTACTTCCCCTCCCTTATTGAAGTGACCTGACAAGGGGCCCCCGGAACGGACGGGGCGCACGGAGAGGCGGCGCGTGAAGAAGCTGAGCATATTGATCATTGGTGGCGGCATCGGCGGACTGACGGCTGCAATCGCCCTCCGTCGCAAGGGTTTTTCGGTGGACGTCATTGAGCGTGACCCAGACTGGTCCGTTTATGGCGTGGGCATCATCCAGCAGGGCAATGTTGTGCGCGCGATGACCGAACTGGGCCTGATCGACGACTACATCTCCGCAGGGTTCGGCTTTGATCGGGTGCAGGTGTTCCTACCGACTGGTCAATGTGTGGCTGATATTCCAACACCCCGGCTGGTAGATGGCTATCCCGGAAATGTCGGCATCGGCCGTCGGGCGCTGCACAAGGTTCTAGGCGACCGGACAATTGGGGCCGGAGCCACTGTGCGGCTGGGCGTCACAGCCACAAACCTTCAAGATGATGGCGCCGGAGTGTCAGTCACCTTCAGCGATGGCAGTGCCGGACGCTATGATCTGGTCATCGGGGCGGATGGCCTATACTCGCAGACCCGCACGATGATCTTCCCAGATGCGCCGAAGCCCGAATTCACCGGCCAGTCGGTCTGGCGCTATAACTTCAAACGAACCAGCGATGTGATCGCGCTGCAGGCATATGAAGGACCGACCGGCATCGGGCTGGTCCCGCTGTCCGAGGAGTTGATGTACATGTACATCACCACTCCAGAACCGGACAATCCAAGGTACGCCAATGATGATCTTGCTGCCAGCATGCGCAGCAAACTCGCGGGCATCCCTTCTCCTGCCATTGCTGCGCTGGTTGATCAGATCACAGAGAACGACGAGGTGGTCTACAAGCCGCTGGAATGGATTTTCCTGGAAGGCCCTTGGCACAAAGGCCGCGTTGCGCTGCTGGGCGATGCGGTGCACGCTACCACGCCCCATTTGGGCCAGGGTGCCGGTATGGCGATCGAAGATGCGCTGGTTCTGGCCGATGAACTGGAGGCTGCAGAAGCGTTAAGCCCTGCGCTTGATGCTTATCGGAACCGCCGTTTTGAACGCTGCCGTTATATCGTCGAATCATCGCGCGCAATTTGTTTTGGCCAGATCGGCAAGGGTCCGCTGGTCGACAATGCAACCGCCACGCGCGAGATGTTCATGAAAGTTGCTGAGCCCATCTGAGGCCAGATTATCCATTATTTTTCAAGGAGTATGTCTATCATGGCCAGAGTAAGTGAGATCCGTCACGTTGGCTATGCCGTAACTGATTTGGCAACAGAAGCCGCGTTCTATCGGGACACATGGGGACTTAAGGACGCAGGCGAAAAGGACGGGATGTTGCATTTCGCCGCACAGGGGCATGATGAACTCTATGTTGTTCGTCTGCGCCAGGCCGATGTCCAGCGGATCGACATCATCACGCTGGCAGCAGAAAGCCGCGCCGATGTGGATGCGCTGCACCACAAGGTTGCGGCTTACGGGTGCCAGATCGTGTTTGCGCCGAAGGACCTCGACACGCTGGGCGGTGGCTATGGCTTCCGCTTCTTCAGCAAGGACGGTCTGCCGTTCGAAATTTCCAGCGACGTCGCGCGTGGCCCGTCACGAGAACTGTCGCGGTGGGAAGGCATCCCCCAGAAGATCAGCCACATCGTGCTGCACTCTCCCGATCATCAGGAGATGGTCCGCTTCTTTACCGATATACTCGGCTTTAGGATCAGTGACTGGCTGGGCGATTTTATGTGCTTCCTGCGCTGCAACCAGTGGCACCACCGCATCGCCTTGCTACCGGGGCCACCGTGCCTCAACCATGTCGCTTATGACATGTTGGGGGTCGATGACATGATGCGCGGCATCCACCGGCTCAAGCAGCAGGGCACCGATATTCGCTGGGGCCCCGGCCGCCACACTGCGGGCAACAACACCTTCAGCTATTTCACCACGCCGGCCGGTTTCGCGGTCGAATACACGGCCGATCTTGAAGAAGTGGATGATGCCACTTGGGAGGCGAAGGTTCATGTGCCTGCGCCAATGGTTATGGATCAGTGGGGCATTGGCATTGGCGGTCCGCAAACGATGCCACACCCTGCGCCAGACAAGGGTCTGTTCCAGCCGGCGGGAGTTTAAGCCATGGCATTGTTTGAGTATTTTCCCAACTATATCTGGAACCTCTCCGTTGCGATCGCCATCGAGAGTGGCGGGCAGATCGGCGAGATCATCGACATGTGCCAGCCGATCCGCGATGCGGCGGCCAATGGTGCCGATGCCGGAACGCCGCAGTTCATGCAGGCCTGGGTGGCGATGGGCGACAAGCTGATCGGGCTTGCCGCCGAGGACGAAGCGCGCGGGCGCAACTATTCCGCTGGCAAAAAGCTGGAACGGGCGGCTTTGTACTTGTTGGTAGCCGAGCGAATGCAGGGTCAGGGCAACCCCGAGCGGGTTGCGACCTTCGCCAAGGCACAGGATACGTTTAGACGGGCCATCACGTTGGGCAACCTGCCGGTCGAACGGGTTGAAATACCCTATGAGGGCAGCACGTTTCCTGCGCTCTATTGCCGCGCGCCGGGCGATGGCCGCAAGCCCGTTGTCGTCTACTGCAACGGACTCGATAGTTCGAAGGAGCTGCTCTATTGGTCATGGCTCCCCCATGCACTCGCACAGCGCGGCATTTCCACATTGTGCGTCGATCAGCCCGGCACGGGTGAGGCGCTGCGGATCAACAATCTGCCCGCCACGCCATATTCGGAAAAATGGGCTTCGCCCGCGGTCGATTGGCTTGAACAGCAAAGGGATGTGGACCCAGCCCGGATCGGGATGACCGGGATTTCGTTGGGTGGCCATTTTGCGCCGCGTGCGGTGGCATTTGAGCCGCGCTTTGCGAGCGGAGCAGTCTGGGGCGCAAACCACAATTGGGCTGAGGTGCAGCAAAAACGCCTGCGCCGCGAAGGCGAAAACCCCGTGCCGCATTATTGGGCACATGTGATGTGGGTGTTCGGCGCGACAGACATGGACGATTTCCAAGAGAAAACAAAGGACATGACGCTGAACGGCGTAATGGAGCGGATTAAGGTCCCCTTCCTCGTCACGCATGGCGAGAAGGACCGACAGATCGATGTGGAGTATGCCCATCAGAGCTTCGACCAGTTGACCAACTGCCCCCAAAGAGAACTGAAGATCTTCACTGACCGCGAAGGCGGCGTTGAACATGTCGGGGCAGATAACATGTCGTTCGGGCGTGACTATATCGCAGACTGGTTTGCCGAAACCATGGGTGGCCATACCGCTGGCAGCTCAGCCAGATGACCTTTGCCGCTGACGTCCAGATCCCGACGATCAAGGCCAGCGCCGAAGGCCAGTGCGTTGGCCTGAAGGGCGCTCTAGAACGCCACATCGACTGCTGTGTCTTGCGCAAGTGGCCGGGCGTTATTTCCGGCCACTGCACGCCGAACTCATGAGAGGATAGGATTATGCCCCGCCGGTTCATCGATCTGTCGATCTATCTGGAAAACGATGTCATCACCGATCCGCCGTTCATGCGGCCCAAGATCACCTATCAGAAGCACGGCGACACGGTGGCGGAACTTGGACATTTCTTCCCCGGCGTCACGGCCGAGCAGACCCCCGATGGCGCTGGCTTTGCGGCGGCGGAATGGGTCACACTGACCACGCATAACGGCACCCATCTGGATGCGCCTTGGCATTTCCACCCCACGATGAATGGTGGCCAGCGCGCGATCACCATTGACGAAGTGCCGCTGGAATGGTGCTTTAACCCCGGCGTAAAGCTTGATTTCCGGCATTTCGAAAATGGCTATGTCGTGACTGCGGCTGATGTCGAAGCAGAGCTCGCCCGTATCGGGCACACGCTTCAACCGTTCGAGATCGTTCTGGTCAACACCGCTGCGGGCGGCGCGGTCGGCAGCGACCATTTTGTCGATACGGGCTGTGGCATGGGGTATGAAGCCACAATGTACCTGCTGGAACGCGGCATACGCGTCACCGGCACCGATGCATGGAGCTGGGACGCGCCGTTCAGCCATACCGCGAAAAAGGTTGCCGAAACCGGTGATACCTCGCTGATCTGGGAAGGCCACAAGGCAGGACGCGATATCGGATATTGCCATCTGGAAAAGCTGCACAATCTCGAAAGCCTGCCCGCCAGCGGGTTCACCATAAGCTGTTTCCCGCACAAGATTCGGGGCGCATCGGCCGGCTGGACCCGCGCCGTCGCCATCATCGAAGACTGAGGATGTCACCCGGCGCGTTCAACCTGCACGGCAAAACGGCCCTCATCACCGGCTCCACGCGCGGGATCGGGCTGGGAATAGCCAAGGCGTTGGGCAGCGCTGGCGCACGGGTCGTGATTTCCAGCGAGGATCGCGGCGATACCAACAAGGTGGCGGCCGACCTTCGCGCCGAAGGCCATGATGCGCAAGGTATCGCCTGCGATGTCACTGATGATGCTGCGCTCAACACGCTGGTAGAAGGCACTCTCTCTCAATTCGGCGGCATCGATATTCTGATCTGTAACGCCGGGATCACAGGCGAGGCCGGAGGCTGGGCGCTTGACGATTTCGACCGCGTGATGGCGGTTAACCTGCGATCAATGGTTGCCCTCACCACAATCACGATGCCGCATATCGTTGCCCGAGGTGGCGGCAGCGTTATCCTGATGTCCAGCCTGTCGGCATTGCGCGGCAACAGCGCAATCAACGCCTATGCGCTCGCCAAAGCAGGCGTAGCACAGCTTGCCCGCAATCTGGCGGTTCAGTGGGGGCCGCAAGGCGTGCGCGTCAACGCGATCGCGCCGGGATTGATCGATACACCCCTTTCAGCGCCGTTGATGGCGGACGCGTCATTCATGCAGCGGCGGTTGCAGATGACGCCGCTGCGCCGAACGGGCACTGTCGACGACGTCGCTGCTGCTTGCCTTTTCCTTGCCGCGCCCGGCAGTAGCTTCATCACCGGCCAGCAAATCGCCATCGATGGCGGAACTTCGATCACCGATGGCAGCTGACCTGTCTCGCCATGTCCTCGTCACCGGCGCTGGCGGCTTTGTTGGTCAGGCGTTGGTACGCGCGCTTTCGACCGGCTGGCACGTCATCGCCACCGACCGGGCAGAGATGGACTTTACGAAACTGCCAAGCGTTACTGCTCTGCCCGGTGACCTCGATGACCCCAAACTAATTGCATCAATCGCTGCGCAACCACTGGACGCAGTCATCCACCTCGCAACGATCCCCGGCGGGGCCGCTGAAGCCGACCCTGCGTTGGCGGCGCGGATCAATGTGGCGGCCAGCATGGCGCTCATCGA